>Ga0114923_10002308_pt1 | contig 12952 bp, 12 predicted proteins | sample SumtaG_FD_89578 | JGI IMG/M metagenome (GOLD analysis project Ga0114923, IMG submission 89578) | Deep subsurface microbial communities from Indian Ocean to uncover new lineages of life (NeLLi) - Sumatra_00157 metaG | ecosystem: Environmental > Aquatic > Marine > Oceanic > Sediment | place: near... | reverse complement strand
TCAATGATACGTTTCATAGTTCAGATCATCTGCCTGAGCACAGATAGGGGTAATCTTCGAATAACCCTTTCGACTATATCGGTACTGGATCACCACCAGGTTTGCCACCACCGCCCCCTGGTAATGTTACATAGGTGGTATCGTAACCTAGAAGATGATTGGCAGAATCATATGCTTGAACCTTTACCTGCATTTGAACATATCTTAGTGTATCTTCTAAAATACGAAGAGTTTGCGATACTAGCAGTAAACAGATGGAACACAGAAGTATCTTACAGTTGAACCGCACTCATTATGACCCGAAAGCCCTACTTCCGATGCTTTCTTGATAAAACTTCGTTATTGTCCTACATGAGGACAACCGGTGTTCCAATTGCCTGACCCGGGAGGTTAGTGCGGAATTTAGCTCGAACTGCACCGCTGTTACCGTGTGGTCCCAACACTTTACCCAGAAATTCCTTTTCATGAGGTGAGGTCCATTTAACCTTACGACCGACAAGTGCAGCAGCCCCCGCTCTGGTCTTTGTTTCATTGAATATCAAAATCACCTGATTTGTATGCTGTAGGTGCTTTCCTCTTCTATAACTACTGACAACACCTTTTTGACCAGTTGATACTTTGGTTGTAGACATGCGGAGTTCCTCCTATGGGAGTTCTCGTGAACGCGCTTTGGAATCGGATATAAGACTTACTGAATGAACTTTCTTTTACTCATGTGCTAACCAATCTCAGGACCATTGTCTGTGCTAGAATCATCAGGACCTGATTTCGGACTTCGTCTTTGAAGAAGAGCATCTTCCTCTTTCCCTTTATCCAGTAACACATCCCTGATTACCCATCCGACTTGGTTTTGTCTCTGAGCAAGTTTGAACAATGCAAACCATGTTCTTCCATCGCCCATTTCTCCCTGAAGGTAGAGATCATCTACCATCCTCCGTGCTACGCCAATCTTGTCAGTGGATATTAGTATTGCTGAATTTATCCTTTCTTCACCATCACAAACTTCCTTGACTCTCCAAGAATGCTGTAACGCACTCAGAAAAGACAGGAAGACAACAAAGACTACTATCCAGAAAGCTCCATTAACATCATTTACGAGAAACAATGAAAATCCAACTGTATATAGAGAAGACACCAGAAGTACGAGAAATACAACTCCTTCGCCAAATGCATTCTCAAAACTAGTGATTCGCCAGCTATAGTACCTTGATAGTCTTGAAGATGGCGCGCGAAAACTCATAATGTCAATTAAGTATCTATTTCGTGAAATTCTACCTAAATAGAGCCAAGCTGCCTGCAGGACTAAAGCTTGTAGTATGAATACCAATGAAACTGGGTTGAAGAAGGCCTGCATAAAATTTCAGTCGGTTTTTTGCGTTTAAACATATGGAACAGCGCTATACCGTAATACTTTCGGTTTACTCCCTAAGATGCTACTGTCTGTTCTAGAAAACAGTATACTGTGAAAAACCTGAACCTCTCTGGTGCATCAGTACTCATAGGGTTTATTCTGGATTGCGCGGGTCCGGGTCTTGCCCTCCCGGAATTGTACCTGGGCTCGCCTCCTCTCCCCTTTTCTTACAGAATCACTTATCATCATAATCCTTGGTTCGATGACTGGTGACTACTATGGACAGAGTTCATCATATCGATCCATTACAATCCAAGGAGATACATTCTTTTCTTGATGCTATGAACAAAGTGGGAGTTCTTGGAGCAGGTCGTATTGGAAGAACTACTGAAATCATCCGGAGAATGTTCAAAGATCCTGACTGTTTCACTTTTCTCTCAATGTCAGGTCCAATGGTTCCTGGAGGACTAAGAAAGGTAGTCAGTCATCTCATCAAGAGTGGCAAAATAGATGCGATAGTCACGAGTGGCGCTAACATAGTCCATGACCTAGTTGAGGCATACGGAGGAGCTCATTATCGGGTACCCACTGGGAAGGATGATTTTGAACTACGCGAGGCTGGGATGGGTCGTATTGCTGATATCTACGTGAAGGAAGAGGACTTTGAGAAATTTGAGAAGGGAATCTATGCGTTTCTCGATAGTCTTCCCGAAGAAAAAAGGACAACTCTTGCTCCTAGCGAATTTCTAACTGAACTTGGTCATACAATCAATGATGATACATCGATTTTGAAACAAGCCGCAGAAAAAGGAGTCCAAATTTTCTCTCCTGGACTGATGGATTCGATGCTGGGATTTCATCTTTACACCTACAGTACAACTAAGAAACTGTCACTTGATTTTGTGAAAGATCTTCGAATTCTGGGCGAAATAGTCACCCAGACCAAGAAAACTGGTGCAATCATGCTTGGGGGTGGTCTCACGAAGCATTTCACCATGGGCTCTACAATCCTCAAGGGCGGTCTCAATATGGCAGTTCAGATCACATTGGATCGCCCAGAAGGGGGCAGTCTTGGTGGTGCTCCACTTGTTGAGGGTATTTCCTGGCAGAAGATGCAAACAGAGTCCAACTTCGAAACCGTAATTGGAGATGCAACTATCTTATTTCCTCTATTGATTGTTGGAGTTCAATCTTAATTCACAATAGTTAAATCATAATATACCTTCTATTCTGGTGGTTACTATGGGCGATAAGAAATGGCCAATGCCGTACAAGAAAGGATCCGTGTACTTCCAGTATCAAGTAAAAGACTTTGATCGTGCAAAGAAATTCTATTCCGAAATAATGGGTTTTGACATCACTTGGGATGGTGGAACAGAGGTTGGATGGGCTGAGTTTGCATTACCTGCTGAGGGTGCACGACTAGGTATCAATCTAATACGAGATGGTGAACATCGTCAGGGCTCTGGAACACTCACTATGGATGTTGAGGACCTCGATGTATGTAAGACATACCTGCAAGGGAAAGGAATTGAAACAACCGAGATAACTGATATTCCTGATATGGTTTCATACTTCAATCTAAAGGACCCCGAAGGTAATCCTATACAGGTCGTTGCTGAACCTCGGGTGAAGACCGAAGAGTAAGCAGGTAGTTGTCCCAACTGTGGACAACCACTAACTCCTCAGGTGTAATAGTCTATCGAGTGTGTCCAACATACGGTAGCTATGGAAGGAGCTCAACTAGCTCCTTCTGAACAGCCAAATAGTCTTCATTTACGTTTCTTCAAATAAACTACTACGATGACTACCAGTATAACTACCCCCACACTAGTTATGACCCATATCAGAATGTCACTGCCAAATGGCCCCGTTGTTGTAGTAGTTGTGGTAGTGGCCCCGATTCCTGCAGAGAATTGATTGGTAGTTGCTTCTGTGTACAATCCAGGCCAGTAGCCCGTCGATGAGGGATTGGGATTGAGATACGGATCGTTGTCCCAACATCGTATTTTGAAGACATAGTCACTTCTCTCTTCATACCCCGTGCAGTTCCAAACGAAATATGTCTGGGTTCCTTGGTCTGAAGGTTGTATAAGGACCTCGTACGTTGCTCCACCATCTGAAGAAAGGAGAACCTCAAAGTAGTGTGATTCGTGAGCATTTCTGTCATTCACTGTCCAGCTGGCAATTATTTCTTCCTCATCAGTAACGATGGTGATGTTTTCCAGACTTGGTGCGAAGTAGTTCTGAATTGCCACAGATGTATACTGATACGAATAGTATATTCCACATCCGGTGTAGCCAACCACACTTATTGCATATGTCCCATTCAAACCGAAATTGTATGTATCAAAAGATACATCGCGACTGTCCTCTGAGAATGTTTCACCTGTGGTGGTATCTACATGAAGTTGATATGAATCATGGACCACTTCTGTATACGGGAGTGAGTATATACAACAGATGATATCCATATCATGAGCAGCAACAAAGGACCCTATCTCACCTTCATTGATTCCTTTTGTGTCAAGTGTGATTATTGGTAAGTCACTACCTGTTAGCGGAACTCCTAGATACTCATACACTATCAAGGTTGAATCAGAGTGCTGATTCCCTAGTGCTAATTCCAGCTTCACGGTTTCACCAGCTTCTATGTCAGTCAATATCTCGGTCGAGTAAGAGTCAGTCAAGGTTGGGTCAAATGGCCAATTGTTTCCATAATCAATTGCTGTACTTCCAAAACGAAACACATTTTGACCTGTGAAGGCTGTGATAGTGGTCCTCAGTACCTCATAATACGACATGTTGGGTAAATTCGCCTCTGAGAATTCGGTGTTGATTGTGACATGATCTCCAACCATTGTTATATCCGAGGCTAGAGTTTCTGGTGTGGGTGAATCGTTACTGGTCCAATCTCCATTAAATGTGTGACCTGGAAGATAGTCATAAAGATAGAACTTCAATGTAAAAGGAGCTGGATTCGTTGCTTCACTGATTTGATTTGTTCTCACAATAATGATGTAATCTCCAACTGGATCAGCTGGAAGAGCGACCATTTTTGCAGTTGCAGAATCGGTTGTCTTTACAGCACTGACAGATGAGCCCAAAAAAGATCCATCTGATTCGAAGATTGAAACATCAAAATCATTATCCTGTCCGAACCATTCCAAGATTACACCTAGATAGTCTGCAGAGGGTCTAGTTACTTCTAAGATATAGGACTGATGATCTCCAGTATTCGTAGTAAGCATCCCGTTGGATGGGATTGATACATAACTATTCTCGTAAGGATTCCAGTCACTACCATAACCACTTCCTACAACAATTCCCTCTCCATGAGGCGAATCGATAACTGTTTTTACAACGTAAGAGTATGGAACCATTCTGAGTCCGCTAACATTGATGAATCCCTGATGAACACCTATCTCAGCATCAAGAGATACATTGAGTGTTATGTTTGTTTCATCGGTGTCTCCACCTGCTGCAAGTATTATTTCACTATCAGTCTGAAGTCCCCATGAGATTATAGTGACCTCAAGATCATTACCACCAATATTCGGATTCTCTCCGTCATGAATCATGATTATGGGTTCGTCTGTAAAGAGATTCCCAATTCCATCAGGATGAGCCAAGTCCATCTTGATGACATTCTTTGTCATCTCTCCATATTGGACCCTTGTCAATTCATCACCTGCACTCCCACTGTAGAAATCTGGAACCCCATTTGTTGGGTCATCGTCTACCCAATCGAACACAGCTGCCCATGAATCAGTGCCCGCAAAAGAGTCCTGGTTTCCACTGATGAGTATCGTTGCATATCTGGAATTGATGAATGTGTCATAATCTGTCCCCATCACTGATTGGAGAATTTGGTAGCCTTCTCGAGTAACTGGAGAACCTGTTGACGTGGATTCCTGGTAGGTGTGTGTTGTCCAAACATCATGAAACAGATTTTGTTCTGTATAATGTACAGCAGCCATATCGTAGGCAGGATATCCGACACTACTCCAATCTGATGTGTATCCCATCATGGTCATTGATACAGTTTCTCCTGGTTCAACCCATCCAAAGTATAACGAGGAGTCTTGTTCCCACAACCGCTGAATATCATCGAATAAGACCTCCTCATCGTATGGTCTCATGTGAGAATTCCAAGATGAATTCATGACTGATGCATAGTTTGTTCCAGAATCCATAGAAAAGAATGTGTAGTATCCCGAAACTCCAATTGTTAGTCTTACAACTGAATATGCATCAATTCGACCATGTCCCTGAGTAAAAGCATCGTAGCCTAAATCAACTGCTGTTGTTTGAATGTACCGCCTCGCATTCCCAGGGCTCATCTTATTTCCATTATGGTCATAGTACGCCTCGTAGAGAAGTGCTGCAACACCAGCTGCAACTGAACATGCTACTCCTGTTCCTGAAACTAACTGATAATCATGCGTACCATAATGGTCTGCTGCATAGTTTCTATAGATGAATTCTCCATAATTCGGATGAATCGTATATCCCATTCCAGGAGCGAGAACATCTGGTTTCACGAAACCTGAAGCTAGAGGTCCCCTTGATGAAAAGTCAGCTACCTGATCAAATCCTTGGTCTGGTCCATAGAGTGACTCGTATGATTGCCAATTAGTACTAGCGCCAACCTGAAGTATTGACCGCGCGCTAGGAGGAGTCGCTGTCCCATAGCCTGGACCTGAATCACCTGTTGGAAATACAAAGAGTGCACTATGATGTTCTGGATCCACCCACCCTGACACTGACAATGCCTGAAAGAAGAGTGATATTGGTTCATCGAATTCATTGTATTGCTGAAGGTTCCAATCAGTTGGGTTGCAAATAATGTTCATCATGTGCGGTTGTTCATCCGAAAATCCACCAACCCAATCAAACTCAAAGTATCCAGAACTAGGATTATAATCAAATCCAGATGCCCAAAGGTTAGCTGCAAGAAGTGAACTTAGGCTGTTACAATACACACCAAGAACGAGACTATCATTAGCAATACCTGATAGTTTTTCGTATGTTCCACCCGAACCTACTGGATACTCTAAGATCCCCCTACCTGCTATTAACCCAGCCGAGGCGGTACCCATACTACCATGATCGTAGAAGACGCCGATGACTCTACCACCATCTCCAATACCTTCCACAACTCCTGAATGATATGCGAAATCCCAGACAGTAGCCAAAACACCTAGACCAAAGTCAACAATGTCATCACCGTCATAGTCATGAGCCATGATAAGGCGGTCTGCTATTCCGGGCTTGTACCATGCGTCTGCAGCGAGGTCATCTACAAAACTCCAATCGCCCATGTTTGCATAATAGTCCCACTCTATAGAATTACTGAAGTCGATCCCTGTATCAGTTGCTGCAAAGCCCCATGCCCAGAAGTCAGTCCATGAACGCGTAGTATTCCAATCTACAACAACCCGCTCACCTGGTGTGTTTGCATTCAGAACTAATATCGGGGCGAAGACTTTCATATAAGGTGCTGTCTTTGCTTCGTAGAAATACCCTGTATAGTAGAAGGGTATCGTCTGATTATCGGTGTCTGTCCAATTGTAGAAGTATTGACTCCCGCTAGTAGTGGATGGATCTGTAAGTTCAAAGTCTTGGAAGAGAACATCTTCAATAAAGTCTGAAAAGTCAACCTCACTAGGATACGTACCGTCAAACCAGATGTCAACGTAGTGCCAGAGGAAATACTCTCTTAGCGATTGTATTCCGAACTCAGAGTTGACCTCTGGATCCCATAGATGACCTCTACTCGTGCAGTTCATGTAGGTCTTTCCACCAACTGTATAGCTCAACCAATTATACTCAGAAGCTGCAAGATAGGCATCTGGATTGTCTAACGGAGTTGCATTGATCTTATAGGGATTGAGACCTATGCCTTGTCCCGTGGGATCAAAGCAATTTAGCAAACCATCTGACCAAAATTGGTCCAACGCATCCACTAAATCGGGATGAGTGAAATCAATCCCTGAACCAATAATACCAACCCTGACACCACCACCATCATAGCCTAAATCATAAACATCATCCACACCTATCTGTTCCTTAATATCATTCATTAGTGGGCTGGTTTCAAGGGGAGGTTCTTGTCGAAGGGGCTTAACCTCATTTCCTGCAATCTTATCCTCCTGCAGGAAATCGGCCCAGACTCTGGAAACCCCATGAAGATCCTCAATGGTTGATAGTGTGTTGGGTGAGTCGATGTAAGCATTGACTAGGACTCCACTTCCGAAGTTCACCTTCCAAATAATGTCAACGAGCTCTGCAAGTTCTTGCGAATCAATATCATTTGAAACCGCCATCAGAATACCAACATCTCCTGCGGGACTCGTGGATACATCATCCGGTAGGTTCCCAGTGTTCAGGTAGGACGCCAGAGTTGAATCAAGAACGCTCTCTGGATGTGGACCATTCATTATCTCTTCCCACTTCTCATCAATCTCTTTGGTGAGGGATGGGTCATGGTCAACATTTGATAGATTCATCTCGACCAATGGAACAATTGGTACAATGATGATGAAACCAACACTCAGCATGAGAAATATAATTAATACACCGGTCTTCTTGCGGTCGTTCATCGCAGATTTCTACCTCTCTCTAGGCATGAGAAACAAGCAATGATCGACTCTGAGGACTAATGCTTTGTCATGAAATCAAAAAATGATGTATCGAAGGTTCTCAAATGACATAACCAAAGACCACTCCTTGTTCACGCACACTTGGACCTAATATGGCCTCCTTACTATTAAGAATACCGAACATGGTTTTATTTCATTTGGAACCAGTTACAGTTAGGGAACGATTAGATTCCAAAGGTTCACTACTCGTGATTGTGTTCTACTGAAGAGGTTGGCCGCAACTAGGACATGAGGTTGCTTGTGGAGAAACTCCTGTCTTTCCACAATACTCACAGGTTACGGAATCTGAAGGTGGGGGCGGAGCTGGAGCAGGAACAGGAGCTCCTGGTGCTGCATCATAGACTCCCTTCTTCATTGCATTTCTCAGTGCAAATATCCCCGCGGTGAAAGCAAAAATCCCAGCTAATCCACCAGGGAGTCCCTGTGGGAAGGGCACATTCATTATTGTAACAATGAAGACTGCAATACCCATGGTGAATCCACAGATACAAGCATCTGCAAATTCCACCGATTCACGATACCATCCTCCTCCGACACTCCTTTGAGTTGTTGCAGCGTATCCTAGTCCAAACCTTGCCATTCCTGCGGCTACGAGGAATAAGACAGCGAAAAGACCAAAGATGGGGGCCCACCACCTTATACTACTAGTTCCTGTAATTACGATGGCTTGGATCCCTTCAAGGATGGCTGCAATGACGAATAGATATGCAGCTTTTTTTGATTTCACAGATTTGTATACCACTTGTTTCTCCTCTTTTAACGAATATTTTCAAAAGGCGAGTATTGCATAGGTTACCTATAACTCTTACGTGATTTTTCCGCTCTCACACAATGTTCTCCATTCTCGTGTAATTTCTAGCTTTCACGAATCCAGTTCTTGCTTGTTCAAAAGAAATCACATCCTATACAGGTCGTTGCTGAACCTCGAGTAAAGATCGAAGAGTAGTTCTTCTCATTCACTCATCGAACTTTGCGGCTATATACAATCCAACTAGCATGATTACGATTCCTAAGTATAGATGGTGTAAATGAAATCCACCGATGATGTATGGGTCAAAATCTGGTAGAAAATGTAGGAATTCTGTACCCGGTACAAAATCATGTAAATCATCAACAAAGATCAACAAGCCTAATAGGAACGTTATAACACCAACTGCGACACCTTTCTTTCCCACGACTATTCACTCCTTTTGAGAGTCTTGACGAATCCCTTGCTACTTATAGTCTCGAAAGGTTATCAATCCATCTTCTGCACAGAATGAAACAGGGTATCCTAGAGTACATAAGTTCTGAAACCTCCAAGTTATGTAGAAATCTCTGGTGAGGGGTAATAGTGAACGATGGGTCATCTAGAAGACGAGGTTTACTCTGCATTGGTACTATCTCAGTAATAGTTCTGATATTGGTGAGTGTGGCAATCGTCAGAATGTTCCCTGTATTTCCGGGCTACAAAGAGGTCATATATTCAAGCCCAGGAGAGAGTATCCCAATGAATAGTGGGGAGTGGTTTGCTAAGCCATTCACGATTGATAGTGATCATACCGATTTTGGAGTTGGTGTCGAGGGTGTCCTACTCAGTCATAACTACAACGTAGACAAAATCAGGATAGAATTTGGATATGCACCTCTCTCATTGACCAGTTTCACGGAACTCAATGACACTGAAAAGAGGCAATCTTTTTGGGGGTTTAGCAGTTGGGGTGGTTGGGGTGAATCAGGCATAGATTACTCCAGTGGATATTTTCCTCTAGGTACCGTTGGTGAATATGTTTGGGCTATTCGTTTCATCGATGAGAAAAATAATTCAACAGTCATTGAGACCGACTTTGTAATTACGATTAGTCCGATGTAGTTCCACAAGAGTTGGGCGATAGTAACGCCGCCCTCTGTATGAGATGGTGCTCATTAAGAAACACTCATTGTATATTGGGAACGCGCACGAAGCCCTAGTCCCAATCAAGAGTTTCTTTCGCACAAATATTGCAAGAATGAAACAGGATATCTAAGAGTACATAAGTTCCGAAATCTAATAGTTCAGTAGAAATCTCTAAGGATGGATCTTAGTGGAAGAAACATCACGTAAAAGGCCGCGCTTACTTTACATCGGTCTCATCTCAGTGGTGATTTTGATACTGGTAGGTCCGAGCATCTTCCTGATGGTCCTATGGCAACCAGTGGTAATCTTTTCGAGTCCAGGAGAGAGTATCACAATAGGCAGCGGTGAATGGTTTGCTAAATCGTTCATAATTGATGATAGCAATAGGGATTGTGGAGTTGGTGTTGACGGTGTCTTAATTAGTCACAACAAAAACGTAGACAACATCATACTAGAATTTGGATATGCACCTCTCTCGTTGACTAGTTTTATGTCACTCAATGACACTGAAAAGATGGATTCATTTTGGGGGTATGGTGGTGGGGGTGGTTGGGATCCAACAGGCACGAAATACACCAGCGGATATCATGGTGTGGGTTCCATCGGTGAATATGTCTGGGCAATTCGTTTCACCAATTTGGATGATAATTCGACAGTCTTTGAAACGAACTTTGAAGTTTCACTCTTTCCGATGTAATTCCCAGATGTTAGATTACCTCTGTATGAGATGGTGCTCATCAAGGAATCCTCTTTTTGCGATTTTAAGGAACGATTGAGGTATAATGCTAAGTTGTTGTTTCATAATCTCTACTAATTCTTACCAGTACGTCAGCAGGGAGGGGGGAGAGGTCCACTGATTTGATTCTATTTCCTTCCAAATAGATTGCCTGAAGAGCAGTACAGGAACTGAGTGGCGTAAGGTCAATAGTCTGAAGCTGGTTTGTATCGATACGGATTGCTTCAAGATCTGTACAAAATCTAAGAGGAGTAAGATCAATACTCTCAAGCAAGTTATCTCCTAGATCTAGTCTTTGAAGGGCAGAACAGGCAGAAAGAGGCGCAAGATCAATACTCTGAATCTGGTTTTCTCTCAAGCTGAGATACTGAAGAGCTGTACAAGAACTAAGAGGAGTAAGATCAATGCTTCGGAGTCTGTTCTCGCTCAGGATCAACAGAGTAAGGTTAGTGCAGGAATTTAGAGAGGTAAGATCAATGGTCTGGAAACGGTTTTCTTTTAGCAATAATCGACGTAATCCAGTACAAGAACTGAGAGGTGTGAGATCGATATTTTGTAACCGGTTCCTCCACAAAAGGAGTGCTTGAAGGTTAGTACAGGATTGGAGGGGAGTGAGATCTATCTTATTGAGAAGGTTACGCTCCAAATCAAGTAACTCAAGAGCTGCACATGAACTAAGGGGTGTAAGGTCAATGGTCTTGAGCAGATTTCTATCCAGACTGACTTCACGCAGGAAACTACAAGAACGGAGAGGCGCAAGATCGATCTCTACTATATCATTTCCACTAAGTTTTATCGTTTCCACATCTTCTGGAAACTCTATACATTTCTCTTCATCATCAATATTTGTATAGATTAGCTTGACTTTCATACCCCATTCTCCATGATTTCTAGTTTAGAAACAATACCAAGATAAATCTTGATTAAAGATTGAAATTCGGTTTCAAAATTCTTAGTAGAGCCGCCCTCTGTATGAGATGGTGCTCATCAAGAAACACTCATTGTGTATGGGAACGAGCTCAAGGCTCTAGTCCCAATAAAGTATCATTCCCTAGATTGTGCCTTCTCACACAACTAGATTCATATCAATATTCAACATAGTATTCAGTAGGACGCAGCGCTGAATCAGGAGGGAATAGTGCTTGTCAAGGAAAAGTGGAAGATTAGTTATTGGAATTACAGTCTTATTGCTAGTGAGTTCGTTATGCAATATTACCATTCTTGAAACAACAGCTAACCCGATTGCGATATATGTGACAGATAGTTATGGATACCTGATATTGGATAGCAATATGTCCATGCCAGAAGCTCTTGTAACAATCACAATAGAGCGAACCCATGTTCTATTTGCCACGTATAATTATGATATTAGCATGGATGCAGTCTATACCTTCCTTAGTCCAGATACCCAAAATGCAACAATCGGTCTAGCTTGTCCAAATGAATGGTTCACCGATGATTTTGATGTACAGATACTGGACAATCAGTTATCTCTCCCTTATGTCATTCATGACTATGATGATCTTATCAGCGAGAACGAAACACAAACTGCTACTTGGGACACTCTTGATTTTTTCACATTCAATTGCTCACTTGATGCAGGAATTCTGACCAATATCTCAGTTCGAATGGATTTGGGAAGTTCAGAATATGACAATGGAATAACGTTCAGATACTTTGTTGCTACTGCTCATTCATGGAGTGGTAATACGTATGAAGTAGTTACTATGAATCTAATAAATCTGAATGGACTACGCAGTTTCACTTTCGCACCGACCCCTTCTTCTATGATTGTCGATAATCCTTCATCGAGAACTGCTATTTGGAATCTAAATATGAGTGCTTTTGAAGAGGATTCTGTAAGACTCACGACCATTGATGATGAATTATACTTGGAAGCAATCGATTTTCTCATAATATTAGCTGCAGTGTCAATTCCTACAATCATAATTATCTTAGTTGTGTTCATCAGGAGAAAAAGTTAGAAACACTCACGGAGCATACTAGTCCCAATCAAGAGTTTCTTTCGCACAAATTCTTCAGATTGGGTAGTTTTATGCCCATATTTCCAGCAATTGTCCGTGCAAATGGTTGTTTTTGACACACTCCCAAAAGAATTCCCTATCCACTCCATAATCCTTTTATTGAAACTTCTTGCGGAAGCGTTGAGTTTAGCTACTCAAGACCATCAATATTAGGTGAATGAAATATGGGAAAGCGTCCCGGACAATGTTATCGAGAATGTGACAGACCCGCCTTCGTGAGGAAGAAGTATATCCATCGTAGACCAGCTAGCCGTATTGTTAGCTTTGACATGGGTAATA
>Ga0114923_10002307_pt1 | contig 12952 bp, 9 predicted proteins | sample SumtaG_FD_89578 | JGI IMG/M metagenome (GOLD analysis project Ga0114923, IMG submission 89578) | Deep subsurface microbial communities from Indian Ocean to uncover new lineages of life (NeLLi) - Sumatra_00157 metaG | ecosystem: Environmental > Aquatic > Marine > Oceanic > Sediment | place: near... | reverse complement strand
CGGTAGGACCAGTAGCCCCAGTTTCACCGGTAGGACCAGTAGCCCCAGTTTCACCGGTAGGACCAGTAGCCCCAGTTTCACCGGTAGGACCAGTAGCCCCAGTTTCACCGGTAGGACCAGTAACGCCAGTAGGACCAGTAGCTCCGGTATTTGTAGCCGTACCGGCAGGTCCAGTAGCTCCAGTAGAGCCAGTAGCACCAGTCGGACCCGTAGCTCCATCAGAACCAGTAGCACCAGTTGCGCCAGTTAGACCGGTAGATCCAACTGGACCTGTAGCGCCAGTGGGTCCAGTTAGACCAACTGGACCCGTAGCTCCAAGCCCAGTTGGTCCAGTAGCCCCAGTTGGCCCTACCGAACCAGTGGGTCCGGTACATCCAGTATTTGCAGCTGTACCTGCTGGACCGGTAACACCAGTAGCACCTGTAGGACCGGTAGGACCAACTGGTCCGGTGGGAGCGATGATTTTAATAACTTCATCGCATTCAGGTTTACATTTTGGATAGTGGCGTCTAGGACCACACGGTTTGTATCCTGGATGACGTGAACTATGCATCTTTTATTTTATTTTTAAAACTTTTCTAAACTCTACATATATGTAGAGTTTTGATATATTATTTATAGAGGTTCACACTGTCCCTCGGGAAACATAGCGATTAGATCACCGACGTCATCTTCTTCAACTCGGTGAGCACTTCCGTGTCCGGTAGCCGAAAGTTGAGATGTTACACTGCCAACCACATTGTTACTAAAGCCTTGAACAAACGTGTATTTAAACTCTTTGAGCTTATTGCAACGAACTTTCTTGAACTCAAATTCATAAGTGCGAGCGCCATTGCCACCAGCACCAATCATTTTGAACTTCTTGCAGAAATCGTCTTTATGGGTGTCTACAATTTGTAGCAAAATTGGACAAGAATCGGTAACATTCAAAATTTGAAGGTATCCGAAACGAGGATGCTCTTCATATTGAACAATTTGGACTACCAAACAACGTTCAGTCTTGACAATAGTGCTACTCTCGCAGGACGTGTTCTCAATCCCTTTCTCACCGCAGATCAGATAGAATCCGGAGATGTCGGTGACCTTTTCAACACATTTTACGTGAGCTGAACCCTTCTTGTAAACGATCTCAGTGTCACCACATTTGATAACTTTATACCCGTGATCGGGTTTCTTGTAACCACAACCAACCTTCTTCTTGTAGCAGTCGCCGTAGCTCATGTTTTTTGTTTCCAACAGAAAATTTATCAAATTATGATATCTTTATGTTTTGTAATTAACAATTACAATTAGAAGATTTAAATATAGCCAAACTTACAGTAATTATACTTGTAATCATGTACAAATAGCAAAATAATTTGTACCAATTGGCCAATCTTGGAGCTCGATGAGATCTGAGTGGTAAACACGATTTTTTGTCGTGTAATGGGATGATACGTCCAGCAGTTCGTTTCAACTCCTTTTCCAAATCCCCTTTACTATCGTAATGATCAGTATAGAAAACACGATCAACTACCGGGATCTGGTATTCGAAATCATAACCTACAACTACGATTGGTATCTTCATCTGTCTAGCAATCCAGTAATAACCACTCTTCCACTCCTTACCATCTCGAGATCCTCTGGGTGATATTAACAGATGAAAACGCTTCTTTTTCTCTAAAACTTTGATGACATTAGGTACAAACCCGGCATTACTATCTTCTCTTCTGGTAGCTGGTATTAATCCAGCTGATTTTAAGAACGGTCCTAGACAAGTTTCAAATGGTTGCGGCTTCATTACTGCGTAAATATCCTTATACACTTTTGGTTCGGCGATAGCATATAAACTAGCCATCACAAAATCCCAGTTGGAACTGTGAGGAAATATAAATACTGCCCTATCAAGTCGTTCCATCTTAGTGATGATGGATTTACTCATAGGCGACCATCCGGTGAGGAACAAGATACATTTAGCTAGCCACCTAAATGGGAAATAATCAAAAGCGGCCCACATTTCTTAAATTAGCAGTTAGATTTAAGGGAAATCCGTTACTGGTAACGGATTTGTGACGAAATTTATCGACGCCAAGATCTCCAAATTAACCATATTATAATGGCCATCAATACCGCAATTACAATTGCCAATATGATCAGGTTTCTGTTATTATCAGCATCTTGTTGGTCCTGTAGATCTTGACATTCGGACATATTGTTCAAGCTGGTGACTTTACCCCGCAGATTCGAAGTAAACCTAACAACATCTTGGATGAAGATGGAGGGATGGAATGTATACGCAGTAATGGTCTCATCTTGAATCAAGTTTCGAAAATGGTTGTCAATAGCAGTATGACTTAACGGTTCATTACTTAGATATTCCATCATGCGTCTGTTCAGCATATAGGCATGAACACAGTACGGACCGTAGGTTCGATATATCTGACCGAATTTATGCTCAAGTCTGGTACAAGTATCTAGGCATTTACCCAAGTATAGGATATCAAAATCCAAATGATCAATAACATTCAGTAATATATGTTGCAATTTACTCTTAGTAATATAGGTCACGATATCATCTTCAAATACGATCACATATTCATAGCCCCGTTTTAATGCTTTTTGCCAGGCTTGTCGATGAGTATAGAACACTGCTAATTCAGCCGCTGTCTTTTTATCATATTTAGCTTTGGCTAGCATTTCTCCAGGAAATATAGCATGGCGTTCATTTTCCGGAATCTCGCTAAAAAGCAACCCAGGTTCGCGCTCAAAGTTTAGACCTAATCTTGAGAGCACCTTATCAGTAGACTTTCGACGATCTTTATCACGATCTAAATTGACATAATATGATTTAATGGTATCCAATTTGTCCATTTAGTTTACCCAAGGTAAACTAATTTAAATTACAATGTGTTACTCGTAAAATTCGGGATACTTTTTGATCAGGAACTCCTGTAGTTCATGTAGATCAGACAACCATAGATCCTTGGGTTCGGTAGCTTCGATTGCCGCAATTTTACTCTTGATAATTTCAGCCTTCTGTAATAAATTCTTAATTTCATCTTCGGTGCAGTTAGCTAGATTGACTTTGTTGATGAGTTCAGTGTCAAACTTTCTGGCTTTCATTTCAGTGAACAGTTTGGCTTTGCTAACATTGCGGATCTCGATCTCTTGAGTTACAGCCACACAATGAATAAATCTGGCTTTCTCAGATGTTAGGTGTAGATCCATGTTCAATGCCGCAATCATCTTCTGTTTACGGCGCTCATAGTAACCGTAACGTTGTTGACACCACCAAACCATAAGTTCGTAGGTGTTTGAGAAGATGATCGGCTTGCGATTGCGATCTAAGATCGTCATATTAGAGATACCACGAGATTTGATCAATCTAAGCTTCTGTAGTGTCGGATTCTTGATACCCATAATTTCGAAACACACGCCGTCTTTCTTCGAATGATTCTTAAATCCAGTAATGATAGGATACCTGGGTACCGGTTTACCTGCTGCTTTTAACTTTTGGCGTTCCAATTTGGCCTTTTCTTTGGCGGCTTCAGTCTTCGGTTTGGGTTTAAGTTCCATCTCCTTAGCCAGAAACTCGTAATAGTCATGAGTCCATCTACCAATTGGTAAGTCGGTCACCCATACTACATCTTCCCGCTTTGGATCTTCGTGGAATTTACCAACAGTTCTCATGGTCAACTTTCCTTCAACTTCATCTTGAACATCAGCTTCTAGTGGATCAGATTCATCACCAGATTCAGGCTCATCGTTGGCGACACTAGGCACGCCTTCCGGCATCAGTTCTGATAACGGTGTCGGTCCAATTACACCATTAGATTTAGATGCCGCTTTCTTAACAGTACTCCTGATAATCTCAATCTCACCCGTAAATCCTTTATACCAAGGTTTAATTGGTGGGAATGGAGTACCGGAAAGCCAAGCTTGACACCATCTGATAATATCAGCTGGGTTATGGCAAGGAATATTACTAGACCAACCAGTGCCGATACCCTGAGCTCCGTTTACCAGAATCATTGGTATAATTGGCAAGAAAAAGTAAGGTTCGTTATGTTCTCCTTCCTCCTTGTGGATCTCAAGGAGTGCTTGGTCTTCTTTTCTAAAAACCTTAGCTGTCCATGGCAGTAAATTGGTATAAGTATACCTAGTATTAGCAGCGTCTTTACCACCATAATTACGAGTGCCAAATTGACCAGCCTTCTTAAAATACGGTAGATTATTGCTACCAGTGAAGTCCCAAGCCATACCAACAATAGTATCACTCATCGCGGTCTCTGCATGTGAATAATCGGTCTCCTCAGCAGCGTGATTAGCATACCGACCAACCTTAAATTCTTTACATTTTCGACCAGCGTACAACGATGAACCCCACTTTTTGATACCAGCCCATAGAATCTTGCGCTGACTAGTCTTTAGTCCATCAAATCCGGGTATACTTCTATGAACATCTGCCATTGAAAACTCAATCAATTCTTCGTCGATGTACCTAGATATAGGCTGATAATCTACTGATACTGTTCTCAAAATTGGCTGATATTTACTCAGCCATTCTTTACGACGATCAGTGAGATCTTTATCGAAGGCCAATTTGAAGAATTCTGGAGTTTGATCGTCATATAAGAATATAACCTGCTTCATGAAATCCATATCATTCTTAATCTGGTCATCACTGGTACCACCTAACCCCTTGAAGTATCTCGGTTTGTACTTTCGACGGCTAGAATCTTCCTCCAACCAGCTTTCATACTCAGCCCTAGATATAAATTTGTGTTCAGTTTTACCGATAGTTACCCTTAGCAGTGGAGTTCTCATCAATTTAATGAAATTACAACTTAGCAAAGCTCGATGACGCCAATAAAAGTACAGTAGAATTAGAGTAGCAATATGAGTTCCGTCAACATCAGCATCTACCATGATTAACAGATGTCCATACCGTAAACGCTTACGATTAGCTGGTACACTGTAATCTACACCCTCTTTCAAACCCAACATCTTCTTCAAAGATTGTATCTCCTTATTATCGTTGATCTTATCGGGATGAGCGTTCATAGTATTGATGAGTTTCCCTCTTACCGGCATCACACCCCAAGTATTGCGACCTCGTTCTATAAACGATATCATTGTGGTCACGTAACTTAGAGCTGATTTGCCCTCAACAATACACAGTGTACAATCTTGAGACTTACCAGTACCAGCGTCATTGGCATCTTCGGAACCAGCGACTCTAACGTACGCTTTCTTAACTCCATCTGACTTCTTAGCTTTATTTAGATACTTTCGGTCCATATCAATCTTCAGACTTTCCATAAGATTCCAATCGTTAACTGGCTTCAACCTATTGGCAGTTAGCTTCATCAACGGTTTGATTTCTTCCATACTAGGAGAAGTCAACCGTAGCTTCATCTGACTGTCAAATTTAGAATTAGTTACATGTACTGACAACAAGATCGATACGTGATTCTGAATACTACGAATGTCCAATTGTGGAGTTTTAGCTTTGGTACCATCTTTATTCTTACGTTGGAACTTACGATTAATCTTGGGTAGAATGTGTTCAGCTATCACTTTAAGTGCGGCATCGATATGGTTACCACCATCACGATTCCACATACCGTTGGAAATACCGACATGTTCCCCGGAAGCTGGAGTATCTAAAATACACAGATCTACTGTGGGCACACCCTTCAGCTGTTTATCAGCAAAGTTTTGATAGACAACGGCAGTATCAGCAGCATCGCCAAATTGCAGTCTAGCGTATTCTTTGATGTCGAAAATATCAATCTTGGAACCATTAAATACTACTGGCGACTGGTAAGCGAAAGAAATATCTGCGGCGTGTCTGAAAAACAACATTATAGCCTCATCTGGATATCCTACTTCCGGATCATAACCAAATCGTTGGAAGTCCATCAGATAGGATACCTTAACATAAGAATCTGGAGTTGTGTCCGTAATTCGGTTAATAACTGGAGGTTCGCAAACTAACATATTATCGCTCCAAGTTTGACTGTAATGAATACCACGAGCACCGTCCAATACCTCAACTATAAACTTCTTGGAATATATGTTCGTCAGCTTAGCGCCATAACCATTACGACCGCAACCGGTACGATCACCACTGTAATTAGAACTAGTTAGGAGTTCACCGAATATCATCTGCGGTACATAAATCTTCTCGGTAGGATGCACTTCTACTGGAATTGGTAGCCCACCGTTCTTGACTACCACCCAATGTCGATCCATAGTAACTTCGATAGTTCCAGCGTCAACTCCTTTACGGATAGAACGGTCGAGATTATCAGAGGCATTGCTGATAATCTCGATAAAAATCCGTTCAGCACCTTCTGGGAAGTTGATCGTACCGGCTTTAGTTTTGAAGTTACCTTCGGTATCTTGATACATCACTCGGGATTCTCTGGGCTTCTGAACGTCAGCTCCAATATAAGTGTCAGAGATTTCATAGATATGCTCTCTCTGAGTTTTCTTCTCATAATCAGTAGCTTGAGGTCCGTCAGTTCCAGATACTACAAACGTCGTCATGTTTTGATTTAAAATACAGATGTTGTATTTTAAATATCAGTTTTCATAATGGTGGACCCTAATGCAGAATATGCTATTTTAGATTGGCTGCTCTATGCATATAGTATCCGATGGTAGACGCCGCCCCCGTGGGACCAATTGGTGCCGAATGGAACGATCTTGTAGATGTGGCGACAGTTGTGGCGTTACTACCAGTAGTACCAGTTGGCAATATACTCTGGCAATATTCAAATGTAGCAGTTGGACAATCGACGCTAACCACTTCACATAAAAGTCCACACAAGAATCGAACTACCGGTGTTATTAACGGTTCAATCACTGTAAGTGTAGCGTCGATTTTCTTTTCAATACGTTCAGCACTCTCAGCTGCATCATTTAATAAATCTGTAGTAAAATAAACCTGAGATTCTATTCTCTCAATAGGTACATATACGAAATAAGTTTGAAACACCACAAATATCACAAATCCGACCACAGATAATATAATTATATACTGCCACCATCTAGTATAATCGGCCATTTTTAAAGTGAAAAAGAATACACCGTTTATTCAAAATTAATGTCGTCTTCTGATATTCAAGATGACGTGGTTTCACGTTCTGAAGATAGATCTAAAAATTGGGCTAACAATATTATAGAAAAATCAGCCGGGGGTAGAGTCAATGAAGATAATGAACCTAAACTTAATTGGTTGATGATTATTGGGGTGTTTATCGTAATTGTTATCGCCATCATATATTTTAGTTATAACAGATCGTCAGATGACACAGTCTCAGACATTACCCCTGTCATTGATACTGTTAATAACCCTACACTAATGGATGTAACAATTCCAGCTATAGATGCTAGTTCTGTAGCCCAATCTTAAGTCTTCAAAACCGATCCGAGGGTCGGTTTTTTAAAAGATCATACTTACAGATCTTCTCCAAAATCGGTAAGACTAGTATCTAATCCAATGTTTGCCATAATATCAAGACCACTAGTCGCGATCACTGGATCGCGGGCTATAGCTTCTGGTAATTTTGCAGGAGGTCCAAATATATCACTCTTATATTTGTCAGTCGGGACCAACGGTGTTTGTAATGCACTGTATATATCATTTATAAACGATTCTTGGAGATATTCATCACCGTAAATCTTATCAGCTGGTAATAAATTCAACCCCCATTTTGGGATACCTGATTCCGAGAATTTTAAGGAATCAGTTGATAGACCTTTTATTGGATATATAGCACGTTGTCGTCGTTCTTTAGGTTTACAGTCACTAGGTTTTATCAAACTTACTGAATTAAAAGCGTCCCTAGATAATTGTGATTTTACAGAACCTATATCTAAACTTAGGTCAAAGAATCTATCATTAGATGGTTCGGTGTCAGCGATAACTTCTGGGGGTGGAAGTCTATTTAGACCAATCGGTAATGTTGATATGTTCAATGGATCGAGCGGCTTTACGGTACCTGTTGTAAATGGTTCACCCTGTTCCGAGGATATTTGAGATAATGCCATCGCAAAATCATCTACGGCTAGATTAGAACTCCTACCATCTTCAATTTCTTTGGCTAGTTTCTCAGATAGAGCATTATCCGCTTTAATTTTGACCATACCAGTCCCAAGCTGAGGAGCTGATCCTAAAAATAAGCTAGACACTACAGAACTCATGCTATCAGATTCTCCAAATGTAGATGCTTGTAATAAATTTTTGGTAGGATCTCCAGTAACCGTTTTCGTGATATTATCAGGTACTAATTTGGCAGTACCCGGCATCGTAAATCCAACTAGTTTACCATTTGAAACCATAACATCTCCAATTAGCATAAGATGTCTAGGATCTATATCCATACCATTTGTCTTAATCATCTGATACAACGTCAGTAGTATATGATTCCTAACTGCTTCTGTACCCAACGTCTGTGTGATTTCGTGAATGTCACTAGAAATAGTATATCTGTCATCAACATCGTTTCGGACTAGGATATCATGTAAATTACTACCTTCAGTTTGAATGTAGTAATAATTAAAAAGATTGTAAACTGGATTTTGGTATAAACTAGCGAAAGATTCTACAGGTTTACTTGCCCGTATTAGGTCTTTAGCTTTCTTCTCGATTTCGTTGCGCAGTGATACTAATATCTCGGAGGGTTTTCGAGTATCACTTATTGGAGTTGTAACTGCCAAATTAAGATCTGGATCTATACCCTCCGGTAAATCTACGATTTTCATACCTACATCTTCATGAGTTAGTAGTTCAACAAGCATATCCTTGCTAACACCACTAATTTGTATAAGTAATCGACTCAATTGAATCCACCATGTTCCTGAGGCTATTTCGATCTCGTCAACTATAATTGCTAATACAGATTTCTCGACCGGACTAATACTCTTAATTCCAGATATACCTTTAAACTTAACCGTTTTCATGAACGGGACTAGTTCTAGGTCAAAATAAACTAATTGTAGATAATCGCCTAGATTACCATATTTTGAACCCATATCTCTGATAACTTTAGTCTTATTGGGTGCAATATACATCTTAGGATCTTCAACGGTCATTGGTGAAAACCAAATATATAGGGTGTCGTTGCTATCGTTAAGTTTAACGAAGTTCGCTAGATCTTCCATAGTTACATTCATTGCATACATACGACTAGTGTCCATTTTGAGTTGTAGTACCCAATCAATATCTACTGATGAAGGTAAAGTCCATTCAGTCATTACCATTTTGAATACCGACAGCCAACTGTCGTCTGTAGATTCAAAATAATCACCAGCGGCGATCACATTGTGACTGGTAACATAGTCGTATATTTTGGATGCTACAAATTGACTCTGTTTGTAGAAAATAATCTCGCTGAGTGTTAGTCGTTTATTTTTGAAATGTACGGTACACATTCGGTGTTTCTGACTCTCGGAACTCTTGGTCTCAAGTATCTCTTTCAATCCGCCAATACCCAATGTAACGTTAAGGTTGCTACCAGAAAAATGGAATGCATTCAGAGCGATCTGAGTGGCTGGTTGAGATAATGCTTCTGCAGCTCTAAATCCGACAGGTTCTCCAGGTGTTATTTGCGATCCCAGATATTGTTTAATCACATATTCCAATAGATCGTCTAATAAATCATCAGCATGATCGGCCACAATTTCAATTGATTTCAACTGAGCCTCTAACACCGCTTTCTGGGTTCCAGTAACTCTAGATTTGACATCGCTCAATGGAATAATTTGCGGAATTTGATCGATGGCTGATACTATCCGATCAATCTCGCTTGGTGATAATTTACGAGTCCGTTTCACGGACATCTGTTTATTTTAACCCTTTTGAATAAAATGAGAAGTCGTAGGAAATCAATTAAACATTTTGAAAACTTGAAGGCTGACGGCTTCAAGACGCAACGCCATACTTCCAATCATCAACATTTATACAAAAATATTATAGACAGTATTAATCAACGTGACGAACATGGACATCGGGGTATTAAGATCATAACCATGGGAGAGACCACTGATGAATATGATGCTGCCGTCGCTAGTGTCCTCAAACAGAAAAATTGGCAAATAGCATATCTTTCTGATATCGATGTCGATCCAGATCAAGCTCTAGGACTAATACTAAATAAAGATGTATTTATTGATACTCTGGACCCCAAGAAACTACTGGAAGAGGGTTATGAAGTAATTCGAGTAACGCCGCCAGTAGTGATACCGGATGCTGATAACAGCCAAATTGTAACTTCTCCTAAGATTCGTCCAGTGTTGATATTTGCGGCGGTATTAGCATTAGTAATTATTGGAGCCTGGGCAGCCTGGAAAATTAGTCGTTGACATCTCCATCGCTTACATTGAAAACCTACTCTAGAGTAGGTTTTAACCCCTAAAAGTTGTCAAAAACAACTTTTAACCCCTAAAAGTTGTTACGGCGTATTAAAAAAAATATGATTAAGGAAGCCAAGATTGGATTAGGCGGATATGGAGTGATTTATTCGGCACACAGTCCGTCAGCCGATCCCAATAACGAAAACCGACAAAAACAAGAACGATTAGCTGTAAAGCGAAATCTTAAAGACAGCAAAGTTAGTTTTATTGATTCTATTAGGGAGTTGGATATGCTAGTCAAATTATCAGGACATCCAAATATTGTCCTGCTAAAGTACGTCACGGACAAAAATCCGTTTGGGTCAACAATTATGTCACCAGTTATTACTAGAGGTTTGACCGATGATGGTATGTTTTTTGTTTTCGAGAAAGCCACCTGTGATTTGATCCATATTATTCGAAACTATCCAGCTGACAATACTAGAAATAAACTTGTATTCTTACATTCATTGTTAGGTTTAGAGTATATGCATAAAATGTCAATAATTCATCGAGATATTAAGCCCGGAAACATCTTATGGTTTACCGCAGAGAACACTGCTAAGATATGTGACTTTGGATTAAGCAGTCCATTCACTATAAACAGTGAACAACCGTCAAATGCAGTTACTCATTGGTATCGAGCTCCGGAGATTGTAACTGGAGAACAATATGATCAGAAAATAGATGTATACGCCTTAGCGTATAGTATGATGGAAGTATACACTAAAAAGCCTGTACTCTACGGTACTAATGATAATATCAAAGATATATTAGAAGCTATTATGAGAACTACGATAGACGATCAATCTGAAATTGACAAACTAGTTGCAAAGACCGGTGTACGTTGTACATACCGAATGATACTTCATGGAATCAATGATCCGGTACTTTTAGATTTGCTACGTCAAATGTCAAGATTAGATCCTAAGAATAGATTTACGGCAACTCAAGCTTTAGATCACCCATTTTTTGAAGAATATCGAAGTGAGATCGCTAAAGGTAGAAAGATACCAATTAACCATATGAGTCAATACGTATTAACTATTAACCCATGTATTGAACGCCGATGGATGTTAAATACGGTTTATACTATATTTAACAATCGCAATTTATATCACTGGTATACTCATCAGATTTTATTTCAAGCTATCGATATATTTGACCGTCTTCTAAATTATTTACCAGAAACGGAAACTTCAGAATCCAAATACAACGGTAAATATCTTAGCAAAATTGATACTCATATTTATACTTTAGTTTGTATATACATATCCATCAAATATTTTCGGGTATTACAGATCCCGGTACCATATTCTCATGTAGCAGCTACTGAGTATCGAGATACTCGGGGTATGATCAAGGCTGAGGAATTTGAAAAATACATTATTGGTAATGTCTTGAGGTATAAAATATATCGTCCAACAATTTACGATTGTGCGGCTCACAAACTTTCAGATACTGAAGTCAAAAATTTACTGGTTACAATAGCAGATACAAAACGGTGTCAATCTAAAACGCCACAGCAAATATTAAAATTGCGTTGATAAACGCAATTGATATAATTACAATTGCGTTATTTATAACAAATAACACAAAGTTGATACGAACATGTCTGAACCGTGGTTAGCGTCAGAGTTGGTCACAGAACCCGAAACTTTTGATCTCAGGACTCCGGTTGGGTTAATCAATATGTTAAATTTAACTTTAGATAGTGAAGCTGAACGGACAAAGGGGGTCGTTCATACAGAAGCTGAACGCACCACTCTGTTCCCAATTCAAGACGTTGAAGCCTTCAAACTATATAAAGAACAGGAAGCTGCTATCTGGAATAATTCGGAGATGGAATTCTCAAGGGACAAAGATGACTATGAATCATTCCCAGAAGAACTTAAGCATGTAGTTGACAGTATATTTGCATTCTTCAGTTTTGCTGATGGCCGTGTAGTTGAGAACATTGCCTTCAGAATGCTGTTGATGAGCAACACCATAGAGCAGCGTATGTTTTACGGACTTCAACTGTTTGTAGAACAAGTTCACTCCGAGTTCTACTCAAAGACCATTGATGCAGTTATCCCAGACCCTGATAAACGCAGTCTTCTATACAAGGCGTTAGACGAAATGCCAATTATGAAGAAAAAGGACAATTGGATGAAGAGTTATATGCAAGCTGACTTGGGCCCAGCGTATATAATAATTCCGTATACCTGTGTTGAAGGTATCTTCTTTCAAGCTGGATTTACATTCATCCTGTGGTTCAAGGTTATCGGTAAGATGGATAATGTAGTCTTCGGTAATTTGCAGGTTCGTAAAGATGAAGCCAAGCATCGTAATTTTGGAATTTACAAGTACCACAGTCTACCAGAATTTCAAAAGATTTCAGAAGCCCATATTACGGCTATGATTGTAGAAGCCGTGGAATTGGAATTAGAATTTACAGATTATGTAATTCCAAAAGTCATCGAGTATCGTTCTGATCCTAGCCGAGAATATCCCGAATCGATATTAGATCCAGATCACATTAAAACCTATGTCAAGCTGACCGGAGATCATCTGTTAAAATCCTTGG
>Ga0114923_10002305_pt1 | contig 12957 bp, 15 predicted proteins | sample SumtaG_FD_89578 | JGI IMG/M metagenome (GOLD analysis project Ga0114923, IMG submission 89578) | Deep subsurface microbial communities from Indian Ocean to uncover new lineages of life (NeLLi) - Sumatra_00157 metaG | ecosystem: Environmental > Aquatic > Marine > Oceanic > Sediment | place: near... | reverse complement strand
TTTTTTTGCCAGGATTCATATTTTTTGCCAGGATTCATATTTTTTTGCCAGGATTCATATTTTTTGCCAGGATTCATATTTTTTTGCCAGGATTCATATTTTTTGCCAGGATTCATATTTTTTGCCAGGATTCATATTTTTTGCCAGGATTCATATTTTTTTGCCAGGATTCATATTTTTTTGCCAGGATTCATATTTTATATGTGCCCCGATTTAAAAATAGGATTTAGATTGAATCCTGGCAAAAAAAATCTATTTTTAGGCACGGAATTCTATTTTTAGACCGGAAATCGGAACATTTAGGAAATCAATTTTTATAACCAAGAAAGATAAAAAAAAAAACGACGATGGTTAAAACAAGGCAAAATCTAAGGACGACACATAAAATGATGCTTGATACGTTGACTGATTCATTCGAAAATGTATGTGGTGTTAAATGTTGCTTAAAGACGATTAATATTGACCTATTTACCAAATCAGCAATAAAAAAGAAATTTGATATTAAACCAGTTAGAATATACGATAAGGATATCAAGGATGATAACAAGATGAAGAAAAAGATACTTACAGCTTTGGTTGGAACATTAAAAAATATATGTGGTGATAAACATTATCTCAAGTCGATTGGTGTTGAATATACGCACTTTCCAGCAAGACCAAAGGATCTAAAAGAGTTTTCCAATAAATTCGATAATATTAAAAGCGAAGAGCCAAAGAGTGTTAAGGAGTTTAATGAGACGTTTCCTGATGGACTTGATACAAAAGGTGAAGAAGTACATGCTATTTATATTGAAGAGAGGAAGTATAATTAAATTGTAAGAAATGATAGAAATTTTAAATAAACATCCTTTTTTGTCATAATTCAAATTTTTATTTAATACGAAAATTACCGATGGGTAATTAATAAATCAGCCAAAATGAAATAAATCAACCAAAATGAAATAAATCAGCCAAAATGAAATAAATCAGCCAAAATGAAATAAAGACTTTTATATGTGCCCCAATCTAAAAATAGATTATTTTTTTTGCCAGGATTAAACATTCTGGAAATCGGAAATATGAACATCTATTTTTAGATCGGAAATAGGAACATTCTGGAAATCGGAAAAAAAAACATTTAAAAAAATAAATTTGAAAAATGAAATTTAAAACGATTGAAGTTGAACTATCTATTAAAGTAGAAAAAGGTAGTAATAAAGCCAGTGGAGGATTGATTATTAAAACTGGAAAAAGGGACCTCTCAGATAAAGATGAGTATTCTGAAAAAGATACAACTACCGGAATGGAGATTGGTATTGTTTTTGATGTCTCTGGATCTATGAGAGACTCTATGAATGAGGTTCGAGAAGCTCTTGCATATATCGTTAAGAATTTGGGACCAAGAGACGTTATCCATCTTGTAACATTCTCGACTGACGCCAAGATTGTTTTTAAGGATGAAACCAGGGATAACATTGACGAGATGGTTCAAAAAATTAACAGAATTCGATGTGAAAACACAACAAACTTAATGGCTGGGATTTCATTGTGTGCCAATATCATGAAAAGCGGATCCAAAAAGAAATCTAAGCAGATGATTATTTTTACTGATGGGTTAGTTAATGAGGGTATCAAGAAAAATAAAGATATAACCAAATTTATTAAAGTATTGAAAGAGTACAAAATCATGGTTAGTACTCTTGGTTATACTACTGATTATGATGAATGTTTGTTATCTTTAATTGCTGAATGTGGTGGTGGTAATTATGCTTATATTGAAACTTCTGATAAAATCAAAAAAATTTTAACAGAAACTTTTGAGTTACAGTCAAAGGTTTCGTTTATTGATGTTGTTGTTAAATTTGAAACATTTGGTGATACTAAAATTACTAGTATTTTAAACCATGATGATGAGTTTATCCAAAAGAATGAGCTTTATATTGGAACTTTATATGATGGTATTGATATCAGAAACTTTATTTTAAAGGTGGATCTTGGTAAAGATTTTAAGATGAAAAAACCTCTTATTAAAGTTAAGGTTGAGGGAGTTGAAGTTATTTATGACCCAGAGGGAAGAAAACGTGATTATGCGTATTATTTTAACCCAGATGTTGTCAAGATTATGACCAAGAAACAGTTTGTGGTGGAATCTAAAAGCTATTATTCGACAGTTAACTGGTTTATTACATATTATGCTCCGATGTTGAAATTTAACAGTGAAGGAATTAAGGGAGTTGATATATTGATAAAATACCTTGGTGATAATTTGGAAAACTTAACCCCGTATAAAGATTGTGAGGGGAAAGATCTTTATGGGATGATTAAAGATGCAATGGCAGCGTTTAAACGGGATGGGGAAGATGGATTGAAAAGCTCTGCAGTTAAGAAATTGTCGACTTTTTGTAGACAGATTTATAAAGGGAGTATGGGTGGTGTTTTTCATCATTAGAAATTGTGTGTTTAAATAAAAAGGTGTGGATTTTTCTTGATAATTATTCTTCAATCAATTTCGGAAATATAAATTTTTTTGGAATTTCGGAAATATAAAAAAAAATTGAAAAATGTTGGAAGAAACCCAAAAAGAAATGACTAAAGAATATTACATCGCTAAGATGAAAGAATTGGCTTTATATTGTGACTGTATATGCTGTAGACATTATAAAATACTACCGGTGATTATTTATGGATTTCTTAAGATATTCTTACATGCTTATTGTGGCGTGTGCTGTGGTTGCTTGATATCAGAAGAAGGATTTATTCATCCCGGTGTAAAGAAACATATTGAAAGTGCTCAAGCTAGAAAAGATAGTGGAGTTGTTTTAGAGAATAAAAATGTTTTAAAAAAGGTTTTAGGTGAATTGGCTTTCTTAGGTCTTTTGGTGTTTATATTTATTTCTGTACATTTTTTTATAAAATTATTTAAATATGGATTTAATTATGGATTTTTATAAATATTTTTTACAAAACAAAAAATACAAAAATTGTCATTCCGTCATGTTCAATCTTTTCAAACTTTATATTTTCCAAAGTTTTTATAAACCCATCACAAATCAAATCCTTACTTTTTCCTTTTTTAAATTTAATATTTGTAATTTCATGCATTTCCATCTTAAATTGAATTGGGTAGTATTTTATTACCCAACCAGGAACATCAAGACCATTTCCAATAAATGGAATTTGTAAAAATTTAAATTTTGGAATTTTATCAATCTCTGTTTTATCCTCTTTTGGTAAAGAATGTTTTTCCATGAACATTTCAATTTCGTTTACAACAACTGTAGCTTTTAACATTGGAAAAAACACTGTAACTAGAAAATCTCCATTTTTTAAATTTTTTTTCAGGGTTTGAATATTAAACCAACATGATTTATTTGCCTTTATTAAATCTAAAATTGTTATTTTTGATTTAAAATTTGAATCTTTAATATTATATGAAGCCTCTCTTTTAAATAAAAAATCTTTTTGATTTTCATTCACCTTTATAATATCCCTTTTATAAACATCTGATCCATTAACCTTTAAATATTTTGGTATTTCACATTCTTCATAAATAAACCATCTATGTCCTTTTATTTTTTTAAATATTGAATTTATGATAAAATCAACAAAGTTATCCAAAGAATTAAACTTTTTTTCCTGAATGAATTTTTTATATTCATTTGAAAAAATAAATGATTTTATGTATCTTGTTATTGAATCAAATATTTGGAAAGTGTTTTTAAAAAATAAAAATTCTCTGATTCTTTTATTATTTGAAATTTTGGGATATTTAACAAGGGATTTTAAATATGTTTCCATCAAAACCATTTTTATTGAGCAAATTTTATCTGAATGTGATCTAAAAACGTTTATATCAGGTGTTTCTTTTAAAAGAGTTAAAAAATTTTTTTGGAATAATAATTTGAAAGTTTCAAAAAAATTATCCAAATTTTCAAAGAAATCAATTTTATAATGTTGTGGGTAATCTGGGGGTTTTGAAACGTAATCAGGGATATCAAAAAATATTATATCATCATTTACTCTTTCTTTGATTTTTACTAAAATCGGAACACCATTTAATGTTGTGATGTCAGATGTTGTATTTAACCCTTCTTTGAGATATTTTTCATAAACTACTTGATCATCCCATAAATACAGTTTATCACAATATCCACAACTTTGTGGTGTTTTTTTACCTTGGAGGTGTGAGATTTTTCTTCTTCGAATAAAGGTTATATCTTCCTGGTTCATTTTTTTTTTAATTAGAAAAAAAAAATGAAATAAAATTTAAAAATATAACATTTGTAAAAACAATATTTTTTATTTACATTTTTCTTATAAATGCTTTTTAATCCAATTAAACAAGATTGAAAAGTTTTTATATAATTTTGTAATTTCTACAGGAATTTGTAAAATACTAATATAAGAAAAACATCCTAAAATTATCATAAGTAATAAATAAAAAATAAGAATTAGCAACGATTTTAAAGGGAAATATTTTATAAAATTTTTAACATAACAAAAAATAAATAAGTTTTTTTGATATAATTTTGGATGAATATTATATTCATTTATTAAAAAATTACTTTTTTTATAAGCATGTTTTTTAAAATAATAATATTTTTTAGAACTTTTCATTATGTTAAACATTTTTTTAAGTCTAAACATTAATTTAAAAAACATATGAATTGTTGAAATAAAAAAGGAAATAAAATTTAAAAATATAAAACAAGTACCACCAAATATAAAACTAGTACTACCACAAGCCCCTATATATTTCAAAGGGACATGATATGTAAGTTTTTTCTCTTTAATCAACTTTATTTCTTTATCTAATGCATAATTAATATTTTTTAATATTAAGGTTTTGTAATTACGTATGGCTTGGTTAAAGAGTGGGGATTTCATTATCATTAAATCCCATTTTTTACAAGTTAATTTACAATTGAGAATAGCTGGGATGCTTAAAAAGGATAAAATTTTATAAACAATAACTTCTTCTGGAATTTTTTTACCTTGAAAATCCGAGATTTTTCTTTTTCGATTAAAAGTTATATCTTCTTGGTTCATTTTTTTTTTTTTTTTTTGTTTTGTTTTTTTTTAATTAGAAAAAAAAAATAAAATAAAATAAAATTTAAAAAAAAAATGAATAACTTTTTGTATGAATTTACTCTTGGTATTGTCAGGTTTAAAAGAGAAATCATATTTGATGTTATTCTAATGATAATAAGCATGGTTATGTTTATCATTAAATGCTTAAAGCCTGGATATCCTGTTTTTTTAAAAAAAAATAGTGAGTGGTATAAATTTGTTAGAAGATTGATTTTAATATTTACATTAGCAATGATTTTTTATTACATTACCCCACTTAATGGTAGATATGGGCCTTATTATAGAAATTTAAGACTTATATTTAACGGGAGTTTAACCTTAACAATGAATTTTTTCTTCCTTCAATTATTATACCTTGCAATAAAGGTTTTTCATGGGGGTAGATCCAAGCATCAAATCATTAATATTTTTATGGATAATTTATTTTATGCTGTTTTTTCTTCATCAATACTTGTTTTAATTGGGTTTTGGACAGTAGTATATCCATATGATTTATTTCACAATAAAGCAAAATTTGACTTTTCACATATATTAAAAGAACTCGTTTTACATGGATTAAACATTGTTTTTCCATTAATGGAATTTTATCAACAAAAGAGAACCATGTACTTTAACCAAGGATTTATTTACATGTTGCTTTTTCTATTTTCAGCTTATTGTCTTTACGTATCAACCATGTTTAACACAGGGGTTATAAATTTTTGGCCGTATTGTGGAATGCCATGGACTTTTATTGGAAAAATTGGAAGTATCGCAATTTGTTTTTTATTGTTTTTAATAACAAAAACGTTACTTTAAAGTAAGGAGAATAAACAACAAAAATAAAAATTTTATATTATTTGTTTAATAATCTTCTTCAACCGATTCCAACAATATTTCATTATAACAACCATTACAATAAAACCCACCATCACATCTACTATCATATGAATTGACACATTTCCTGCATAAACTCTTATTACAATCTTTATATTCACATTCATAAAAAGAAACACAATCATGACATGGTCTTTGAATCTTTTTCTCTTTCATCATCTTTTTATTCGTACATTCACACTCAAGACAACCATAACAAAGAACATTTCCACAGTTATGTTTAGTACAAATCGATAAGCAATCTTTACAAAATTCCCCCCCGCACTTACAGCAGTAATTACTGTCATTATCTAGGCATTCATAACATATTTTATTTTCACATTTGTCAGTACAACTGGATAAGCAATCTTTACAAAAATCCTTTGAGCACCCACTACATTCATAGCAAATTATAACCTTTTCGCAACCCTTGCATTTTTCTATTTTGGCCTTCTTCTTTTTAATTTTCCTTGATTTGGGAACTTTAAAAATTCTTGATTTGGGAACTTTTTCTTGTGTTTTCTTCTCCTCGTCTACTTTAACCTTTATCTTGACTACTTTAATCTTCTTTATTGGTGGTTCAAGTTCATTTGACTGGTTTTCAAGTTTCCTTTTCATCGTATTTTTTAATTTTTTAAATTCCGTTTTCCAATTTCCGATTTCCGATTTCTAAAAATAAACTTTGGCCGATTCAACAACGGCCATAGGAATTAAATTGCCACCCCATTCTCGGAAATCGGAATTTAAAAAATTAAAAAATATGGAAAACAAGTACAATATCAACTTAAATTATAAGAATGTCGTATATATTGGATTTCAGGGGGCATGTTTTCAAAAAACTGGCGGATCTAGAGCAAGGAAAAGCACAACGTTATGGGTCAAGAAAATAGGATTCGCTCGATTTAATAGAGTCAGCAATGAAAAAAGTTCAGGTATTTGTGTTGTTAATACTCCAAAATGGGTTGAAATTAGCAGAGGATTGAAAACGTCTTGGTTAGCTGGAGTAAAGAAGCATATGGTTATATGGGATGAAGCTGGGACTGACGTTAATAGGGTTATTGAATATGTCAGAATGTTTATAAAGGATGCTCAGGTTTTTACTAATAGTATTATTGTTGCTGAAAGGTTTTTGAATGGAGTTGGAGTTCATGGTGAATCTATTGTTCAGAAAGATTGGATGAGTGAAAATGGTGGTTATTGGGAAAGAGAATATAAAGTTGAAGATTTAAACTTGTTAGGATGTGAGGATCCAGTAGAAGGGTTAGGATTTCATGAAAGATTGAATTATTACCTTTGGAGTATAACACGAAAATTCCCTGTGGATTCACAGAAAAAATTTTAATAAATCGGTTAATCTTCCTTTTTTTTTTGTTTTCCCCCTTTTTTATTAAAAAAAAAAATGAAAAGAAAAAGAAAGAGTGATAATAAAAACCAATTAAAAGTTTCCAAAAAAAGAAAAATAGTCATAACCCCAAGATCAGAACTAGAAAATTTGACACCAAATTCTCCATTCCCACAAAACTATCCTCTTTATTGTGTGAGATCAATTAAAGATTTTTCATTTGTTTTTGGTCATAAAAACTGGGATGGAGTTTTAAACGTTAAGAATGATCCAAAATTACAAATTGATGTCTTTGGAAAAGAGTTAAAACTAACAAATAATCTTTATTTATTTAAATACGTTAATCAAATTGGATGTATTTTGAATCCTGGTGATAAAACTTTTATTTTTGGATATGAAAAATCAAATGATAAAAGATCATGGCTTATTGGTAGTTTAAACGCTGTTCATGAATTAATTAAAATCGGGGAGAATCATCTACATGAACTTATCCACGACATTCCAATAAAACTATTTTTAGATATTGAATATGAATTAACTAAGAAATCCTCATATCTTTACAAAGTTCAAAAAAAGATAGTTTTGAGATTTATCAAAGTTTTCCAAAAAAACTACAAAAAATTCATGGAAAAGGCCTTCAATATTAAAATAAGTAATAAAGATTGGTTAATTTTAGATTCATGTAAACAAACAAAGATTTCATTCCATGTTATTGGAAATCATACAAATGAAGACAAAGTTCCAATTTATTTTAAAGATGTTTATCATACTAGACTAGTTATTTTGAAAATTATGGAAATGGTTCAAGATAAAGAATATGCTGCCCCAGTGAGAAAGATAGTAGCTGACATGGCTTTTCATATTAACAAACCCCTTAGAATGTATTTTTGTTCTTACAAACATGAAAAGGAAAGGATTTTTCACAAATTTGGAGAAAAAAGATCACCTGTTTTTAATTTTGAGGATCTTAAAAAATCAATACTTCAATTACACCCAGCAAACGTTAAAACCCAATTTTTAGAAATAAATATGGTTGAAGATTTTCAAGATGAAAATAAAATTAGGCAAAGTTTAAATTTAAACAGAGAAACTAAAATTAAAAACTTGATACCAAGAGCCACAATTAAACTTTCAAATACAGTTGATGGGACGGCCTCGGTTTTTGTACAAGCACTAATAAAAATGTTGATAGCTGTTGGAACATTACCAAATGGATATGATTTTAGGTTTTTGTCCAATCATAAAAACAAATTCTGTGTTTATAGGTGTAAAAAAAGCAAAGAAGTTCCAATCACTGTTTTCATTGATTTAAACGGGACCAATTCATGTATTTTGCAAAATTATAAACACAACCACTGTACTGGTAGAAGAATTATATTGAATTCAGAAAGAAACCAAATCAGTTTATGGTGTGCCGCCGACAAGAATAACAGTGATCATAGTAAAAAATGGTTTGCTATAAATGCCAAATCAAAGTTAACAAAAAGGTTCGGTGTTTGGGGGTTATTTAAAAGGCTTATAAAAAATTGTAATTCTTAAATGTAATTCTTAAATGTAATTCTTAAATGTAATTCTTAAATGTTAAATAATATCATAATTTTATTCCCGCCAAAAAAAAAATAAAAAAATCTATTTTTAGACCGGAAATCGAAAGAACATAAAAAAAAAATTGATGAAACCACATACTAAATTCGTGATCGATTGGAGTAAACCTGATGAATCATATGTACCTCCTGGGTATAAAGATGTTGTTATTTCGTATTTTTCCGGATGGAACACTTTCCCTCATTTACACTCAAGGACTTTTACGCAGACTTTTTGTTTAGTTAAAATTGTTAGAGTTGAGAGTGATGGCGTGGTTGTTAGAATTAAGACTCCTATTATGTTTTCTTATGGTAATGGTCCGATGCAAAAGCTTTCTCTTTACAAATTTATGAATAATGGTTATGTTCAATATTATTGCCCAGATGTTATAAATTCTACCATGAATGTTGTTGATTGTGTTGAAACTGGTTTTAAATCTGGTCAATTAAAAAGTAAAAGTTGGTTGAATTCAGTTCCAAGATGGGAAAATTTAAATAATCTTATAAAATTTTATCTTTAAATTTCTACAATCTCCCATATCAAGTCCATACCCGAAACACAAATTCTTGTAAAAAATTGATTTCATCTTTTTTTTTCATTCTTTCTCTTATAAGTGTTTCTCTTTCAACTGTTTGTTTCAATCTTTCTTTTTCAGCAGTGTAGCTTTTAACTACTTGTTTCATTTTTTCTCTTAAAGATGTTTCTCTTTTAACCGCTTGTTTCATTCTTCTAGTTGATTGGTTCATTATTTTTCTTACTTCCTTTTTCTCTTGATATAAATTAAAATAATATTTAGTTGAATTATTTTCTTTAATTTGGGCGTTTATGTGACATCTTTTCAATATTTCATCTTCTCTTTTTTTTATAGCTGTTTCACTTTCAACTGATTGTTTCAATATTTTTCTTTGAATTGCTTCTCTTTCAGCTACTAATTTCCTTATTTTTAGTTGAATTACTTCCTTAGATTGAGAATAATGTAATCTCTGATGTGATTGTTTCAATATTTTTCTTTGAATTGCTTCTCTTTCAGCTACTAATTTCCTTATTTTTAGTTGAATTACTTCCCTAGATTGAGAATAATGTAATCTCTGATGTGATTCCAATCTCGATGATCTTCTTGGAATTAGAATTGGAGTGATTAACGTTGGATTAAGTTTAACTTTTATTTCTTTTTTATCAATATTAAATACACTAGAAGATTCTTTTCTACAAATTGGACAATCTTGTTTTTTTTCTAACCATTTTTTTATACAATCAATATGAAAATAATGTTTACATTTTAAAAATCCCAAATCTTTTTTTTTTATTGATAGGATGCAAATACAGCATTCCATCTTATCTTTAGTATTATTAAGAAAATTGAAAAGTTGAAAATGATGAGTATTGTGTTTTTTACTCATTTTTTTTTTAAAATTTAAGTTTTTTTTTTAAATTCCTATTTACTATATCTAAAAAAAAAATGTTTTTTACAAAAAAAAAAAAAAAAAAAATACCATCATAATTTTATTTATTTTTTTTTTTTTTTTTTTTTTTTTTTTAAAAATTTAATTTTTTTTTTTAAATTTCAATTTAAAATATATAAAAATAAATTTTTTTTTAAAAAAAAAAAAAAAAAAAGCCTCCCATTAACAATTTATTAACATTTTTTATTTTCTCAAAAATATGCTTTAGCAAAAAGCACTCTTGGGGAATTTTCAGCAATTTTCAGCAGTTTTTCCCTTTCCCTTTCCATTTCAGCATCTTCTATGAGTTTTTTTAATAATCTATCATCCAATACACGTTTTATATGGCTTCTCTGGTAACAACACGATGGACACATACATCTTAAGTTCGATGATGGAGTATTCTCCAATTCATATTTAAGATTCGAATCAAGTTTGATTTTTATTTCTTTCTTATCTTTATCAAATACACTGGAAGAATCATTTCTGCAAATTGGACATGTTTGACTTCTTTTTAACCATTTTTCTATACACCCGAAATGAAAAACATGTTTACACTCCAGACAACCATAATTCTTATCTTGAACTAATTCAGTGCAAATACAACATTGAATTTCATCTTTAACCTTGTCTTTTTTACTCATTTTTTTTTAATTTCGATTTCCTAAATCTAAAAATAGATTTTATTTTAAAAAAAAATCTCCTACAAAAATCGAATTGAAAGTTTAATTAAGAATTGTAAAATTACCAAATATCAAGTTTTATAAATATAGTAATTCAATTAAGATCAAAAAAAACCTTAATTGATTCTGACGTCATTTTCAAGTAAAAAGAAAAAGAAAAAGAAAAAGAAAAAGAAAAAGAAAAAGAAAAAGAAAAAGAATGAGTAAAAAACAGTTTATGAAAAAATTTAAAAGAACACGTAAGTAAAAAAAAAAATTTTAATTAAATTTTTAGAACTTAAAAAATTATCTAAGACATTTAAAATGAAATCTTGGAACGATGGTGATGTTAGAGAATCTGGGCAATATAATAGAGATCGTAAGTAAAAAAAAATATTGAATTAAATTTTAAGAAACTGAAAGATTTTTCAAAAGAGGTGTCATGTTTCTTCTTAAGGCAGAGCAACATAAAAACACATGTAGAATATGTATAAAGATGAAAGAAGCCAGCCCGTGCAAGCTGTCAAAGATTCAATGTTCGCAGGCGCTTTTGTGCTTTTATAGATCAGTTTTGGACGTGCCATTCAAACCCAAGTTTTTTATGTACTATAGAAACGTTTTACAGAATATTGCCAAGTGTTATTGGAATTTAGACTGTCAGCAGAAGTCCCTTCTATGTTATAGTCGTGTGGTTGATTTAGAAAATAAAATCTCTGAAATAAAAACTGAAAGAAATATTGATATGGAAAAAAGATTTGTAGGAATGAAAAATGATAGAATGGAGATAGATAGGAGTGAAAATAATGGAATTTTCAAAAGTGAATAACGTGTGATTTTGAAAAAAGGGTTGTTGGAATAAAAAACATAATTTCTCAATTTTATTTCTTTGACAGATTTAATAATTAACCCTTGGCAATTCCCGTTATTATATTAACACCTACAATTCCAAATCTTTAGTCGTAGCATAAATCAATTCATTCTCGTCTCTCCTATTGGAATATTCAATCACGATATTCTTGAAAACATACTTATCGCCAAACTTCTCCTTAAACTTCCCTTTTAAAGCCTCAATAACATTTAGTTTTACAGCTTCTTCATCATCCTTATACAACCTTGGAGCAATCCCAACAATACTCTTTTTAGATGTTTGCTTCTTTCTTTTCATTTTTTAAAGTTTTTTTTTGAATTCCGATTTCCATGTCTAAAAATAGAATTTTTGTTCTGATCTCCGGTCTATTTTTAGAATTTGATCTCTAACTGTGATCCGACGAGTGATAACCCTGGCTAAACAATTCATGATTAAAAATATACACATTGATTTTATTAAACACAAATTTACTTAGAATTTTTTTTGAGGAATTTGACCAAGTCTTCTTCGATCATATTTAATCTATCTTCTTCGATCATATTTAATCTAAAATCTTCTTCTGGGCAATAAGTCTTTCTACAATATTGACGAGCATTACAATCTCCCATATCAACTCCACACCCAAGACACACATTTTTGTAAACACCTGAATTAGATTCACTTTTTTCTTCTTCTTTATCATCAAAATCAAGCTTTTTATTGACAATTTTCTCAAGCTTCTTCTCACGTATATCCTCAAACTTTAACTTTTTCTTAGGTGGAGCTATGACTAAAGTTTCATCATTTTCATCATTTTCTGGTCTTTTCCTTTTACGTGGAGCATTAGGAATCTTCATCGACGTCCTTTGCTTGGTTGGAGTTACGTTTTCAGACATTTCAAAAACTTCAATTTTTTTTTTTTTTTTTTCCTATTCCCGAATTGGAATCTTCTAATTACAAACGGCCAAAGTTTATGTGCTTTAATTAAGGGCGATTGGCCCTTAATTAATTGATTAACCCCTTGTCTTTTTTGTCTTTTTGTCTTTGATCATTATTTTTTTTTTTTTTTTTTTTTTAATATTTTTTTTTTAAATTTTTTTTTTTTTTTTTTTGATATCATTCAATAAATTGGCCAATATATGGTCTGTATTTATA
>Ga0114923_10002304_pt1 | contig 12962 bp, 5 predicted proteins | sample SumtaG_FD_89578 | JGI IMG/M metagenome (GOLD analysis project Ga0114923, IMG submission 89578) | Deep subsurface microbial communities from Indian Ocean to uncover new lineages of life (NeLLi) - Sumatra_00157 metaG | ecosystem: Environmental > Aquatic > Marine > Oceanic > Sediment | place: near... | reverse complement strand
TGTCGAATAAACTGTAATTAGGAGTGATTGATTTTCATAATATGGCAATGCACCTTTTGTCCAGTTAAACCAAAGTTTCAGTTCACAACCTATTAGTCCACTCAGGAAACTTGTATTGAATTCAATGCGATATTCACCAGCATTGTTTGTGAAATCAACCTCACTAATCACCATTAGACTTTGTTCAAGGACTTGTCCAGATGTCAGAACCTCGATATACAAATGTACATTATCAGAATATATTCCAGTTCCGTTTACGATCCCAGTGTCATTCCCAACATCGTAATAGATTACTGTGAAAGTAACATTTTCACCATAAGGCGTCATCAATGGGCTTTCACCAATGAAAATGTCTGTCGGAGTAATAGTCACGGTCACATCAGTATTGATTGTTTCAGCTGTGTACTTCGATGTCGGTCCAGTCCAACTCACATCAATCTTTAGATCTTTTGGACCTATCGAACCCCATTCATGAGCGGGAATTATAATCAAATATTCTCCAGGTACTGTCCCATTCTCAATAACATAATTTAGAGAGGGAGCTCCTGAACTAGTCACAATCATTTTGACATTATAACCTACTGTCGATCCATTTTCAATCCCAACATTTGCATCACTATCATAGTACATGACATAGACATTGATGCTTCCAGTATATGGAGTAGGATCAATCGGGTTGACTAAATAGAAGGAAGTCAAATGTGTTCGCAACTCAATCGTAACGTAGAATGTATGATTCTGCGCACCATATTTTTCCACATTAAATTCAACCACATATGAGTCAAGCACATCAGAATCTTCAGAGAATATGGCAATCTCATAAACTCCAGGCGTGCCAGTTTCGGTTACAGTATAGTTCTGGTCACCGGAGGAATGGATTGCAGACCAATTGCAAGTGATAGCGTTAGCGGAACCAGTAATAGGAAGATTGTGGTCTGTATCAGTGTATGTGATTGTGAAGGATGTAGTATAGCCAACCGGAAGTGAAAGTGAACTTGTGGATGGAATTGCAGACGTGTGAAGCTCCCGAACCTGTACCGATAGGAGTACTGAACGTGATTCGAAAAAGTCACGAGTGGCATTTATTTCTACTGTGTAAGTCCCTATATCTACAGTGTCAGTCTGTAGTTCAAGTAGGTAATTTCCATCTCCACCATCCGGGGTAACTGTGAAGGTATCGGTCCAATTGCAAGTTATTGATGCACCAGTTATTCCGTTTAGAAGCTGATCTTTGTATTCAAGATTAAGTTGGGCATCATATCCACGGGGTACATCTACTCCAGGAGCATCAGACGAGAATAGATCAGTTGTGTAGTAAACATTCAGTGTGAAGGTTTTAAAAAGTGAATCATAATTATCCTTTGTCCAGGAAAAGTCAATACTGTATTGTCCATATGATGGAAGATCACTTGTATCAAGAGTAACACTATATTCTCCGGTCCCTAAATCACTTACAGAACCCGAACCGGGATTCCATGAATATCCCATAATACCTCCTGAAAGGAGGTCACCATTATCGGAATCATTCACACGCATCTGGAGAAGAACCAAATCGCCGTAGGTTACATTTGCAGTCCATGACATTTCAGATCCCACGGGATATTTCACAAACATACCGCTACTATGATCGATATTGAAAGGACGGCGATAAAATCCAATATTATGAATTGATCCACCAGAGATCGAGTCATCAATAAAAGCCTGAACTTCCCATGATCCAACAGAAGCATTTACTGCATCTAAATTGACAAATGTTGAAACTGCGTACCCTAAATTGTCTACAATCCCTTGAAGTTCAACCCAAACATCTTCAGTTGAATTGTATACTGTGAAATGAACAACATCGTTTTCGTAAGCTGAAGGTACTGTAACCCGAAATCTTGTATCTTCATTTGCTCTGAAAGTATGTGTTGTAGTCCATTGTGAGAGGTTATTGTCCCAGACCTCTAGATTCGTAATAATATTTGGAGATGAACCTTCAAGTAACCAAAATCCATTCTGATTTACTTGTGTAACTTCAAAAGCAGAGATATTTACAAGACCATCCCCGGGATCTCCGAAGCTCCATCCTGATGTCAGATTGACTGCTCTATAATATGGTTCGGCCACGAAATCAACATCTCTAATCGTAGGTAAAGAAACATTGAAGAAATACCTTGATGAATAACCCCCCGGGACAGCAGCATAATGATTAGTTTCCCATCGAATATCTGTGTCATTTTCAGCTATGTAATTATCCCCATTTGTAAAGAGCTCGGTACTATTGAACGTTTCAACATTGTATCTTCTCGCGTAAATTCGAACATCCACACCAATTGCAATGTTTACATCGTGATTTGGGTCAGGAGGATTTGGTGTAGGTGTCCAGGAAAAGTTGGCATATGATAATCCTGAGGTCCAGGGTGTAATAGGTGTATACCAAGCTGTCCCAAGACCAAACAGAGGAGTAGTGCCATTGAGAACGTTATCGACATCAACGCCATTCATTTGAAGGTTGACAGCTTCGGGAGTAGCTTCTGCAGCAATATAAATAAACAAATTATCCACTCGAGCTTGTGGCTCAATATCGGAACGCCACCATTCTGTTGCACTTGTACGTAACCCAACCCACAAAGAAACATTCGGGAGAGTTAATACATCAGAATCAACGGGAATATATCCAGAGGAGAGCCAAGTAGCGGCATCCGCTCGTGCTATTGAATCAAATTCCTTTTGCCATAAGTAAGTACCACCGTCATCGGGATTACCAGCTGACACAAATATTTCGCAAAATCCTGTCATCGCACCCCAATTAATATCCCCCCAGTAATCCAAAGAAATACCTATTGCACTAACTTCACCACGATCAATTGTAAGATTTTGAACAGCATATGCTTTGTCCCCAGCATCGTACCAATCACCATACTGTCCGCCACCCGCATCATGCCAATAACCATCCATTTCGAACCTAGCACATCCAGTACCTGTTGCATCACCATTTGACAGCCACTCTGAAGTCAATGTGTTAGTATATGCACCAAAAGCTGATGGTTCATCGTAAGTAAGATAAGTCCAGTCAGTGTTTGTATCCCAATCGGGATTGACCAGCCAAGTTCGGTTTTCTGTGACACTGGTAACATTAGCATAAACTTGATATCCTTCCCAATCATCACCCATTGGAACTGAAAGATTTGCTGTTGTTGTCGACTGGGTCCCAGAATCATAATCCATCTGTTCATCTGTAAATGTATCAGTTCGATTCCCATATTCAGATGCAATCAGAGGGTCACCAGTACCAATAATTTGTGAAGGGATGAAAGAGAGGGAGTATTCCTGATTGAAGACATCATATTCATAAATTTCTGAGGTTGCTTCCGGTGGATTTTCATTTCGTCCATTTTGATTTGTACCAACGTTGATTGGAGCAAATGAAGAAAACACACTAACTAGAAGTAATGGCATCATTATTAATACCAATAACGAAATTCTCCCTCGGGGCATTGGGTTTCACCTAATCGATTGTGAATTGCGGAAGAACTAGTTAGTTACAACTAGTGGGCGCGGTCCGCTCATCCTCTCCCCTAATCTCGTTACAAACTACTATTAAAACTAAGTGCGTCAAGAACAGTTCTAAAAATAATAAATAGTCACTATAAATCGTAACCTAATTATTCTTCTTCATCATCATCAAAAAGAACATCGACAGGGCCGGGGTAGAATCCAGAACGAGAGGCAACAGCGCGCTTGAAAACACGGCTCATTTCATTCCACTCTTGATAACGTCTTCGCCGCCCAAATAAGCCAGCTATAGTAATGATAATGAAAACCGCAGCGAGTACAACAAAGAATTCTTCCATGGAAGCGAAAATACTGGATGATGCTGCTAGAGCTAGACCAACGATAATTCCGACAATCAAAGTGTTAAGAAAACAATCGCAGGTAATTCCAAGTTCCTGGGGACCAACTTGAAAATCTTCAGGGTCGGAACCAGGAGCTCGGTTGAGAATGTAGTTGAATAGGGAAGCAATAATTGTCCCCGCAATTACAATTATTCCTATCACTGGATCCATCAATATCACTCTCACTAGTTTATGCTACGTCAGGTTCAGCTACTTTAAGGTAACCAAAACCGAATTCACCTTCGTAAGTGATTTCTGATGCAGGATTTGGTTCAACAAGAAGCATGACCGCATATCTATCAACAACATCTTTGTGAGTTACGGTTAGTTTGTAATCACCTTTTGCTAATGCAACTTTATGTCCAGTTTTTAGATGCTGAAGTTCTGGATGCTTGGATACAACGATTCCGATTCTTGCTTGCAATTGCTCATTTCTAACAACTAATGTCTTTGCTCCGTCAATCTCCTCCATTGATAGAACGTCCATCCAACCGGCCATTTCTTTGGGTAGTTTCTTAATGTCAACTGGCTTGTTAACGACATCAATCTTGATAGGTTGTATGTTACCGTGAACTTCATTCAAAATTGGAGTGACCTCAGTAGTTGACCAACCCTTTTTCACAAATACTTTCAATGCATGCTCAGCGATTTTCTCGAGTGCAGGCTTAAGTCGGTCATGTGAAGATGATGAGATTTTGTATAGCATTTTAAATGAACCTAAGGCACCCGCTTCCTTTCCATAAGCTACACCAATTTTATACGCGGTTTGAGATAACTGCCATGCATTATCTTGATCATCAAATTGGATGCTGTATTTTGCCATGTCATTAAGCATCGCAATGGTTACGTCAGGGTGTTCTAGTTTTGTATTTCTTAGAGAGAAACCACCCATGAACTTTCGGAGAATCATCATGACAACATAGAGCCCTTCCGACGTTTCCATCATATCGTCTAGTTCACATCGTTTTAGCATGCTATCGTAAAGCGAGTAGTAATAGTCGATCTCCTCATAGTCTTCACGAATTAGAGAAATCACAATTCTAACAAAGAATACTGAAGCTTTCAGTGCATCATCAGTAACACCTGTGAACATGAGTAGACGAAATGCCTCATCACTGATTGCTAACGCGTTTTCAACACCGTCGCGAGTTCCTCTGTAAAGATGGCAAATCATCTCAAGGTAGTATAAGAAAAGCGTAAGGTCAGCAGCTTGTTCAACAAGTTTGGTATGTGTTTCAGCCTCCTCAGTCAAAGTAGACACAATAAGGAGCCTTTCAATTTCATTCTGGATTGCTTCAATTTCGTTGGCAAGGACATCATATTTTCCTTCTGTGAAATCATCAAACATTGTGGGTATACCTGCTTTGATGTCTTCTAGAAAATCGAGAACGAATAATGGCTGGCCCTTTGAAAGTCGGGGTTCATGGGTATCAGCAGGTCTCTTAACGGTACGAAGGACACGCATTGCATGTTCTTCTATAATTCTGATTCGAGTTACTGGATCGTATGAAGCGCTTCTTTCAATGCTGTAACGTACTTCTTCAGTATAGATTCTCTCACGAATAGGGCTCAGTTTCTTTTTGAGTGGTTCATCATCGATTGATTCCATGAGTTCGAGGACATAAGCAGAACCCACAAGTCCTTGTGTTTCAAGCTTCAGATCTTCTATTGTATTAAGCAGCTTGAGATCGCTCGTCACGATTTTAGAATGCTTGTAACGCATTGCTCCAAGTATCAGGGACATATCGTTTGCTTGTGGAAGAGCAGACTCGGGTTTGTTGATGCTTTCCATAAATTCCTTAATCTCGCGTTTCAATGTTTCATCAATTTGGATGATTTGTTCTACTTCTCTACGAAGGTACCATCGTAATTCTTGAAACACTTGTCGCGTAATCCATAACTCCATACCAATACGGTCTGCAGCTTCTTTTACGAGGTGGACATCTTTAGGCCTATCACTAAAGCCGGAGATGAAGAAATTTGCATCTAGATATATTCGTGACATTAAGTTCTGGCTCCCATCTCGTGATTGTCTCAATTTAACGCAACAATAGTACGCACTTTTGACCCGAGAGTAACAGAAGTTGAAAGTGGAGGATATAAAGGAGTTTCGCTTCAGTCGTTTTCCATTACACTATTCTTTTAACTGCGTCAAGTTCATCCTCGACGACCCGATGTGAATCCTATGGCGACCCTCAAGAGACCTAGCATCAAAGAAATGCTTGAGATAAAATCAGTGGCTATTATTGGAGTGTCAATGAATATGGGGTACTATTGGGCCCACTCTATGGTGCAATGGGAACATGATCTGAAGGTTTGGTTCGTTTCAAGAAGGGGAACCGAAGCACTTGGACAGAAGATATATCATAGTCTTGACGAGGTTCCTGAAAAAATCGATTATGCAATCATTGCGGTACCGTGGAAATATGTTCCAGGTGTAATTCAGGAATGTGTTCAAAAAGGTGCTAAGTGTGCAACGATTTTCACAAGTGGATTCGCTGAACTTGAAGATGATGAAGGGATACAGAGAGAACAAGAACTGAAAGAGTTGATCCATAGTCTACCTATCAGAGTTCTTGGTCCAAATTGCATGGGACTCACAAATCCGAAATTAGGTTTTGCGTTCATGCCAACAGCGAAACGATTAGCTGGTGATGTTGGTTTTATTTCTCAATCTGGTGGAGTAGCAATAGCGACTTACACGGCAGGAGTAGCTTCAGGAGTTGGATTCAGTAAGTTGTTCAGTTTTGGAAACCAGATTGATATTTCATCCACTGAAATCCTAAGCTACTTTGAATTCGATGATGAAACTAAAGTTGTAGGAGCATACATAGAAGGAACCAAGAATGGTAAGGAATTCTTTGAAGCATTGAAAAGCCTTGCTGCGAAGAAACCAGTTGTGGTGCTTAAAGGAGGCAGGTCTCTCGCCGGGTCACGTGCTGCTGCTTCACATACTGGAGCTCTAGCGGGGTCTCGTGACATTTGGAACACAGCATTTAAACAAGCAAATGTAACAACAGTCGAAACTCTCGAAGATATGGTGGCAACACTTAGCTTATTTTCATTGAGTCCTGCACCTCGATCAAGGGATCTTGGATTGATTGCGATAAGCGGGGGAACAAGTGTGATCTACACAGACTTATGTCTCGATATGGGATTGGGAGTTCCTAGTACTTCACCTGAAACTGTTAAAAAATTAGACCCGTTAATCAAAGACGTAGGGACGGGTTTAGGCAACCCGATTGATATGGCAGCAGATTATTACCACGATCAAACAGTCGGAGAGGTAATCAGAATTGCTGGAGAGGACCCGAATTTTGGGTCACTAATCATTGAAGCAGATGTGCACAATATTCACCAAGTTTCAACAATCATGGATGCCGCTGATGTGGTAGATGGTTTCTGGAATGTTATGGCAGATGCTGCTAAAGGAGTTGTAGAGAAGGAAAAGAAACCAGTGCTGATAGCGGTTCCTGAAGTTGCATATCCTGAAGCGCGTAATCTCGCATGGAATATTTTCATCGACAGAGGATTACCGGTCTTCCGGAATTTTAGAGAAGCTGCAGGTGCTTTGAAACGCGTTTCCATCTTTCACGAAATTCAGGACAGACGTAACTCATAATCTTTAGAGGAATAAATGATTACCCTCAAACATAATGAAATCATTGATTGATTTCAGCTATGGAATCTACGTACTCTTTCAAACCATCTGAGATATTGCTGTGACTAGACAAGTTTTCTAAATCAATCGATTCCATTCTTAGATTGGATCCTAATTGCTGCAAACTGCTTTCTATCAATTGTAGATCATAAATATTCGTCGTTGCTCCAAAGCGTAAAACTCTGAGAATTTCATTCCCAAAATGTGTATACCATAGTGGCATTAGGTTGACTTTGCCACTTTCAATAGGAACAACTACTTCTTGAATTTCCTTTTCCCGCAGTGCGACAATTTTCAGTACTAGCTTCATTGCTCTTGTTCCAACCATTCTCCCAACATCTAGGAAAAGAGTTGAACCCTCAGCATTGATCTGATTTTCAATGAGTTGAATAGCATTATCATAGATGACATTACGTACTCTATGATAATCAGTTTCATCCTCAGAACCCTTCAATAGTAACATAGGGTCACCATCATACCCAGCAAGCTCGTGAATCCTGAATCCTTCCAGAAGTCCTTTTTGAGCACGGAACCAGCAGCGTTTTTCGAGTCCTTTGAGTATCTCAATTAGACGTTGATACGTTGGTTTCCATCCGTTTTTGAAAATTAATTTATCATAAGGATTCCATTCTATCCTAGGAGACAATTCAATCGGTTCTCTAGCATTGATGCACAAAGAGATTCTAGCTGTGTCATTTCCAGATAGTAAATATCTCAACACATTGTCTACACTTGTTCGAACATCCTCATCAAGCCGCACACGAGACCTCTGAATAACTGGAGTTAGATTTACTTCTTCAAGACGATTATCGACTAGGTCGATTTCCTCAAGTTCCTTGGAGTTCCAAAGGGGCCAAAGATCTATCGATTTCAATCTGTTGCGTCCAATTCGTAATTGCTTTAGAGTAGAGCAATCCCCTAATGGTGTTAGATCTATTGACTCGAGTTGATTATCTGAAAGTTCTAGAATTTCTAGTTTGGCACACCTATGTAATGGTTTAAGATCTACAGATGTTGCTACTCTCATAAGGAGTTCAATCTTAGTATCGGTAGTAGTGTATTTTTTTTCTACTTGTCTTCCCAATGGACTTGTGTAAACGATTTCTAAATCGCCCATCTCAGTGCCATCTCGCTAACTAAATCAAACCGACTCGTTCATTGAACTCGTTGATAAGCTCATCAATCTTGGGAACTGTTTGCTGAATTCCACCCCAATAATTCTTGTAATCATACCACTGTCTATCGAGCTCTTCAGTTTCGAAGCCTTGCTGTTCGATCCAAGTGAAATATTTCAGGTGATGAACCCGCTTGCGGTCGTAATAGTCCAGCTCAATCATAGCATCAGTCTTCATTCCCATAAGATGACGATGATAATCCTTGATAGCATCTTTCTCAGTGTATTCTCCAAACTGCTCACGTGCTTCTCTTAGACGTGATTGATACATTTCCATGGAATCGGTGAATATTGTAAGCACCACATCATTTCCAGTCAGTTCGTAGTACTTTGCGAATTTGATGGACATGAGCATATTTGCGATACTTGAGATTCCAAGCAAATCGAGTTGATTCACGAATTCTTCAGAGATACCTATCTCTTCGATAAGATACTTCTTACCTGCAGGTTCGTTGAATAGTCGGATAAGGTTCATTGTATCGTCATCATCAATTGCAATTATCATGTCAGAATTTCGTACGTTGTGGATCCAAGGCACATGTTTATCGCCGATACCTTCGATTCTATGACCGCCATATCCGTTAAGCCAAAGCGTTGGACACTGAACTGCTTCACCTGCGACGATTTTTGAATGAGGATAGGCTTGTTTCATGAAATCTCCAGATCCAATGGTTCCTGCTGAACCAGTTGTCAAGCAAACTCCTCGATACTCATCATTTCCTAATTCTTTATCCAGGATCTCAGTCATTGCATGTCCAGTAATGTCATAGTGCCAAAGATAGTTCCCAAATTCTGCAAATTGATTAAAAATGAAGACATCGTCCCGGGTCCGACGAAGCTCCCATACCTTATCGTAGATTTCTTTGACGTTGCTTTCTGAACCAGGAGTTTTAATTACTTCACTTGCTATGGTTTCCAGCCAGTCAAATCGTTCTTGGGACATTCCCTCTGGTAGAATTGCGACACTTTCACATCCGAGTAATTTTGAATCGTATGCCCCACCGCGGCAATAATTACCCGTCGATGGCCAAACAGCTTTGTGTTTAGTAGGGTCGAATTGACCTGATACCAAAGGTGGAACTAAACATCCAAATGAAGCACCCACCTTATGAGCTCCAGTTGGAAACCATTTGCCAACCAAAGCGATTATTCTAGTATCCACACCAGATAACTCGGAAGGAATTTCCATGTAATTTGCTAGAGGTTGAAATCCGCCTCCGTTTACCTTGGGTTCATTCTTCCACGTAATTCTGAATAGGTTCTGTGGAGTGATATCCCAGAGATCAATTCCTTTCAGCTCTTCCTTAATTCGTGTAGGAGCTCCATCAGGATTTCTCATCTGGGCAAAAGTTGGTATGACAATGTTTCGTTCTCGCGCTCTTTGTATTGTGCGTTCGAGCTGTGCTTCATCCTTAGTTAGGTCAATCATTAATAATTCCTCACACTGGCTTCTTTCGGAAATGCATCACAGGAATTAATCCAATTACACAAAAAGGCTTTCGGAGTGGTATTTTTTGTAAGGGTTCGATGATTACGTGAATTGCCGAACTAATCTTTGCCATTAGGGCAGGATTAAAAACAAATTTGAAGCCATCAAACGGGATTACTCGGTTGGAACTAGAATTTCTACTTGATGATGGAAGGGCCAAAATCAATCGATGTAATCAAGCATTCAAAAACCGTAGAGACTGTGAAAGACATGGCCAAATACGTATACCGCTTCGGCGCAGGACACGCAGATGGAAAGCAGGACATGAAAAATGTTCTAGGTGGTAAGGGAGCATCGCTTGCAGGCGCAACACTTCTTGGACTACCTGTTCCACCAGGATTGACGATTACAACTGATGTTTGCAATATGTATCTTGCAGGTGGAGGATTAAGTGATGAAGTTAAAGATCAAGTGCGTGAAGCACTGAAGTGGATAGAAGAAATCATGGGGATGACATTCGGTGACGACCGTAGTCCACTACTCGTTTCATGTCGCTCTGGAGCTAGACAAAGCATGCCAGGGATGATGGAAACGGTTCTAAATGTCGGGCTCACTTCAAAAACTATTCCAGGTCTGATTGAAACAACCGGAAACGAGCGTTTTGTTTATGATTCGTACCGACGATTAATCATGATGTACAGTGATGTCGTCATGGAAAAAGCTGCAGGTATCGAACCCGAAGAGGATCAAGGAATTAGGCAACAGCTAGAAAGAATCCTTGAGAGAAAGAAGAAAGAGGTAGGATGCGCTACTGACACATGCTTATCGGTTGATGATTTGAAAGATATATGTTTGAAGTTCAAAGAAACAGTAGAAAATGTGCTGGGTGAGAAATTCCCAGATGAACCATACGAACAACTCTGGGGAGCCATTGGAGCAGTTTTCAAGAGTTGGGGCGGCGCCCGAGCTATTGCATACCGTAGGATTGAGAGCATTCCCGATAAGTGGGGAACTGCCTGTACTGTGCAAACTATGGTCTTTGGAAACATGGGCGACAATTCAGCGACTGGTGTAGCATTCTCAAGAAATCCTGCAACAGGCGTAAACGAGTTTTACGGAGAGTTTCTCTTCAATGCTCAGGGAGAGGATGTTGTCGCAGGAACAAGAACACCCAACCCAATGAACAAGGAGAGTAAGAATGACCAAAATGAACACTTACCTACCTTAGAAGATTCTATGCCTAAAGCATACGAGGCATTAAGCAAGATTCGCAAGATTTTGGAAAGTGACACTAAGGATATGATTGACCTTGAGTTCACTATTCAAGAAGGCAATTTGTTCCTTGTCCAGCATCGTGTCGGAAAACGAACTGCAACAGCAGCTCTGAAAATAGCCACGGATATGCTGCACAACAAGTTCATCGATGAGAAGACTGCAATCATGCGTATGGATCCAGAACAACTAGGGCAGCTACTATACCCAGTTCTTGATGAGGATGCAGAGAAGAAAGTCACAGCGATTGCGAAAGGACTACCAGCAGGACCTGGTGGTGCTCACGGTCAAATCGTCTTCACTTCGGAAGATGCAGTTGAATGGACAAGAAGAGGAAAACAGGTTATACTAATCAGAGAAGAAACCAGTCCCGAAGATATTGAAGGGATGCGTGCAGCTGTAGCTTTGTTAACTGCACGTGGTGGGATGACTAGCCACGCGGCTCTTGTAACCCGTGGTTGGGGTAAATGTTGCATCGTAGGTGTCGGAGCTCTTGATATCGATACAGCAGAAAAAAGAGTACGAATCGGTGACAAAACCTACATTGAAGGTGACGAATTTACTCTCAATGGTACCATGGGACTTGTCTATGAAGGAAAGCTCCCGATGATGGACTCTACTAAGAATCCATTACTTCAGAAATATATGGAGATCATTGACAAATATAGAAGACTAGGAGTTAGAGCAAATGCTGATACTCCTGAAGATGCAAGAATCGCACGTGACTTCGGAGCGGAAGGAATTGGACTTCTCAGAACTGAACATATGTTCTACGGAGAAGGTTCTGATGAACCACTGTTCTTGCTACGAAAAATGATACTTAGTAGGACTAAGAAAGAACGTGTAGAGGTACTTGCAGAACTTGCGCCATACATGAAGGAAGATATCAAGGCAACGTTAGAGGTCATGGCAGGACTTCCTGTAACCATCAGACTACTGGATCCACCACTTCACGAATTTGTACCTCAAAGCAGAATAGGTCAAGAGAAATTAGCAGCAGCTCTAGGTATTGATATAGATGCTGTCAAAAAGCGAGGCGAACAGCTCCATGAGAATAACCCAATGATGGGACATAGAGGAGCTCGTTTAGGAATTACTTATCCTGAAGTTTACGAGATGCAAGTACGTGCAATCCTTGAAGCTGGTATCGAGTTGAAGAAAGCTGGAGAAGAAGTTCTTTTGGAGATAATGATACCCGTTACAATCGGGGCAGCTGAACTCAAGTCTATGGAACTAACTGTCCAACGTATCCACAAAGAGGTCGAAGAAAAAACCGGTGAGAAAATCGAGTTCCTAATTGGGACAATGATTGAGATTCCGAGAGCTTGTATGCGTGCAGGAGACATGGCACAAAGTGCTCAATTCTTCTCATTTGGCACCAATGACTTAACACAGATGGGCTTCGGATTCAGTCGTGATGATATTGATACGTTTCTCCCTGAATATCTAGATAGGCATATCCTGAGAAATGATCCATTCCAGAGCATCGATAAACGAGGAATTGGACAACTCATGGAAATTGCAATCGAGAGAGGTAAGGAAACAAGA
>Ga0114923_10002303_pt1 | contig 12964 bp, 11 predicted proteins | sample SumtaG_FD_89578 | JGI IMG/M metagenome (GOLD analysis project Ga0114923, IMG submission 89578) | Deep subsurface microbial communities from Indian Ocean to uncover new lineages of life (NeLLi) - Sumatra_00157 metaG | ecosystem: Environmental > Aquatic > Marine > Oceanic > Sediment | place: near... | reverse complement strand
TGATGATTTATCATTCAGTGCAAAATGGTGGGGGTAAATTGACTTATCATGCTTGTGCGGCTTTGCTAGACTTGGATAATCCACAAAAAGTAATAAGTCGATTGCATTATCCATTATTTTCGCCGGAGAAAAATTGGGAAAAAGTAGGGGTGGTGAATAATGTGGTGTTTCCGTCGGGAGCGGTGGTGCGTGGTGATCTGTTATACATCTATTATGGCGGGGCAGACGAGGCGATTGGCGCAAAATCTATTAACATTAATGAATTGTTGGCCGCATTAAAAGCATAAATTCTTTATTTATCAATATGTTATCTAATTAATCTCAAGTTTTTATTTAATTACAACTTTTCTGCAAAAATTTCAATTATTTAAGGGTATCTCTAAAAATGCAAATTTTGCGCTAAGACAAGGCGTATCGATTTTGAGAAGCGCAGTTTACATGCGAGTAAATGAGCATTCGAAAAATCGATACAACGCAGTATTAGCGAAAAAGTTGCATTTTTAGAGGTGCCCTTAAGGTTTCCTTAAGGTAATTCATATATAATGGCGCTGATTTAAATAATTATCAGGCGTAGGAGAATTAATATGTCGTATAGTAGTGATGATGAGAGGGGAAATGTTAGCAGCGAGGAGGCAGGCGAGGGGGAAAACAAAAGCGAATATAGTAGTGATGGGTCAATCACAATTGAGACCAATGATGATTTTATACCCCTAAAAACATGCATCTCAATTGGAAATCAACTAACTGTTCGTGATGTAAAGCTTACAAAGCCAGAGGTTTTTAATGATATTAGTAAATATACGAATTATAGCGCTGTATTGCAAAAAAATATAAAACATGCAGTCATTGTTGAGAGAGTTAAAGATGGTAAAGCTCCAAAACGGACGCGTTCTTCACAATATGTTAAACTTACAAAAAAAACGATACAAACATTTGAAGATAATCAAAATTATCGAAATGAATTTTGGCAAGGATTTCTTCAAGGGTTTACCGAAAAAAAAGATTATCAAAGCAAGCTTGGATTTAATCCACAAGAACTTGCGAAAGAGTTAAAGATAGATTTAGATGATCAGGATCAATTGGACAAGATACAAATATCTTCACAAAATAAGCCCATCATTATTAATGATATTAATAAGCAAAATGTAGGTCCGCAGCATTTAGGTGAAGTTGTAGGGGGAATTTCGGGTTATCAGCTGTGGGTAGAAAATGATGCGCAATTGAAAAGAAATTTGGATAGCTTGGGTTCTCGAACTCATACAAAAAAAAATAAAACCATCGTTGATTGTTGTACGAGTCTAAAACTTATCCTGTCATTTTTACCTAACGGATCTGATGTGACCAGATTGAGTATTGCGAGTTGGTTTACATGGGAAGGAATTGAGCAATTTACATCGTTAACGAAAAATCCGTATAAATCGCTACCGGTAGCAGGTGTTTCTGCTATAAATTGTGGTGTTAGTCTATTTCAGAATGTGGAATCGTGCGTTAATATAAAAAAACATAAAAACAATTCTAAAGTGGTTTGTCGTGAAGTTTTTAAACTATTTTTTTATGCAGCAAAATTTGGTGCTAATGGGATTATACTTGCTGGCTCATTGGTTCCATGTTTCTCTAAGGAGCCATTATATGATTTTATATCAAAAGAAGCTTGCATTGGTATAAATGCTGGATTTGATCTGCTGCAAACTTTTTATAATTTATGTAACATCTGGACTGCTAAATCTTGTGATTGCATGTCAAAAATACGTGCTACTTTCAAAGCGATATCATCATTAATTGCAGATGGTGGTTCTATGCTAGTATTACCGATTTGCCAATATCTACTTCAAGATGTGATTCCGGAAGAATATCAACCTGTGGTGCTATTTGGTATCTCTGCTATGATGATTCTTAAAACTGCATTTGATTATAGTTCTAACGTTCATGATAATATAAAAAGTGTAAAAGCCGATCAACAAGTGAAGTTTGAAGATGTGACTGATGGTATTCAGGGCAAAAGCGAAAAGGAATTGAAAACTGTCTTAGAAAAAAAGCCACTATTGCCAGAAGATCACTCGAATTCGTCTATAAATTATAAATCAACTGTATAAGGACGGCGACATGTCGCCCCGGGGGCATTCTAAAAAACCGTAAAAACTACGCTAAAAAATCTGTGAAAAATAATTTATATTGCTTCAATTCGATATAAGAATGAGTAATATAATGAATTTTAGCGATTTGATTGTTGCAATAAGTGATGCTCACGGGTTATTTTATACTGAAGCCAGCAAAGCGATCAATATTTATACAACATTAAGAAATTGGCTGATTGGTGCATATGTACAAGAATACGAACAGAAAGGTACTGATAGAGCGCAATATGGCGTTGAATTGCTCGGCAAATTAGCTAAACGATTGAAAAAACAGAATATTTCTGGGATGTTCAGCAAGAAATTTACATCTCTTCAGGCTATTCTATCAGACTTATCCCTCAATTCTGCAGGCAATGCCTGCGAAATTCAAAAATAAGATTGATAAATGTAGGATTCCATCAATTTCGCAATCAGTGATTGCGAAATCTAAATCACAGGAGCTTACAATCAGTTTAGATGCTGAAAAGCTGCTGCTTAGTTTGTCATTTACACATTTTTCAAGACTGTTAAAAATCAATGACCCATTAAAACGTTCTTTTTATGAATTAGAACGCATAAAGTGTGGGTGGACTACTAGAGAATTAAGTAGACAAATAGGAAGCCTATACTTCGAAAGATTAGGATTATCTAAAAATAAAAAGAAGCTTGTGAAAATGGTGCGTGCGCAAATGTCACCAAAAAAACCGTCTGACATTATTCGTGATCCATATAAATTTGAGTTTTTAGGACTTAAACCTCATGAGTTAATGTTTGAAAATAATTTGAGGGATGCATTGGTATTGATAATCAGTTATTTGTATCTGAATATAGCTTGCAATTACCAAGCAAGGAGGAAATCAAAAAATTTCTCGAACAAGAATTGCAAAAAGAATAATTTAACCCAAATCCCCAAACCCACCGGGCATGCCGCTGTTGCCTTTCGGCATTCCGCCCATATTTTGAAATTGCTGCATCATTTTGCCCATGCCTTTTTTCGACATTTTTTTCATCATTTTTTGCATTTGAGTGAATTGTTTTAACAAGCGATTTACTTCTTGAATTGTAGTTCCAGAACCATTGGCGATACGGCGTTTGCGCGAACCTTTAATTACGTTGGGAAAATGACGTTCTTTGGATGTCATCGATTGGATCATCGCTTTCATGTGGGCGAATTTTTTATCATTCATTTGATCTTTTACCATCGAAGGTAACTTATTCATACCAGGAAGTTTACCAAGTAACTTTCCCATGCCGCCAAGTTTACCAAGTTGTTCTAATTGTTCTAAAAAATCTTCTAAATCAAATCCTTTACCTTTTTTGATTTTTTTCGCAAGCTTTAACGCTTTTTGTTGATCAACTTTTTGTTCTACTTCTTCGGCCAAAGTAACAATATCGCCCATACCTAAAATGCGTGAAGCAATTCGATCGGGATGAAAAGTTTCAAATGCATCAATTTTTTCGCCGGTGCCGATAAATTTAATTGGTTTGTTGATGGTATACCAAACAGATAATGCTGCGCCTCCGCGCGCATCTCCATCCGTTTTAGTTAACACCACACCGGTTAAAGGCAAGGTTTCATCAAAGCTTTTAGCAAGGTTTACCGCATCTTGGCCGATCATACTATCAATTACAAATAAAGTTTCAATTGGATTGACGGACGCGTGAATTTTTTGAATTTCTCGCATCATTTCTTTATCGATATGCAAACGGCCAGCGGAGTCAATGATTAACACATCCATAAATTGTTTTTTAGCATATTCGAGCGCGCCTTTAGCAATTTTAATTGGATTTTGTTTAATGTTGCTTGGGTAAAAATCTGCGTCAATTTGTTGTGCTAAAGTTTCAAGTTGCTTAATCGCTGCAGGTCGATAAACGTCGGTGCTTGCCAGCATAACTTTTTTATTCAAACGCGTTTTAATTAAATTCGCCAGTTTTGCAGCAGTTGTAGTTTTACCGGAGCCTTGAAGTCCTGCAACTAAAATTACTGCGGGCGGGGTAGTATTAAAATTTAATTCTGCGGTTGCTTGACCAAGTGCTGCAATTAATTCATCATGGACTAATTTAATTAACGCTTGGCCTGGTGTTAAACTTCCCAAAACTTTTTCGCCAAGCGCTTTCTCACGAATTTTTTCGACAAATTGTTTGGCGACGGGTAGGGCGACATCAGCTTCTAATAATGCGATGCGTACACTGCGCAAAGTTTCTTTGATGTTGTCTTCAGTTAACCGTCCGCGGCCGGATAAGCTTTTTACGATTTCGTTTAATCGGTTGCCTAAATTTGTAAACATATTGTGCTCCAATTTGCACAAATAATACACGGATGTGGGAAGAATTACCAGTTAAATATTTATGGTGTTTGACTCGACGAGATTATAATATATTATTTAAGGGATTTATTTTAAGGAGTCAAAAATGAACACACAAGATCGAATTATCCTCAAATCACAAAAAAGCTTTATGGCCGCAATTTTATTAAGCTTATGCTTAGGTCCGATTGGATTACTTTATGCTGGTTTTTGGAGTGGCGTAATCATGACAATTTTAATGATTCTCAGCACTTTTATTCCAAAAATCGGTTATCTATTATTTCTACTTTTATGGTTGATTGGACCATATTGGGCAATTTACGTTTGTACCAAAGATAATAAATGAAAACAATAATTTCCAGAAATGCGATACCGATAAGTTCGGATTTACAGCATCTTGATTTACATCCTGTATTGCGCCAAGTTTATGCCAATCGCGGGATTACATCAATCGATCAATTAGAAACTGAACTTAAAGGTTTATTGCCTTATCATCAATTATGCGATATTGATAAGGCGACTACGTGTTTGTATCAAGCATTAAAAAATCAACAACGAATTTTAATTGTTGGCGATTATGATGTTGATGGAGCAACCAGCGCCGCATTAATGGTGCGCGTGTTACGTTCTTTTGGTGCGAAACTTGTTGATTATTTAATTCCGGATCGTTTTGTAAGTGGTTATGGTTTGACACCAAAAATTGTTGAGCTTGCGAAAAATTTTGATCCTGATTTAATTGTTACGGTTGATAATGGAATTGCAAATATTGCTGGAGTTGATGCGGCCAATAAAGCTGGTTTTAAAGTTATAATTACCGATCATCATTTATGTAACGAGAATTTACCGAAGGCTCACGCGATCGTTAATCCCAATCAATCGGGAGATGAATTCCCAAGTAAAAATCTTGCCGGCGTTGGTGTTGCGTTTTATGTGTTGTTGGCGTTGCGCGCGCGTTTACGCGAAGAAAGCTGGTTTATTTTGCAAAATATTAAAGAACCAAATTTAGCTGATTATTTAGACTTAGTTGCATTAGGTACCGTGGCAGATGTGGTGCCGCTTGATCAAAATAATCGTATTTTGGTGCAACAGGGTTTACGGCGCATTAGAGCTGACAAAGGTTGTGCTGGAATTAATGCATTGTTACAAATTTCTAATTGTGCGCAAAAAAATGTAACTACGAATAATTTAAGTTATTTAATTAGTCCGCGTTTAAATGCAGCTGGGCGGTTGGATGACATGTCATTGGGCGTTGCATGCTTGTTGGCAAAAAATAAATATGAAGCGATGGGGTATGCAAAACAATTAAATACATTAAATAATCAACGACGCAGCATTGACAAAAAAATGCAGCAAGAAGCTTTAACCGAATTGGAAAATTATAAATTTAAAGAAAATATGGATTTGCCGGTTGGTTTGTGTTTGTTAAATGAAAAATGGCATCAGGGCGTTTTAGGGATTTTAGCATCGCGCATCAAAGAACGTTTGCATCGACCGGTAATTGTTTTTAGTTTGGATGAAGAAGAACGACTTAAAGGCTCGGCGCGTTCGATTCCAGGTTTACATATTCGTGATGTTTTAGATGAAATTTCGCGCGCGCATCCGGATTTATTGGTTAAGTTTGGTGGTCACGCGCAAGCGGCGGGATTAACCATAATGCCCGCAAATTTTTCGAAATTTGCTAAAGTTTTTGATGAAGTTGCACGACAACATTTAACTGCAGATAATTTGCAAAGCAAATTATCTAGTGATGGTGAACTTTGTTCGGATGATTTTTCGCTTGAATTGGCACAAACATTAAGTTTTGCCGGGCCTTGGGGGCATGGTTTTTCCGAGCCCTTATTTGATAATAAGTTTAAAATTTCACAACAACAAATTGTTGGTGGCTCGCATTTGCGCCTTACATTGGAGCTTGATGGAAAACGTCTACAAGGCATTGCGTTTAATGTCGATCCAGAAAAATGGCCGAACCATGCGTGTAAAAATGTGCATGCTGCGTATCGTTTGAGTATCAATGAATATTTAGGTTCGCATAATCTGCAACTTGTGGTGCAGCATTTTGAGCCGTGTTGACGTGTTCGGTTACCTCAGGTAGGATGTTGGGCATGATTGAGTTAACTTTTACACAATTGGCTGAGATTTTAGGGTTAGATTCGGTATGCGATGGGCGTTTTTGTGGTATCAGCACCGATACGCGTACTTTGGAGCCAGGCAATCTATTTGTCGGTCTTACCGGTGAAAATGGCGTAGATGGAGCTGAGTTTATTCCGCAAGCGATTGAGAAAGGTGCAGCCGCGGTTTTGGTTAATATTAACGTTTGTCATTCTGAGGGAGCGCGGCGCGCGACCGAAGAATCTCAAACAAGCAAGATCCTTCAGTCGCAACAAGCAAGGCTCCTTCAGGATGACAATAATAGTTTTCCAGTTTTTCAAGTTTCTGACACCATAAAAGCTTTAGGTCAGTTGGCTACTTTTTGGCGCAATAAGTTTGAATTACCAATCATTGCAGTAACTGGAAGTAACGGTAAAACCACGATCAAAAATATGCTTGGTGCGATCTTGCAGAAAGCTTACCCTGAACAAGTTTTAGTAGCTAAAAGCAGTTTTAATAATCATATTGGAGTTCCACTTAGTTTATTTCAATTAAATTCAGAGCATAAATACGCTGTGTTAGAAATGGGCATGAGCCATTTTGGTGAAATTGCTTATTTGAGTTGCATGGTGCGACCGAATATTGCGATAATTTCTAATGCTTTTGCCTGTCATTTGGATGGAGTAGGTGACTTGGATGGTGTGGCGCGTGCAAAAGCAGAAATTTTTGAAGGTCTAGAAAGTAATAAATTGCAAAATTCTTGTACAATTTTAAATGCAGATGATAATTATTGCGATTTTTGGCGAAAAGAAGCTAAAAATCATAAGATTATATCATTTTCTTTAGAAAGCACATCAGATATTAGTGCGAACAACTTGAATTTACAGAAAAAGTCCTCAAAATTTACTCTGTGTGCATTTGGTGACCAGGTTGAAATTGATCTTTCTTTGCCCGGAAAACATAATGTATTAAATGCACTTGCTGCGATAAGCGCTTGTTTATTATTAGAAATTCCCCTATCAACAATCAAGGAAGGTCTCGAGACGATTGCTGCCGAAGATAATAGGTTGCAAATTGTACAAACCAAGCAGGGTGCGCAAATTTTGAACGATTGTTATAATGCAAATCCGGCCTCATTGCGTGCCGCGATTGATGTTTTGGCGACATATCCTGGAAAAAAAGTTTTAGTTTTAGGCGACATGAAAGAATTAGGTGCGAACGAGAGGGATTTCCATGTTAAAATGGGAGAATATGCGGTTCAAGCGGGGATTGATGAGGCGTTAGTTATTGGAGCATTAACCAAGCATTTTGCTAGAGCATTTGGTAAAAAAGCGCAGCATTTTGTAGATAAAAAGGATTTGGTTAAATGTTTGCAATCTCTTCTTACCAAAGATACGACAATTTTGGTAAAAGGCTCTCGATCAATGAAGTTAGAAGATGTTATTAATAAAATAGTGTAGGGGCATCCCGGCTTTCGCCGGGACAGGCTTGTGCTGTGCCCTTTTGTGGAGGTAAAACATGAGCAAAATTCTTAAAAAAGAAGAGCTTAGCGAGAATATTTTACGTTTTAGATTAGAAGCGCCAAGAATTGCTAAAAAGCGTCAAGCGGGTCAGTTTATTATCTTGCGGGTTAATGAGAATGGGGAAAGAATTCCATTAACGATTGCCAATGGAAACGCCCAAGAAGGTTGGATTGAAATTATTGTACAAATTGTAGGCTACACCACCGGCGAATTAGCAAAATTGAATGAGGGTGACTCGGTCGTCGATTTAGTTGGGCCGCTTGGCAAGCCTACGCATGTTGAGAAATTTGGTAAATGCTTATGCATCGGTGGTGGTGTTGGGATTGCGCCACTTTATCCGATCGTTTGCGCATTAAAAGAAGCTGGCAATGATGTTACCACAATTATTGGTGCGCGCAGCGCAGAGTTGTTGATTTTAGAAGAAGATATGAAAGCTGCGAGCAATCACTTATTTGTTGCCACCGATGATGGTTCCAAAGGACATCATGGTTTTGTTTCCGATGTTTTTAATAAATTGATGGCGGATGGCGAAAAATTTGATTTTGCGGTAATTATTGGTCCGCCAATTATGATGAAAGTAACATCCGAATTAACCGTAAAAGCTGGTATTTATACCGTAGTATCACTTAATCCGATTATGATTGATGGTACTGGAATGTGTGGCGGTTGTCGCATCAGTGTGCATGGCGAAACTAAATTTGCTTGCGTTGATGGACCAGAATTTGATGCATCAGGAATTGATTGGAATGAATTAATTACCCGGCTTGGAAGTTATACGGCATTTGAGCGGCATGCGCGCGAAAAACATCAATGCAAATTAACCGACAAAATTAATAAGGGAGAAAAAGAATGAATGATGATCGTTTTAAAAAAATCCCAATGCGCGAACAAGAACCAAAAAAACGTGGCAAAAATTTTGAAGAAGTGCCGCTTGGTTATTCCGAAGAAGAAGCGATCAAAGAAGCCAAACGTTGTCTTCAATGCAAAAAACCACCGTGTGTTACTGGTTGTCCAGTACATGTAAAAATTCCAGAATTTATTAAATTAATTTCTGAAGGCGAATTTGCCGCCGCCGCGCGTAAATTAAAAGAAACCAATGCATTGCCGGCGGTTTGTGGTCGAGTTTGTCCGCAAGAAACTCAATGTGAAATTAAATGTGTATTAAGCAAAAAAGGTGAGCCGATTGCAATTGGAAATTTAGAACGTTTTGCGGCCGATTGGGAACGTGATAATGCTGAAATTATAATTCCAAAAACAAAGCCTAAAAATGGCAAAAAAATTGGTGTGGTTGGTTCGGGACCCGCTGGTTTAACTTTAGCGGGAGAGCTTGCCAAAGAAGGTTTTGATGTCACGGTGTTTGAAGCGTTACATGAAGCCGGCGGCGTTTTAGTTTATGGAATTCCGGAGTTTAGATTACCAAAAGAAATAGTTAAAAAAGAAATCAATTATTTAGAAAAACTTGGGGTAAAAATCGTAAAAGATTTTGTAGTAGGGCAAACCGCAACGGTTGATGAATTAATGAAAGAAGAAGGTTTTAATGCGATTTTTGTAGGCTCCGGTGCAGGATTACCCGCATTTATGAAAATTCCAGGAGAAAATGCGATTGGGGTTTATTCGGCGAATGAATATTTAACGCGAAGTAATTTGATGAAAGCTTATTTAGAAGATTCAACTACGCCAATTATGCGCGGCAAAAAAGTTGTAACGGTTGGCGGCGGAAATGTTGCGATGGATTCAGCCAGAACCGCGTTGCGCTTGGGTGCGGAGCAATCAATCATTGTGTATCGTCGTAGTGAAGCGGAAATGCCGGCGCGTGATGCCGAAATTCATCATGCGAAAGAAGAAGGTATTGAATTTCATTTGTTGTGCAATCCAACTGAAATTCTTGTTGATGATAAAGGTTTTGTAAAAGGAATTCGTTGCATTAAAATGCAATTAGGGGAACCGGATGAATCTGGTCGACGACGTCCGGTGCCAATTGAAGGCAGCGAGTTTGTGATGGATTGTGATGTGGTGATTAATGCGATCGGTAATAAACCTAATCCGTTAATTCCTAACACAACGCCAGATATTGAAACTACCAAATGGGGAACGATTGTGGCGAATGAAGCAGATGGTAGAACTTCGAAAAAGAATGTTTATGCCGGTGGAGATATTGTAACTGGTGCAGCTACGGTGATTCTCGCCATGGGTGCAGGGAAAATCGCAGCGAAAAGTATTATGGAAGATTTGTTGTAATAGAGGTGGCACTGAATGGGGTCAAGGCTTGAATTTTAAGCTTTGGTTTAATGAGTAGAAGTAACGGAGTCAGGTTTTAGGTTTTTAATTTAAAGTGTAAAATTCAAGCCTTGACCCCGCTACGGAGTAAACCTGATTCTGCTCTGACTTCACTACGGAGAAAACTATGACAGAAATAACAACCGAAGTAATAATTCTCGGCGGTGGGCCGGGTGGTTATACCGCGGCGTTTCGTGCGGCAGATTTAGGAAAAAAAGTCGTGATTGTGGAACAACGCGAAACTTTAGGCGGCGTTTGTTTAAACGTCGGATGTATTCCTTCCAAAGCTTTATTGCATATCACCAAAATTATTGATGAAGCGCGCGAGGTTTCTAAATACGGCGTAGAATTTGGTGAACCAAAAATTGATCTTGATAAAATTCGCGGTTTTAAAGATGGAGTTGTTACTAAATTAACTACCGGTTTAAAAATGCTTGCCGAACAACGTAAAATCGAAGTAGTGCAAGGCGCGGGAAAATTTGCAACTGATAAACAAATTAAAGTTACAACTCAAAATGGCGAGCAAATAATTAATTTTGAGCATGCAATTATTGCGGCGGGTTCTGAACCAGTTAAATTACCGTTTCTACCAGATGATGCAAGAATTATTGATTCAACTGGCGCATTAGCATTGCAAGAAACTAAAGGTTCGATGTTAATTTTAGGCGGTGGCATTATTGGTTTGGAAATGGCGACGGTTTATTCTTCGCTAGGTTGTGAAATTACTATCGTTGAAATGTTGCCACAAATTGTGGCGATGGTCGATCCTGATATTGTGAAACCATTGCATCGCGCATTAAAAAAACGTTGTAAAGATATTTTGTTAGAAACTAAAGTAACTGACGTCTCCGCACGTGATGATGGTTTGTATGTAATATTTGAAGGCAAACATGGTGCAGCCGAGCCACAACGATTCGATAGAATTTTATGTGCGGTAGGGCGCAAACCAAGTGGTAAATTAATTAATGCTGAAAACGCGGGCGTAAATGTTGATGACCACGGATTTATTTCTGTGGACAAACAACAACGGACCAATGTAAAAAATATTTTTGCGATTGGTGATATTGTTGGAAATCCAATGCTTGCGCACAAAGCAATTGCTGAAGGGCGTGTTGCGGCTGAAGTTATTGCAGGTCTTGATGTATCTTTTGAACATAAATGTATTCCATCAGTTGCGTATACTCATCCAGAAGTAAGTTGGGTTGGCTTAACTGAAATTGAAGCGAAAAAACAGGGCATCGAATATAAATTGGGGGCATTTCCTTGGATGGCAAGCGGGCGGGCGTTAACCATGGATTATAATCAAGGCATCACCAAATTATTATTCGAAAAATCTAGCGGCAAACTTATCGGCGCAGAGATCGTTGGACTTAACGCCGATGATTTAATTAGCGAGCTTGCTTTGGCAATCGAAAACGAATTAACCGCGCGTGATATTGCCAAAACCATTCATCCGCATCCGACTTTATCGGAAACCATCATGATGGCTGCTGAGGTATTCGAAGGTACGGTGACGGATTTGCCACCTGCTCGTGGAATAACGGATTGATGAGGGCAAACGCTTTGTATATCAATAAGTTACACTTTTCAACATAAACTTTTTCTCCCTGCAGAGAAGAAAACCGATTTTTTTCGAATCCTTAAGAATTCCTTAATAATTATCTGCTATTCTTTTAATAAATGCGAGTTTCGCGCTTTATAAAACTGGTGAAGCTCGTTTTTTTAATAACAAGAAATAGGATCCGTTATGTATAAAAAGCCTACAAAGCCTGAGAACTTTAGTGTTAACTCCAAACCTGGTGATGACAATAATAGCAAGAAGAAGCTAGAGGGTAACACCAGCAAAAATATTTTATCCAGATTAATAGGGAACAAAAACGAAAAACCGATAAAAACACCAAAAAAGGTAAAGAAAAACATGCCAATGTTATTTACAGCTATCTTTACGCATGAAAGCAATGATCTAAAAGCAGATAAGATTATAAAATTTTTAAATGAAAATTTATGTTTAGCAAATAAATATAAAAATCAATTTTGTAAGTATAAAATTCATCACTTTAAAAATAATATTGAGCAACAAAAAGAAATTGCGATTCTTGCAAGTAGCAAAACCGTAGAAATTGACTGTAAAGGAAGCATTGTGGATAAAAAACGACAATTCACTAAGAAAATAAAAACAATAGATCCAAAAAAAGCAAAAGAAATGTGGACATTGCTTGGAATAACATATTCTCAATATGCGCTATTTTTTATAAAAGATCAAACTTCAAAATTTCCTTTATTGCAAAAAGCAGAAAATGCTTATGAAAAAGCAAAAAATTGTGTAGTTTTGGACAAACCAAAGCAAATCGAACAAATTGATGCAGAAAAGGCTGCACCATATTTCCATTAAAAAGCATTAAAGTTTAAAAAGCGTTAGGTTTTGCGCTGTAATGCGCTTCACAACTGCATTCTTGTGAGCCGGTGCTGCGACAATGTGAAGTAGTATCTTGTGCTGGATCGAGCGAAGCTGCTAATTTGACGTCTTTGTCAAATTGTTTGCATGCATCTTCATCCATAGGATAAGTCGATCTAACTACACCACCGCCATCAGGAAAATGCTCAATCGATTGGATACCTTGCGAAAAATCGATTGGTGCGCAATTATTCGTGGGAT
>Ga0114923_10002302_pt1 | contig 12972 bp, 3 predicted proteins | sample SumtaG_FD_89578 | JGI IMG/M metagenome (GOLD analysis project Ga0114923, IMG submission 89578) | Deep subsurface microbial communities from Indian Ocean to uncover new lineages of life (NeLLi) - Sumatra_00157 metaG | ecosystem: Environmental > Aquatic > Marine > Oceanic > Sediment | place: near... | reverse complement strand
GTTGTGTTGGTTCTAGAAGAGTAGATGTTGTATATGTTCATTGTATTAGAATAGTATAAGATTCGAAACCTCCCTTTTTCCAAATTTTTAGGCACCAAATTAAAAAAGAGGTTAATATGAAAAAAAGCCAAATCACAATCTTCATAGTTCTTGGAATTGTTGTTATGATAATTTTTGGGCTGGTATTTTTTATTCAGAGGCAAACATCAGACATTGTTTTGGAGAAGAAGATAAATAAGATATATGGGGATTTTTTGAGTTCTACAGGGATGAAGGAATATGTTTCTAATTGTTTAGAAAGATCAACAAAAGATGCTATAAAGCTAGCTGCTTTGCAAGGAGGAAAGATTTATGATTATCAGGTAAAAGGAGGATATAATATAACTTCTAATAATGAAACAATTCCTTTTAATTATACTGGAATCAATCCAAACGGCACGATTTATAATGTGAGTTATGGGATTAAAGCTCCAAATAGATCTTCACCCCTTTACCCTAGTTATGAAGATTATCCTTATTCTGGTCCTTTAGTAGATGATCCTTATAATTTATTATTAACAGATTATGATTCTGTTTTTGCACTGAAAGAAGAGGATCCATATCATTTTCATTCCTTAACTAGTCTTTGTAATTTTTATGGTTCGAACTATTGGGATATAGCAAATGCAACATCAACATGTGAAACAACAGTATTAACCAATTATTCAATACAAGAATATCTTAAATATTTCATATTTAATAAAACAAAAAAATGTGTTAATTTTCCCCAGTTTAGATCACAAACAAAATATAATATTTCCGAAGGGAATATAACTGGTTTTGTTTTAATAGGTAATGACGATCTCTTTGTTAACATAAAATATCCTATAATAATTTCTATTGAAGGAAAACCTCCAATAACAAAATTTTTAGAATTTACATCAAGACCAAAAATTAGGCTTAAGAAGGTTCATGAGTTGGGAATGCATCTAATTGGTTGTTTTGCAAGAGGAAATATTCCAAAAGCAGATGCCAATAATATATTTTTTGATATAACAAAAAATGATTCTCATGACTGTTTTGGAGATAATGATTTAAGAAATCAACCATGTATTTTAGATGGGATGAAAGTAAATAAAATCAGAGATTATTATTTGGGTAATCCTATCTATGATTATTTACCAAAGCATTATCACTATTCTGATCTTATAAATATAACAGATAATAACTCAATAATTGATGGAAAACCATTAACATTCCTCTTTGCTGTAGAAAATAGGGCGCCTGCTTTAAACTTTACACCAGATATAACAATCAATAAAAACAGTGAAATAGAATTTTTTGCGCTTGATCCTGATGAGGATGACTTGACTTATTCTATTAATAGTAATGACTTCACACCTAAAGGGGGAGGTAAATTTGAAGCACCTTCAACTACTGATTCATATGATGTAATGATAAATGTATCTGATAACGAAGGTTTGTATGATTATCAGCATCTAACAATTACAGTTTCTTAATTTTTTAAAATAGTAAAATTTAAATACATACTAAGTAAGTAATTATCCTATTATAACATAAAATTTATAAAAAGGTAATATCATATATGTAGTAGTATGCATAAACAAAATAAAAACATTTAAATATTACTTATCAGATAAGGTATTATAATATAAAATATGCAATAGTAATCACCACAAAGACTAAAGGGGAAGTAGTTGTTAGAGGAAACAACAGTGAAAGAAAGAATTACGATTACTATTGATAAAGAACTTCTGGATTGGTTAGATAGGAAAATTGATGAAAAGGTATTTGCAAATAGGTCTCATGGCCTAGAGTTTCTTATAAAACGTAAAATAGAGGAAAAGAATGAATAAAATAGCTAGACATAGCTTTATTATTTTGATTTTAATAGTCACATTCCTAATATTTTCTTATATAGTATATGGCGCTTGCTGTTATTTTGTTGGCCAATTTAGATGTGATTGGAGCTACACAGGTACTCAAGAGCAATGTGAATCAGCTCCTGGCAATATTTACAATGAACGTTGCGAGAATATTGAATCTTGTGAAACTGTATGCTGCTGTGATGGATTGATAACTCATTACGAGCTTAGGGGTTATTGCGAAGCCAGAAATCTAGATTGGATTCGTACAACAGAAGAAGGATGCGGTATTCATTGTAGTGGTGAGTATCCTGCTTGTAAAGAGAATTGTGAGCTGAATACAGAGGATTGTGTTGGTATAGGTGGGTTGCTTCCAGGAGCAGGAAAATATTATTGTTCAGAAGATGGTAGTTTACATGATTTAAAGAGCAATTGTTTAGATTGTATGGTTGTTGTTGAGATTACAGACTGTGTAAGAGACCAACAAATAAACGAAACATGTATTTGTGATGAAATTACATATTATGGTACAGTAGAAGATCCAGCTGGCTATTGCTGTTTAGATGGAAGATACGTTCCAGATGATGGAAGTAAGTGTGTGCAAGTAGGAAAGACCTGCATAGAGATAGGTTATGAATGCGCTGATGCTTGTGATCCAAGCATGGGTACTAATCCAAGCTTTAATTATAACCCTGCAGACCCCGGAAATACAAATCTTTGCCCTGAAAATTTCCCTTCTTGTTGCGAAGAAAAAGCTCCTGATTATAAAAAATGTTGTGATCAATATGAATTGTGTACAGGCATAATATTACCTTATAATTATGCTTCCTGCAATCCAATGCCAACATCAATAGAAAAACCTTGCTCTGAAGAATGTGAAAGATTAGATTGTGTTAAAGGGAATTGGAGAATAAATGGAGGAGCAAACGAGCACGATGTTTTAACACATTGTTATTGTGATGAGAGTTATTACAATATTTATACAGATACTAGTTATTGTTGTGATGATGGGCCAAATGGCATATACCAAGTTTATACTTGTATTACAGAAACAGGAAATGTTTCTGGTTCAGTTTATAATACAACAGATACAACAAGCAGTAAATGGATAGCAAATGCAGAGGTAGATGCTTATAGATTTGGAACAAGAATAAAAAATACCCTTACCAATGAGAGTGGAGATTATATATTAAGAGATTTACCTTATGGAGACTACAGAATCTACGCTGACAAAAAAGGCTTCAATTTGAATTATATAGATGTTGGCCTTACTATTTCTAAACTATTTAATCAAAACATAGGTTTAACTCCTTATGTTGAAGGGCCTTGTGATTCTTATAATCCTCCTGCACCAGATATTGCTGCAAACCATGTTAAAGGAAAAGCATTAGTAAATCTAACGTGGAATATTAGTTGTGATAATGTTAATGAATTTATTATTAACAGAACTCCGGAACATCCATTAGGAGAAATAAAAACAGATAACTTCTCTTTTGTAGATGAAGATGTTGCTTGGGGAACACTCTACACCTATTCAATAAGGGCGCATTATAGAACCAATGCTTTAAGTGAATGGAGGCATGTTCAGATATCTTTGGGAAGTAAATTATGTGAAGGCATTTTTAATGGTGAGGAATTCTGTTTAAATGAATCTCTTGAAAAAGGGCCAGTTAATATATATAGGTACGAGTGTGACGAGAATAACGCCCGAGTTAATATTTTACCCAGTGGCATGAGTTGCATTGATGAAAATAGTAATTATGTTTGTGCAGGTCCTGATGAAAATAATGAAACAAAATGTGTTTATAATCCTAATTGCAAGGAAGTAGAACCATTTAAACCATTTGGTTTATATTATACTGGAGCTAGCTGCTTAGATAATGGAGATAATTGGTGTTATTATGATTATTCCTCAACAACAATAGATAAATGTGATAATTGTGAAGGGAAAACCTGTTATGATTATAAAAGTAGAGATGCATGTTTAGAAGATAATTGTGAAGCAAGTAGTGTTTATGTTAATAGAGAGGAAGGCTATAATAGTGGTTGCGAATGGATAGATTTATGGGAAGAATTTGGCAAAGGAATTTGTTATGACCCTGATTTTGAAGGAGAAAAATGCTCTTTGTGTAATAACGAAGGTGGTATTTTTTATAATACAGGCTGTAGTCGGGAAGTATGTTCAGCTTTGGGTAATTGTTATTCTAATACAACTGATTGTTTTGCATGTTCAGATGAATGGGGTAGTAGGACGACATGTGAAACTTATAAAACAGAAGAAGCTTGTATAGGGGCTAATGGACAGGAAATTGATTTTGAAAATAATGGTTGTGAGACTAATGTTCCTGTTAAAATAATATCCAGTAATGATGTTTGTAACTTAGGGGTTTGTAAATGGGACAATTCTATTGGATGTTACAAAGATGCTGATGATGATGATTCAGTAGATTGTACTACAGATATTTGCAGAAAGAATTTAAATCCTCCAATAACAACACCAGAAAGATATATCCCAAATATGAATGCTTCTGGTCGTTCTATTGCCTTTATTGCCTCGGACGAGTTTGGCGGAGCAGAGAAGTTTTATTATTGTGTTGATAATGCTAATAACTGTTGTCCAACTAATCAAGAAAATTTTATAGGTTGTAGCCAGGAATATTGTTGGGTACTTATTAACCCTGTTGATCACTTAACTGACTATGTTGGAGCAGGCATTTATTATATAAGATATTATTCTATAGATGATAATGATAATGTTGAGCAGGTAAAAAGCCTGGCTGTTTATATTGACAAAACACCCCCTCCACTTTCTTTAACATATATAACTGAAAACCAAACAGAAACATTATCTAACTTAACCATCGAGCTGGAATCAAAAGAATTTATTAGCTGCTCTTATTCAATATCACCCTTCGTAGAAGCTGATGAAGATGAAGATGAATTTATTGAAGGAAGAATAAATAAAACATTTAGGGTTGTATTTGAAAATTTAGAAGATAGGCCTTATACTTTTACAACTATATGTAAAGATGATGTTGGCAATACAAATACCACTGACTGGAATATTCTAGTTGATGCTGTTCAACAAATAAGGAACCCCCATCCCAATTCCATAACATTAAATAAAATAAGCGTACAACTTTATGTAGAAACATCAGATGCTTCAGAATGTATTGCAAAAGGAAGTAGCGGAGAAATTCCATTAGAACAAACACCAATTGACGAACATAACTTTACTCACACTTATTCAGGAATATTTAATAATGGAACATACCATTTTGAGGTTAGATGCAATCCTGTTTTAGGAGTTAAACCACCAGATGATTCTTTCATATCATTTACAGTAGATAAGATAGCGCCAATTACAACAGCAAAAAAAGGAGAAAATGAATTTAATTTTACAGCCTGGTATAGAACACCATTAACAATAAAACTAGAATGTAATGATATAGAACAAGGCAATCAACCAGGTGAATTTGGTTGTAGTGGGGATAATATAAGATATTGTTTAAGCAGCTCTCCCTGTATTCCGGTTTATAATCCAGAATCTCCCTCTACAGTAAATGTTGTTGGAGATAATTCTCTTTACTTTAACTATTATTCTATTGATGATGGGGGAACTATAGAAGGAATAAAGAATAAGGTAATAAATATAGATAATGATGATCCTACATTAGAAGCTATAAGTTTAACAGATCCAATTTTACATATAACTCTAGGTTATATTGTTAATATAAGTTCTGTTGTAATAAAAGGGAGCTACTCTGATGTTAAATCGGGTATTAAAGAAATTATTATATATGTAATTGAGGATCAAACAAGCGATTTTAGACATTATGTAGCTACATTAGCCCCATCTGGCCATCAATTTTCAAAAAAAATTGAATTGTATAATGGCACTAATACAATATTATTGGCGCCAGTGGATAATGCAGGAAATAGGAAAGATTATGATTTGTCTGTATTTTATGATATATATGGGCCCTTAATAGTCGCAGGAATATTTGACCATGAAGGCTGGAAAATAGATAATAATTTTGAACGTTATGCAGAATATGGGCAGAGTATAAACTTTAGCGCATTAATTACTGATATTGCAGGAGTTGACAGATCAGAAATTACTGTTGAATGTAACCAATTATCTACTCCTTCCTGTGCTTCTTACACAACACAAACTTTCAATTTAAAAGAAAATGGAGACTACTATAGTAAAATAATTTCAGATATATTACCAGAAGGAAATTATACAGTAACATTTAAAGCATGGGATAATTTTGATAATTATAATGAAACAAGTTTATGGTTCTTGGTGCAAGATACTTCTTTAATAACACTACAACTAGACATATCAGATGGAATAACTGCATACTTACCTGATTTGACTTTGACAGGAACTACAGAGTCAGGTATTTTTGTAGAGGCTTATTTATGTGATGAGGATTGTTGGAATTGTGGTGATGTTGTAGCATCTGATGTTGGAGGTCCTGTTTCTAATCCAAAAGATACTTTTGAAGATATGCTAATTAGTGATTTGATTTATGCTGGGCATTATCCAGCTGAAGGAGATAGTTACCTTATCTGGAAGGGGATTTTAGGAGACTATTTTGGTGAACATGATTTCTTGAAGTTCTCAGATCATGATACCTTTTATGAAGTTACAAAGATTTATGCTCCCCAATCTGGCGCTACTAAATTTGATATTAGTCCCCCAATGCAAAAAAACATAATAAGCAGCCTTGTTACTGTTTCAGCTTATGAGTCAGATAAACCAACAGGTTGGTTTGAATTACAGGACATAGTTCTTAATGAAGGGGATAATTGCATTAAGGTTAGTGGTACAAGGACAGAAACTGGAAAAACAGCAGAAGACATATTCAAACACATAACCTATATTTCTTCTGGATTAAATATTACACAGAAAAGTCCAGAATTTGGTGAAATAGTAGATTCATCCACTTTCCAACAGTCAATTACAATGGAAGTTACAACTGACTTTCCTGCTTTTTGTAATATTACTAATGAACAAGGAAATAAGGTCGCGAAGCAATTTAATTATGCAATGGATAGTTCTCCTGATAAGAAAACACATTCTAAGACAATAGACCAAAATGATTGTACTGATAATGGAGGTCCTTTTTGTTATATTAATAATGATGACCTTACTCAAAATGGAGTTTATCATAGATATACTGTTAAATGCAGCCCAGATGGTGTTGTGATGAGCTCATATCCAAAACCAATATGCTTTGGTGTTAGGACATGGTATAAGATGGGGCTAGTAGAGTATGGTAAGAATATTTGCGATGGTTCAACTGGTTGTTCAGGGGAATTTCCCCAAGCCTGTCAGGGGGTGTGCATTCCAAACTGTTTAGGAAGAGTATGCGGCCCTGATCCTGTTTGCAGTCAAAGTTGTGGATCATGTGATGAAGGAGAAACATGCCAGAATGGTCAGTGTATGCCAGCAGAAGGAGGTCCTGGCGGAGAGCACGATTAAAAGTGAATAAGAAAATATTAGTTATAATCTGCTTTTCAATTTTAATTAGTTTAATACCTATAGTTTTCTCAAGAGAATACGATCCAATAGATTGTAGTACTAGAACAGGTTATTGTTATATGGACAGCAAAGATGGTACTGCTATACTTACCAATAACCCAAGAATAAGGAATTATATTATGGTTCAACCTCAAGGATTGTTAGAGCCTGTATTGGAGGATGATAAAACATATTTAGAAAAAGCTGGTGTGAAGGTTTTGAAAGGAAATGATTTTGTTACAGAAAAAAAAGAAGTAGGGGATTATGATAAATGGTTATATAATTTTTCCAATAGTGCTCCCAGTTTGGAAAATGGAGAGTATACATTTCATACAAAACTTAAATGGATAGGAACAACTACAGAAACAGCAGAATACACATTTACGGATATTATAGATGTAACCCCCCCTACAATAGATGAAATAAAGTTATATGAAAATGGAGTTACTGACAAGTCAGATACAAAAACAATAGAAAAAGAAAATAACGCAACGGTAAAAGTAAAAGTAAAGGATTTTGATGGAGGAGCAACTAGTGATTTTGTTCCTGATACTAAAGTTGTTGACTTATGTGTTTGTATCGACCAGTGTTTCGAAACCAACCCCTGTGTTTCTAGCCCAGATGATAATGGATTCTATAGTTTTAATATTACAAATCCTTCACTAGGCTGGCATACTCTATATTTCTATGCCCAAGATAATTTAACAAATCGAAATGATCCTGTGGATTATACATTTAGTGTTAATGATACAGAAGGGCCTGAGATTAGTTTATATGATCCAATCGATGGGTACGCATATACATCACCAATAACATTGGTGTTTAGCACATCAGAAAATGCCATTTGTAATTTATCTTATGAAAATGGAGATGATGCTGGTCAATCCTTAATATATGGGCAAATGCATACATTTGAAAATGTAAATCTTAATCCAATACTGCTTGGCTATACATCAAGTTTAAGCAAGTTTAATATATATTGTGAGGATGAATTTAAAAATCCACATTATGAAATAATAGAAATAACCTATGCTGCATATAGAACATTAATAAAAAGGATAGAGTCTTCTAGGGGAACACTTATGCCAGATGGTAGCAAATCTATCTCAACATATGAGGCTGGCGGCACAAGAATAACTAGTTTAAAAGTAGAGACTACTACCCCCACTATATGCAAATATCTTGGCGACTTAACTCCATTTACACTTGTTTATTTAGATTATGATCAGCTTTATGGAACAATGAAATCATTTGGAGATGTTTTACCTACAAAAACACATTCAATAGACTTAACACAGGAAATAAATGAGAGGGGAATTGATCATAAAACCTATGAATATTACGCTTTATGTAAAGATTCAGGAGGTGGATATACAGAATTAAACAGAACAAATTTTACTATAAATATAGAACTAACTTTTTTAGAGACCTTACCAGAAGGTGTTATTACAGATACTTCTCCTGAGTTGAATTTTACTGTTAACATAGCCTCTTACTGTAGATACAAACAAGATATTTCCAGTCAATGGATAGATTTAGGACCACAAAAAAAACACTCATATATTGTCCCTATAACAGGCCCCTTGGATTATGGCTCTTATTCTTATGATGTTGAATGTTCTTTAGCATACCCCCTTACTAATATAGTTTCAACACAAATAAACTTTTCAGTAATACCAGAACTTATTGCTCCAATATTATGGGAATTACCTTCAGAAACAGAAGATCATTCGATAGACGTGATAGGGTACACAAATCAAAGTGGCGTTGATATTAATATTTTTGTAATTGACCATGATCTAGGGACTGATATTGATTTTGTGAGCAAAGCTGTTACTGGCACATCTCAGTTTAAAGGGCAATATTTTGTTGGATCAAAGCGCAGCGACAATACAATAAATATTGATGAACAAACATATAAGGCTATTCAAATTAATGCAGATTATGTAGAATTTTCTGGTCATGATGGTGAATACTTTAGGAGATATAATGTGGTGGATAAATCACACCCTTCTCTATTGTTAATTGGCGTTGCATGGATAAAATTTGACAGAGATTTCACTGAGAATATAAATTCAGGAGAAACTTTCAGTGTTTATGATACAATATATCCAGAGGGTTGGTTTAATTTAACTGTTAATCTTAAAGCTAATATAAACAATTCCATTATAGCTATCTCTACATATCTAAATTTAGATGGAGGCGGCACTACAGCAGGACCTGTTTATTTCCATATAAATCCCCCTGTTTTATATGATTCTTTAGATGTTGTGGGTAATAATTCTGAGTTTGAGGTTTCCGGGCATGCTAAAGCAGGTTCGATTATTTCTATTAATCATTCTGGTGAATCTGACTCTGTTATTATAGCTGAATCAATTGCAGCAGATGAACATGGTGAATTTTCTACAACTATCTCATTATACCCAGGTTTGAATAGTATTTATGCTAGGGTAATTGACCAGAATGATGAACCATTAAGTGATGCCTCAAATGAATTAAATGTTTATTATGACAATGAGGGGCCAGATATAATTATAACTCAACCTAGTTTAACAACTAATCAACAAAATGTTGAGATAAGGGCAAATCTAAGGGATTATTCAGAGATAGTTAATATTATTTTATCCATTAACGATACACCACCTTATACTTACACCGAAGAACCTAATGATGTGGAAGTGTCTTTCTTAAAGGTTACATCTCCTCTGAGCAAGAATGGAACTTATCTCATAAATTTAACAGCAGAAGATAGATTTGGAAATAAAAATTCTACTTTAAAACAATTTATTTTGGATACCTCTATGCCAGATCCTGCTGTATTTAATTTAGATGGTGATTTTATAAACTATTCCTCACCAGTCTTGAATTTTACATTCAACCAAGAGGTTGAAATTTATGCTTTAGATGGTGTTGCTTATATCTCAAATACAACAGAAGATAATATGGTATTTTTATTTACAACTCAGAATTTAGCTGGTTTGTATGAAATATCCGTAACTGCTTCTGCTTTAGAAGGAGGTACTGCAGGCACATATCCATTTGAGTTTACAGTGGATACAACTAAACCAGCAATTACTATAGGGCAAATAAATTTAAGTACGACAGATTACATAACTTTTAGGGCTAATGTAAGTGGTGAGTGCATCGATGAGTATTTGGATAAAGTTTATGTGTGTTATGATACTATGGGGTGTTGGGAGACGGATTGTATAGATGAAGATTATTACCTAGAGATTCCATTAGGGACTGGCAGTTCTCATACAATTACAACTAAAGCAATAGATTTAGCAGGTAATTCCAATTCTACAACTCAAGTAATAGATACAGGTGTTCCAGAGATAAATATAACTAACATAATAGGAAATGGAATAATGTTTACTCAAGAACCTTATAAAACCAACAGCGATAAAGTAACTATTAACGGAACCTATTCTGATGAGAATTTCTATACTATCAAAGTTTTATTAAATGGTGTTTCAGTAGAACCACTAGAACTTTACATCGATGACATAACTGAAACTTTTGAGTTAAACATTACACTAAAGGGAAGTGCAGAACAGGAAACTCGTAATGATATAACTATCATAGCATATGATACATCAGAATTTGAAGATAGAGAAAATGTTACAATAACCAAAGATTTGAGGGGGCCTTTAATAATTGAATTTGAACCAGAAACATATGTAACAGATACAAAAACACCCACTATAAATATAACAACAAATGAATATGCAGATGTGTGTGTTATAAGTTATACTACTGAATTGGATATTCAAAATACACAGATATTTAACACAAATAACAGCAGGGATTTCTCTGTTGACCTTGATATATCTATAAAAGATATGGCTGAAGCACAAAATATACTAATAACTTGCAATGATTCTTTCTCTAATATTAGAACAGAAACTATACCCTTAATAGTTGATCTTTTAGATCCATCAATAGAAAGTTTTGATTTAGTTTATCCAAAAAAGCTAGCTTGGGAAACTGATAGCGATTATAAAAAATATTTGATTAAAGAACTAAATACCCAACCACCAATAGCAGCAAGTGTTGCTTTAAGTGTTAAACCAGATGAAAATGCTAGATGCGAGTATTATGGGTCTAGATGGGGGAAATTTGCTAATTATGAATATCTTTTTAGTGAAATGCAATCAGATAATTTTGAAACATTAGAAGATGATGGAGAGTACACCTTCAATATAATCTGTGAAGATAAAGCAGGAAGGTTATCTGAAGTTAAGGTAATTAATGTAGTAGTAAATAGTACTCATCCTGTATCTGCTCCATTGATTTGGTTAGATTACCCTCCAAAACGGACAGGAACAATTTCTACTACAAAAAGCCCAACATTTAATGGTTCAATTATTTCATTAACGCCTGATGCTTATATTACAGAGAGCAAACTTATAATTAATGGGACAACCTATGATTTGGATTTAGATGTAGATAGTAAATTCTCTAAAACTATAAATCCATTACCCGCTGATGATGTTTATCCATTTACAATTTTGGCTAATAATTCAGCAGGTAATGCAACAAGAGAAGAAGGTTCAATACTAATAGACACAACAGGGCCTGGTGGGTGTATAAATGTAGGTAATATAACTTACTGCATTTGAAGATATCAAAATTTAGTTGGTGTTTATCTTACAAAATATCCAAGCACAATAACATGAAATCAAAAAATATTATAATAATAGCGGCATTTTTTTTCCTGGTTAATGTAGTACTAGCCATAAACTTAAGACCAGAGATTGAAGTAACTTTTGACGAAAATGTTAGTGAAGATACTATTGATATTAGTCTTACCAATCAGTCTGGAGCTCTTTTTGATTTAGAGAATGTTAGTTCAGAGAATCCTACTTTTGTATATAGGCCTACAGATGATTTGCCAGAAGGATTTTATACAGTAAGAGCTCAAGCTGAGGATTTACAAGGTACATTGGGGCCTGTTATTGAAATTGAGTTTTTAGTAGAGATACCACCCCTAGATATAACTTTAGTAGAGCCGAACCTAGGTGTTTCTCCAATTACCCCATTTGATTTTAGTATAAGGACCGATAGATTGGCTGATTGTAAATATGCATTTTTGGATAGATCTTATGATGATATGATTTCTACGTTTAGTACTGATGATAATTTATTGCATGAAGAACTTGGTTTTGAAACTACAGGAACTGTTTATGTAAAATGCAAAGATGAATATAATAAGATAACTACAAAATCATTTGGTTTGTCTGTTGATTCTTCACCACCAGATATAATTTATAAGCATGCAGATGATGTAACAGAGTTTCCAATAAGAACAACTTTGATTGTAAGAACAAATGAAGAAACAGTTTGTAAATATTACATGGAAGATTCTCAAATTGATTATGATGATATGAATCCTTTCCCTGATTATAATGAGGAAGATGCAGCTTCATATAAAACAGAGCATCAACAAGATTTAGATGATGGGGATTTGACAGACTATCAGGTTAACAGGGTTTATGTAAGGTGCAAGAATAAGGCAGAGCTTTTATCTGCGATGGAATATACAGATATAAATGTTGATACAACTGAAGC
>Ga0114923_10002301_pt1 | contig 12985 bp, 10 predicted proteins | sample SumtaG_FD_89578 | JGI IMG/M metagenome (GOLD analysis project Ga0114923, IMG submission 89578) | Deep subsurface microbial communities from Indian Ocean to uncover new lineages of life (NeLLi) - Sumatra_00157 metaG | ecosystem: Environmental > Aquatic > Marine > Oceanic > Sediment | place: near... | reverse complement strand
GTAGATATTAGCGGTGCAACCGTTGACCCACCGGTAGCAGACTTCACCGGGAGTCCCACATCCGTCACGGAAGGTGGAAGTGTAAGTTTTACCGATCAATCCATCAACAACCCCACATCGTGGTCATGGTCATTCCCCGGCGGCACTCCCTCCGGCAGTACGGCCCAAAATCCCACTATCACCTATAACACGGCGGGGACCTATGATGTTACCTTAACAGCCACCAATTCAGCCGGCAGTGACGGCGAAACCAAGATTAATTATATTACCGTAACGGCGGTTCCCCCCTATTGTACATCATCAGGAACCAGTCAGAATTACGAATGGATCGCCGGCGTACAAGTGGGTAATCTAAATAATTCCTCAGGCATCTCCGGATACACTGATTTCACCCACCTGACAACGAATGTAACCAAAGGTGGAAATGTTAGTGTTTCCTTAACACCCGGATTTGCCGGCAGCTCCTATACCGAATACTGGAAAATATGGATCGACTATAATGGTGACGGTGATTTTGCCGATGCCGGCGAAGAAGTGTTCAGCGGTTCCGGCAGTTCTGTGGTAAGTGGTAGTTTTACGGTACCCACACCCGCAAACAGCGGCGCTACCCGCATGAGAGTATCCATGCGCTACGGCGGCCAGCCCCCTTACTGCGGTACCTTTAGCTATGGTGAAGTTGAAGATTATACCGTAAATATACAGTAGTAGATATCAACGTTAAACCCGGTGTAGGGGCGTTTGATAAAACGCCCCTACGCCCCACTGCGTGGGGAGACTATATGCGGAGGCTCTGCTGTGCCGCGTTCTAATCATTTGTTCCCATTGAAATTACTTTACTTTATAAAAAGTTTTGATCAAACTTTTTCAAAAGTTTGCCGCCGGAGGCTATCCATCAATCGATGTGTGACGCAACACTAGATCGTTACGTACTGTTTTAACTTTTCGATAATTTCCAGGTTTTTTTCAATCCCAAGATCGATGGCTTCCCGGAAAATTTCATTGGGGATGGTTTTTCCTTCGGCAAAGGTCTCAACTTCCACGATATTCCCTTTTTCCGATGAGACAATACTAATGTCTGCATCCGCTTTAAAATCTTCCTGGTAGGTTAGATCAACCAGCAATTCGTTACCCTTTACCCCGATGGATACCGCGGAAATGAGCTCGATTTCCGGGAGTTCCGGCAGCAGGTTTTCAAAGACCAGGTAACGTAAGGCTTTGACTACAGCCAGCATCCCGCTGTTAACCGAGGCGCACCGGGTGCTGCCGTCTGCCTGGACCACATCGGTGTCCACATAAATAGTCATTCCGTCGATCTTTTTTAAATTAAACATGGTCCTGAGGGCCCGGCCGATAAACCGCTGGATTTCAATGCTGCGGTTATTGACTCTCTGCCTCTCCCGGTTCATCCTCTGGTTGCCCGTGGAACCGGGGAGCATGGAATATTCAGCCTGGATCCATCCCTTGTTGCTGCTCCTAAGAAAATGAGGCACTTTGGTCTCATAGGTGGCGGTACACAACACCCGTGTGTCTCCTTGCTCGATTAATACGGAAGCAGGCACCTTTTTAATATAATCAGGGATTATTCTTATCTCCCGTAATTGCTGATTTTCTCTGCCGTCTTTTCTCATGGGTTTTCCCTCCTATGCCCGGGTAGGCCTGGTTTTCCACCGGTTGTGGAACCAGAACCACTGCTCCGGGTATTGTTTTACTTTTTCTTCGATCATGGACGTACATTGCTGCGTCAACCGTTTAATATCTTCTTCTTGATTTCCCGTTCCGGTAAACTCGACCTCTTCAAACAATTCCAGGACGATTTTATCTTTTTCATAGTGCAAAAAAAGCGGGACAACGGGTATCTCTTTTTTTAAGTGCAGTTGAGAAACAGAGGGCACGGCACTCACCGGTTTCCCAAAAAAATCCACGAACACGGCTTCCCTCTCGATGGTGTTCTGATCGATTAGCAAGTACACAATGCCGTTTTTTTCAAGCCGTTTGAGTATGGTTCGGATTGCATTTCTTTTATCGATGACCGCGGACCCCATGAATTCCCTGAATTGCCTGACTTTTTTTTCTACCAGGGCATTATCCATTTTCCTGGCGATACTGTTTATTTTGAGGTTTAATTTCCTGCTTAATATAAAGGGAACCAGCTCCCAGTTACCAAAGTGAGCGGAAAAGAGGATGACGCCTTTTTTCTTTGTCAGCGACTGTTCCAGGAACTCTAAATTGCGGATCTCGATTTTTTTTAATATTTTTCCCGGGTTCTTTTTTACGAAAATGGTGATAATTTCAATAAAGATAGACGAAAAATGGCGGTAAATGGCTGCGGTTAATTTTGCGATTTCCTCTTCAGACTTGTTGGGAAAGGCAATGTCTAAATTTCTCTTTACGATCCCGGGACGTTTTTTACTGAGTTTGCCGAAAAGAAACCGCAGTACTTTCCGGTTAAATTTTACCAGGAACAGGGGCGATACTTTTATCAGCAAGACAAAAGCCATAAATAACAGGTATTCCAGGCGGTGCTTAAAGGTAATTTTTCTCGTCTGCATACTTTAAAATACGGTCCATTAAATCAATATTAAATTGTATCCTATTTTGGACATAAATTAAAGGGATATGCGTTAAATCAAGGTGTTTTAATTTTATAAAATCTTTTTCCGTACATACCAGGTAGTCTGCCTGTTGTTCAATCCGTTGTTTATCCAGGGCTGCCAGCTCATCCCCGGTGTAGGTGTAATGGTCGCTGTATCCCCGGAATGCTGCCAGCTTAAAAGCGGAGAGATCATTTTTAAACCTGGGATTATCTCCCAGCGCTGAAAAACCCAGGAGGGAGGTTTTTTCGCGGTCTATCTCCAGGGTTTTCCCATCGGCAGCGCAAAAATGTTCCAGTCGAAAATCATAGGTGCCGTAAAAAGGCCCGCCGTCCCCGGGAAACGTTTGTTTTATATCATCGCTGTGTTTATAAAAAAATACGAAATCTTCGGTTTTCATCAACCCTTTAAAGTTCCTGAGGTAGTAGTAAGGATGAGAGGGATTAACTAGCATTATTTTGATATCTTTATAGACATCGGTGGTTTGAAAGCCGTCATCCAGGAGGATGATTTTGTTGTTGTCTTGGATGGCCTTTTCAATGGAAACCTGCCGGTTTTTGCCCACGTAGATATCCTGCCGGGGGAACCTGGTTTTGAAAATTTTGGCTTCATCTCCCACTTGCCCGGCACTGTGATGCGGCTGCACTTTAGTGCCCCCCGATTCGAATGTGGATTTGTATCCACGGGTGACCACGGCGAATTTAATATTTTTTGCTTCCAGGTGTTTACCGATTTCAGTGACCAGGGTGGTTTTGCCGGTCCCGCCAAAGGATAAATTATCGATAGAAATAATAAACGCCTCCGGGTACCGTTTTTGTTTAAAGGATTTTCTCTTTAAATTAAGGAAAGAGAGGGATTTAAAAATAAGCGACAGTGCATTTAACACGGGAATGATCAAGCGATCAAGCGGTGAATTTCCTTTAATATACATTCGGTAGACCCTCTCCTGGCAGAAACAGCGTTAACTGCGTCGGCGCCGATACGTTCCGCCGCCGCAGTTTTTTCTTTACACTCCATCAGCAATTGACGGCAATCTTCCCGATCCCGGGCAATTTTATAGACGCCTTTCGCTGCCAGCTCTTTGCCGATATCCGGGAAATTGTTATAGTGGGGGCCGCCCAGGATCACTTTTCCCAACACCGCCGGCTCATATAAATTATGCCCCCCTATTTTTTGTTCCAGGGTGCCGCCCATAAAAACGATATCCGATATCTTTAAGACATTAAACAAATATCCCATCCTGTCAAAAAGCAGGGTTTTCCCGGTGTTATCCTGCGGTGCTCCCTTTCCTTTGCTCCAGGTGGAAAAATTGACCCGGTGATTTGTGAGTTGTTTTTCGATCTCTTGTACCCGGTTGAGATGGCGCGGTACAATAATGAATAAAAAATCATTGTCCAGTTTATCGATGAGGGGGATGAGCAATTGTTCGTCGCTGCGGTGACTGCTGGCAATGGTTACGATTTTTTTATTGTTTTTCCCGGTTTTAATTCCCAGGAAATCCAGTATTTCCCTGTCCGGCAGCAGGTGGCCCAGGGAATTGAAGGCTTCATCTGCCTTGATATTACCGCAGACAATGATCTTTTCCGCCGGGATTTTTAACTGTTGGAACCTTTTTTTATAGAGTTCTGCCTGTACCAGGTACCGGTCGATTTTATTAAAAAACCATTTCATCAAGAACAAGAATCTCTTATATCGTTTAAACGCCAGATCTGAAATTCTCCCGTTAACCAGTAGGATCGGGATTTTTTTTTGCCGGGTGACGGCCACCCAGTTGGGCCAGACCTCCAGTTCATTGAGTATCAATAGTTGGGGATTTATTTTTCTTATAAACCGTTTGATGACAAAAGAGAAGTCTATCGGGGCATTGATGACTATAATATCTTGATACTCATTTTTTGCGCATTCACAGCCGGAGGGGGTGGTAACGGACAGCACGATCTCTTTTTCTTTATATTTTTCTTTTAGTTTTTCGATGAGATATTTTAAACTGCGCACTTCCCCCACGGAAACCGCGTGAATCCATAGTCGTTTTTTGTCGGAATGTTTTATGTTGGGGGAGAAGCGGTGTTTAAGAATATCCCGGTACTCTTTTTTGAAAAGGAACTTAACCCACAGGGGCAGCAGGGGCAGAGAGAGTAGAATGACAAAAAAATACACCAGGTCACGCAATAGCATCATTCATTATAACATAAATTTAACCCCCCGGCGAGGGGGATAGATTAAATAGTTTCTGAACGCTGATACGCTGATAGGTATGATGAAAGGATGACGCTGATAATAAAAAAGGGACAGGCGGATTTTTCCTACGAGAAAGGATTATAAATATCCAGGTTGATATTCCTAAAATCACTCCCATTTCTTGTAACTAATATCCAGCTATTCTTTATTGCCGTAGCAGCAATAATCGCATCAGGCAATTTCATGTTTTTATTTCTTTTTAACGATATCACAATATCTACAATCTCGTCATCAAGATCGATGATAGAAGCATGTTCTAAAAATTTACTCGATTTGCTAAAACTTCTTTCAGTATGCTTTTTAAATCCCAGGAACTCCATTTTAGTGATTACAGATATATTAAAATAATTTAAAAAAATCTGTCGCAATCTCAAACGGGAATTTTCCGGGATATTTTTGTTTATATGGTAAATTAAGAATATTGGTATCGATGAGATACATCAAACCCTCTCCCATTCATCTCTCATGCTTTTAATTTCTTTCTCGATATTTTCCGCATCGATATTTAATATCCCTTCAAACTCATCGGGGTTAAATAGCTTTTTCTCTTTTTTTCGCTCCTCAGAAAGGGGTAATATTAATACTTCAACTTTCTGATTCTTGAATTCTCCCGGTATGTCAATAACTTCTTCCAGCCGGTTACTCTCAACTATTGCTCGCACAAATTGCATTTTAACCTCCTGTGATTTATTTGAAATCACAACAATAATATATTCCTATTTGCTAATTATGTCAACAAAATTTTATGAAATAAAACCAGGAATAAGCAGTTAATTTCGACTGTCCCCTTTTCTCGAAGGGGTGCGAAGAGACGCGAAGGTAAAAACAGCAGGCTGATAAGGTAAGGAAAAGGTTCTGAACCGCTGATACCCATGATGAAAGGATAACGCTGATAAAGAGGCGCGCTTCGCGCATATTATAATAACGCCGAAGGCGTCTAAATAAAGTCCGAAGGACTCCTTATTTATCATAGTCTAATCATAATCATCAGCGTTCATCAGCGGTTCAGACACTATTTATTACTTTTTTCTTTTTTTATTTTTTCAAAGAGTTCTTTCAGTTCTTTGGGGATTTTTTCCAGTTCCTTTTGATAATCGCTGCCATAAACACAGACCAGCAGCAGTTGAAAATAGGATTTCAACTCCACTGCTTCCGGGTCATCCTGTAATTTGTCAATGTATTCGTTTAGCTGAGCCGCCATTTTTTCTTTTTCTTCACTGTTTTTTTCACTGGCAGACACCGCTTCGGACGTTAGGCCGGCTAAAAATTCTATAAACCTCTGTTGTTGGTCTTCCGCTTCCATTTTGTCGAAAAATTCCGCCTCCAGGTTAAACTCTTTTAAGATGGCATGAAATTGATCGCCGGGAAGCGTTTCCCGAACCCTGGCAATATCTTTTTTTGCATGCACAAGATTTGGGCTGCCCAGTTTTGCGTATAGGATGAACGCATTTACAGAAAATCTCAGGGACGTATCATGTTTATCTAATTTAAAATACAATTGTCCCATCTGACCCAGGGAAAGAGCCTTCCCGTAAATATTCCCGATTTTCTCATTTATTTCCAATGCCTGTTCATACCGGCTTAAGGCCTCATCATAATGGCCTTTATATTCATAGATGATACCGATTTGATGCAAACTAGTAGCAATCCCTTTGGTGTCCCCGATTTTCTGTAAAATTTCCAATGCCTGTTCATACCGGCTTAAGGCCTCATCATAATGGCCTTTTTCTTCATAGATCCTACCGATTTGATGCAAACTCTCTGCAATCCCTTTGGTGTCCCCGATTTTCTCCTTTATTTCCAATGACTGCTCATACTGCTTTAAAGCCTCATCAAAATGGCCTTTATATTCATAGATGATACCGATTTGATGTAAACTCTCTGCAATTCCTTTGCTGTCCCTGATTTTTTCAGCGATTTCCAATGACTGTTCATACTGCTTTAAAGCCTCATCATAATGGCCTTTCATGTGATGGATCATACCGATTTGATGCAAAGAAGTTGCAATCCCTTTAGTGTCCCCGATTTTCTCCTTTATTTCCAGTGCCTGTTCATACTGCCTTAAGGCGTCATCATAATTGCCTTTATATTGATGGATCATACCAATTTGATGTAAATTGACTGCGATACCTTTTTTATCATCCCTGTTTTCATTTATTTCCAGCGCCTTTTTAAAACACTTCAGGGCCTTATCATATTCCCCAAAATCCTGATGCAAAATTCCCAGCCGGTTGTGCGCAATCCCTTTATTTTCTTCTTCCAATTGCTCCAATTCCAGCTCTTGGAGCAATTCCATGGCCCATTGGGGGGAACCGTGGAGGCTTAAATAGTATTCCAGATCAAAGGTAATCTCCGCGGCACGGTTCCACGCACCGGCACGCACATAATGCCAACGGGCCTCGACATCATTTTCAAGATATTTCTTACCTTCCTCCGTTCGGATCCCTTCAAAATATTGGGCAGCCCGGGTATGATAGCTGTTCCTTATATCCGGCTCCATTTGATTTAAAAGATATTGAGCCGTTAAGCGGTGCACGTAGTATAAATCAACTCCATCTTCATCCATACATTCCAACAACGATAGGTCTTCCAATTTTTTATAGTCATATTTCTCAATTGAAACATTGTGTACGGCAATTGCTTCCACTGGTACAGGATTACGATAAATAGAAAAAACGTCCACCAATCGACGTTGGATTTCGCTAAGATATCCCAACAGCTTGTCCAAAAACAAAGGAGTAAAATTGTCCTCTTTTTCTTTCTTATGAAGAATGCGCTCTTGCAGTTCAGGGAATAAATCTTTTAATTGCTCCCAGGTAAATGCATCCTGGTTGAATTCTTCCAGGGCGATCTTATCCAATAACTCCAGTGCCCTGGGATTTCCACCCACTTCTTCCCGGAGAGCTTTTACAGACGTTCCATCCAAACGCTTCAAGGCGTTGCTGTTTAACAGCATCTTGTCAAATTCCACCGGGGAAAATTCCGGTATATTAATTATTACACCCGACGATTCAAATCCAGGCAGCGTATAACGGGTGGAAAACAACAAAAAAGTATCCTTGTTTTTTAAACAGTCCCGGAAATACCACAGGAATCTCTTTAACCGCTCCCGGTTAAAATCCCCTTTCGCTGCATCCTGGTTCTCCTCGAAATTATCGAAAATAATCACCACTTTTTCCTGCAAAAGAAACTGCTCAAGATACCAGCTCAATTTCTTGATGGGGTCTGTATCAGATTCATGGACCTCAATGGTTCTTTCCACTCCCAGATCAACTGCCTTTTTGGAAATGGCTTCCAGGATTTGTTCAATGTTTGTTTCTCCCTGGATGATGATAAATTCGTATCCCTTCCTGCGGAGGTTTGCAACTGCGCGCACGGCGAGTGCCGATTTACCAACACCAGCAGGCCCTTTCAAAACAATTGCTCCCTCCTTTTTACTGATCGCTTTGTAAATTTCTCTAATAATCTGCCGTCTACCAATAAATCCTCGCCCCTTCGGGCCAGTCATTTTTTTTTTCTTATCTCTTCCCATTTTACATTTGATTAAATTTTTTCTCTCTTAAGATCAATGCCTTTTTGAGGCAGTGGTCGAATAAATTTTCTCCTGTAACTGCATCAACCAGATTGCATTCCTGGAATTCATCATCTTTAAACCAGACAAGGTTGTATTTGTATCTTATATTTGATGCAAAAGACCTTTCTTTTGCATACATGTCACTGCAAATGATGATGCTTTTATTCGATATTTTATGGAAGTATTCATGTGCTTCGAGGGTTGGTCCTATAGAAGTGTCCAGTATTATTACAAAATCTGCGGCATCCACCTGGATGGATTCGCTGACAATATCACCCATTCGCCTGGTGTAAGATTGGAGTTCCCTATCTTCACTCATAATTACGTTTTCTCTTTTAAACTCCTTCGATAATTCTTTAACCATCTTTTTTCTTTTCTTATATGCCTGTTGGTTTGATTTCCCGGAACCCCAAACCAGTATAAAGAAGTCCAATTTATTTCTTTCTTCGATTTGCTGTTTGATTTTTTCCAGGAAGGTTTTGTTAACAGGCAATGTCAGAGTCCTCTTTTTTCCAGGAATTCAACTCCCTTCCGGGTGATAAAAAACTCCCCGGTTTTTTCATCTACAGCGGCTAAATTTACGTTGAACAGTTCAGAGAGTCTGATGAACAAACTTCCCGGCAGGGTGACTTTGTCTTTTAGTTCCATGTAAGTTAATTTTTTGTTTTCCCTGAGTTCCATGAGTATTAAAAGAGAATCACTTTGCTCAGTAGCCCGGCTTATCTCGTAATCTAATTCTTCTTTGATATCATCGTAAGATTTATAAGCCAGCAATTTTAATTTTTCGTTTTCATTTTTAAGATTATCCCGCTCAGAAATGAGGTTCAAATATTTATCGAATAGGTTATCGTACTCTTCTTTTAATCTTACTGCTTCATCCACTTTGCTATCAGTTCCTACAGTTGTAGGAGCAGGATGTTTCGTTTTAATATTCTTTTTTTCTTCTTCCAGGTATTCTAAGCTGTTGAAATGAAAGGTGTCGTTTTTATATGCATTAAAATTTATTGAATAGGTGTTGAATATGGGTTTGGAACTATCTTGCACGGTTTTACCGGATGAAAATATAGAAAAAAGAATATTTGGGTAGGAAAATTGCGTTTGAAAAGCAGGGGGGGTGAGATTCATACTTGCTGTAATTTCATACTTACTGCTCATTTTTAACATCCTTTTATCATATTTTCTTTTTTCTCATAACTACCACTGGGACTCCTTGAATATAATAATATAAATACGCATGAAAATCAAGTAAATAAACAATCTTTTTCTTCCGGAAGGAATTATTGATTACACGATTCGTTTTTTTCTTTTTTTATTTTTTCAAAGAGTTGTTTCAGTTCTTTGGGGATTTTTTCCAGTTCCTTTTGATAATCGCTGCCATTAATACAGGCCAGCAGCAGTTGAAAATAGGATTTCAACCCTTCAGCTTCAGGTTTATCCGGTAATTGTTCAATGAATTTGTTAAGCTGAGCCGCCAGTTTTTCTTTTTCTTCACTGCTTTTTTCCCCGGCAGACACGGCTTCGGACGTTGGGCCGGCTAATAATTCCATAAATTGTTTTTGTGGGTTTGCCGCCTCCTTTGCTTCAATGTCTTCCGGCTCCAGGTTAAATTCCTTTAAGATGGTATGAAATTGTTCGTCGGGAAGCGTTTCACGAACCCTGGAAATATCTTTCCTTGCCTGATTGGCATAAGGAGACCCCAGTTTATTAAAAATAAGGAATGCCTGGATAAAAAGTTTCAAGGCAGTTTCATGTTTATCTAATTTAAAATACAATTTTCCCATCTGGGCCATACTCATTGCTGAATTTGCAATATCACCAATTTTACTAAATATTTCCAATGCCTGTTCATACTGCCTTAAGGCATCATCATAATGGCCTTTATATTGATGGATCACACCGATTTGATGCAAAGTAATTGCAATCCCTTTAGTGTTCCCGATTTTCTCCTTTATTTCCAATGACTGTTCATACTGCTTTAAGGCGTCATCATAATGGCCTTTATATTCATAGATCATACCGATTTGATGCAAAGTGGATGCCATCCCTTTGGTGTCCCCGATTTTTTCAGCCATTTCCAATGACTGTTCATACTGCCTTAAAGCGTCATCATAATGGCCTTTAATATAATAAATATTTCCGATTTGATGCAAACTACATGCAATTCCTTTGGTGTCCCCGATTTTTTTTCTAATTCCCAATGACTGTTCATACTGCCTTAAAGCGTTATCATAATGGCCTTTATATTCATAGATCATACCGATTTGATGCAAAGTGGATGCCATCCCTTTGGTGTCCCCGATTTTTTCAGCCATTTCCAATGACTGTTCATACTGCCTTAAGGCCTCATCATAATGACCTTTATATTGATGGACCATACCGATTTGATGCAAAGCTGCAGCTAATTCTTTTTGTGCTCCCATCTCTTCAAATAATTTCCGACCACGTTCATACTGCCTTAAGGCCTTATCATAATGGCCTTTTTCTTCATATATCCTACCGATTTGATGCAAATTGCTTGCAATACCTTCCGAGTTATTGAGTTTTTTAGCGATTCCCAGCGCCTTTTTAAAACACTCCAGGGCCTTATCATATTCCCCAAAATGCTGATGCAAAATTCCCAGCCGGTTGTGCGCAATCCCTCTATTTTTTTCTTCCAATTGCTCCAATTCCAACTCCCGCAGCAATTCCATGGCCCATTGGGGGGAACCGTGGAGGTTTAAATAGTCTTCCAAGTTAAAAGTAATCTCCGCGGCACGGTTCCACTCACCAGCACGTAGATAATGCCAACGGGCCTCAACTTCATTTTCAAGATTTTTATTACCTTCCTCCGTTCGGATGCCTTCAAAATATTGACCGGCACGGATATGATAGCTGTCCCTTACTTCCGGCTCCATTTGGTCTAAAAGATATTGAGCGGTTAAGCGGTGTACATAAAATGAATCAACACTCCCTTCAACAATACATTCCAGCAATGATAAGCCAACCAGTTTCTTGCGGCCGGGCCGGTCCAGGGAAATTTCAAAAACTGAAATTGCTTCCACCGGTACAGGATTACGATAAATAGAAAAAACGTCCACCAATCGCCGTTGGGTTTCGCTGAGATACCCCAGCAGCTTATCCAAAAACAAAGGCGTAAAATTGTCCTCCCCTTTTTGCTTGTGAAGAATGCGCTCTTGCAGCTCCAGGAATAGCGCTTTTAATTGCTCCCAGGTAAAATCATTTTGGTTGAATTCTTCCAAAGCAATCTTATCCAACAACTCCAACGTCCTGGGATTACCCCCCACTTCTTCCCGGAGGGTCCCGACGGATTTCCCATCCAACCGCTTCAACGCCTTGCCGTTTAACAGCATCTTGCGAAATTCCACCAAAGAAAACTCCGGGATATCCTTTGTTATCTCCGTCGACTCAAAACCCGGCAGCGTATACCGCGTGGAAAACAACAAAAAAGTGGCATGATGCTTTAAACAATCCCGGAAAAACCACATAAATTCCTTTAACCGCTCCCGGTTAAAATCCCCCTTCTCCACATCCTGGTTCTCCTCGAAATTATCAAAGATAACCACCACTTTTTCCCGCAAAAGAAAATGCTCAAGAAACCAGCCCAGTTTTTCATTGGGCTCGGCATCGGCTGCAAGCTTTTCTTTTGCTCCCTTCACCCCCTTTTCCGCGGCCTTCCTGGAAATGATCTCCAGGATTTCCTCTACCGTGGTCTCGCCCCGGACAACGATAAATTCATACCCTTTCCTGCGCAGGTTGGCGGTGGTACGGGTGGTAAGGGTGGATTTGCCGATTCCCCCCGGACCTTTTAACACCACAGCCCCTTCTTTATTATCGATACTCTTGAAAATACCCCTCAAAACCTGGCGCCTGCCGATAAATCCCCGTTCCAGGTATTTCGCCCCCACAAAGTGATGACTCTTCGGCTGTGCCGGGGCTTCAATGCGAAAGTCTGAAAAAGACTCCATGGTCAGATTTTTATCCTTTTCTTTTGCCAGCAATCGAGGAATCTCATATTCTTTTAGAGCTTTCCAACCGGGAATCTCCTTTAAACGCTGCTGTTCTCCTTTAAAAACAGCCTGTGTTCCCTGTTCAAAAGCACTCTTAACGGTTTCCTTTTGACATAAAGCCTGAAAAAATGCCGCGGTAAACTCGACGGCGGCAAAATGGCTGACGGTTTTTTGCATACCGATAACGGTTTTAATCCCGGCATTGTAAAGGGATTGGGCCACCGGCATCAAGTCCGGCTCTTTGCGGGCCGAATGGCAAGCGGAAAGTATTACGATCAACGGGGCAGGCTTTAGATACTTTAACAATTCCGCGCCGGTGACTTCCTGTTTTTTCCCCTGGCCATCTTCCAGGCATAGGAAACCTTCGCCTTTTTTATTAATACTGCCGTGGGCCGAGATGTGCAGGACATCGTGTTTACCGTCGGCCAGGTAATCCTTGATTTCTGCTAGGGTGCTTTTCACCGGGTCGGGCATGTCTAAAAAAACCTCTTCCCGGTCAAAGGATTTAAACGCTTCCAGCAGGGTGTCCTGTTCTTTTTCATAATAGATATCGCCTTTATCTTCAGGACTGGCAG
>Ga0114923_10002300_pt1 | contig 12986 bp, 16 predicted proteins | sample SumtaG_FD_89578 | JGI IMG/M metagenome (GOLD analysis project Ga0114923, IMG submission 89578) | Deep subsurface microbial communities from Indian Ocean to uncover new lineages of life (NeLLi) - Sumatra_00157 metaG | ecosystem: Environmental > Aquatic > Marine > Oceanic > Sediment | place: near... | reverse complement strand
CGGAGCGGATTATAAGGTTGAGCTGTTCCGGACAGAGCTTAGTAACGTTGCAGAGAAGACGAAATCGCTGCCGGACGAATTTATCAACGAGGAAGGTAACGGGATAACAAAGGCGTTTGTGGAATATGCGCTGCCTTTGACAGGCGGGCTGGTGAAGACGGAATATCTGGGTAACCGTCCGAGAGTTTAGAACGGATTTGGATTTTGTTTGAGAAGGCCTGTGGGATTTATTTTCGCAGGCCTTTTTTAATTTATAGTCGTTTTTCCGCGAGCTTTTTGTTTATTGAAAGAGGGCCTCAACGAAGGTATCGGGGTCGAATTCGGCGATGTCCTGTGGTTTTTCACCGAGGCCAACGAATTTTACGGGTATGTCGAGCTGGTCCTTGATGGCGATGACAATGCCGCCCCGGGCTGTTCCATCGAGTTTTGCGAGGAAAATGCCCGTGAGGTCGATGGCTTGTGTGAACATTTTTGCCTGAGCGATGGCGTTTTGTCCGGTGGTGGCGTCGAGTACAAGCAGGACTTCGTTGGGTGTGTCTGGGATTTTTCTTGCGACGACGTCTCGAATTTTTGTCAACTGCCTCATGAGGTCTTTCTGGGTGTGGAGCCTTCCAGCGGTGTCGAGTATGAGAAAATCGGCATTTCTGGCGAGAGCAGCCTGGCAGGCATCAAAGGCGACGGCGGCAGGGTCGCTGCCGGTCTGGTGTTTTACGATTTGAACTCCGATTCTTTCGGCCCAGATTGAGAGCTGTTCAACGGCGGCGGCGCGGAAGGTATCGCAAGCGGCGACGATTACGTTTTTGTTGTTTTGGCTTAGTATGTAGGCGAGTTTTGCGATGCTTGTGGTCTTTCCGGAGCCGTTGACACCAGCGACGAGAATGACGGTTGGGCCTGATTGAGCGGTGTGTAGCTGCCTGTCACGATGGGGCCAGTAGCTTTTTATGTGCTCCTTTAGGAAGGGTATGATATCGTCGGTAGTGTTGATTTGCCTGTTTTTGTACGATTCTCTGAGGTCGGAGATGAGCTTTTCGGTAGTTTCGATGCCTAAATCGTCGCTTATGAGCGTTTCCTCGAGCTTATCGAGGAGTTGGTCGTCGATTTTTCTTCCAAGGGTCAGGACGGAAGAGAGGGAAGAATTGATTTTGTTGCGGGTTTTGGCGAGCCCGTCGGTGAAAAAGCGTGTGGTTTTGGTAAAGATTCCCATAAAAGCATCCTCTAGAGAAATAAAGCTTTTTCTGCTGCTTTGAGTTTCGCAGATATTTGGGAGGATTTCAAGGTTATTCACCGGTTTTGGTCCGGATGTTTTGGAGAAGTTTTTGGTGGAGTTTTTTTATTTAGTTTCGGAGTTTTTCGGGCTGGGGAAACAGGTTAAAAAATTTTTATTGTTTTTGTGTGAATGGAGATATTTTTCTTTGACAAAACAAAGGGATACGGTTAGATTTTCGATTACCGCGTTTGCCGGGAGAGGCATTTTGAACCACGTAGGGTGATAAGTTTTATCGCCAGGGAATTTTGGTTGGTGTTTTATGCGACGGGAGATGAGAAAGAGTAAATTGTCACCATCAGCCACATTTTTGTGGTTTGAAGAATTATAAAGGAGCGTGGTTTGGCAACTCGGGAAGTGGAAGACATTTTCGCCGATATAATAGAGCGAGCTAAATCGCTTGACCCGGTTAACAGCCGGAAGTGGTTTGATAAACTGGCGGCGGTGGAGATGGACGGTGGGGCATTGATTATAGGTTGTCCGGACGATGCGACGGTCCAGTTTTTGCGAGACAACTGTGGGAGCAACTTTACACGAGCTGCGCAGCAGGTAACGGGCCATCTTATTTCGGTGGATTTTTGTGTTGACCATAGCGAGAGGAAAGCGGCGAGCGTTCGGAGCGAGGAAGGACTTAAGCTTCATCCGGATTATACGTTTGACAATTTTGTAGTAGGGCCGAGCAATCGTCTTGCGCATGCGAGTTGTGTGGCAGTGAGCCAGTCTTTGGGGACGACATACAATCCACTTTTCCTTTACGGCAGCGGCGGGCTGGGCAAGACACATCTTTTGCACGCGGTTTGCTATACGGCGAGGCGTCAATTAGAGGGAGCAGTAATTCAGTTTTTAAGCTGTGAGGAGTTTGTTAACAGGTTCATCCGCGCGATAGAGAAAGGCAATCTGGCGGGATTTCAGAGCCAGTTTCGCACGGTTGACGCTCTGGTGATAGACGACGTTCAGTTTTTGCGTGAGCGTGAGCAGAGTCAGGAGGAATTTTTCCATACGTTTAACGCGCTTTATAACAATAATAAGCAAATTATCCTGAGTGCGGACAGCGCTCCTGGTAAGATACCGTCTCTTGAAGAGCGTCTTATAAGCCGTTTCAACTGGGGTTTGGTGTCGAGGATAGACCCTCCGAGCTATGAGACTCGTGTTGCGATAGTGCAGAAGAAGGCCCATCTTCGTGGCTTTAATATCGGTGACGAGATAGCCGAGTATATTGCGCGGAAGGTACACGCGAATATCCGTGAGCTTGAAGGCGCATTAACGAGTATCTACGCGGTGTCAATGACGACAGGGGAGGAAATTACGCTTGAGCTGGCCCAGCGGGCACTGGATGGTCAGATGCGTCTGGCAGCGAGGCATATAAGTATCACGGACATTATCGAGGTTGTGACGACGCATTTCGATGTTCGGCTTGCGGATTTGCAGAGCAAAAGGCGTAGCCAGAGTATAACCGAGCCCCGTCAGATATGTATGTATCTTGCGAGGAACCTGACGAAGCACAGTCTTGAAGAAATAGGTGGTCATTTGGGCGGGCGAGACCATACAACGGTAATGCATGCATGCAGCAAGATTGGGGATGTGGCGAGGAAGGACCCTAATATGCATGCTATGTTAACTGAGCTAACGAGGCGTGTCACTGAAACATCGCCTGTATGAGAATTTTGTGTTGGGAAGGGTGGTTGACTTTTTAAGGTACGGAGAGGTTGAGTTCGGCGAGGACTTTTTTCATGTCTTCCCAGACCCTTTTTCTGTTTTCGGTGGAGTAGTTCCTAAGCAAATAAGCGGGGTGGTAAGTAGCCATGAGTTTTATAGGGGGGGTTCCGAGACCGAGGTAGTATTCGTGGAATTGTCCTCGGAGTTGTCCGATTGATTTGTTTGTTTCGAGAAGGGTTTTTGCAGCGTGTGCACCGAGAGCTACAATGATTTCGGGATTTATGGTTTCAATCTGTCTTTGAAGGTGTGGCAGACAGCTTGTTATTTCTTCATGTCCTGGGTCTCGATTTTCGGGAGGACGGCATTTGAGGATATTGCCAATGTAGACATCGGTTCTTTTGAGTCCCATTGCATTTATTATTTTGTCGAGGAGCTTTCCGGCCCTTCCAACGAAGGGTCTTGCCTGAGCGTCTTCGTCGGCTCCGGGTGCTTCACCGATGAAGAATATATCGGCGTTTGGGTTTCCTTCGCCGGGGACGGCGTTAGTTCTTGTTTGTCCAAGTTCGCACCTGTGGCATTTTCCGACTTCATCGGCGATTTTTTCGAGTTCGGCGGCGGCGTTTTTTTGTGCCTGTCTGGTTTGTTTTAGCTGCTGTTGAGCCTGTTTTGTTTTTGGCATAAGGCCGCCGCTGAAAAAGGTTTCCATTTCAAGGTGCTGTCGGGCGGCTTTTTTAATGTCTGTATTTTTTTCCATCGGGTGTGATTTTAATATTGTGTGTTTTTTAAAGCAATAAAAAAAGGACGCCTAAGTTCGGGCGGCGTCCTTTTTTGAGTAATTTTTTGATTTTTATACCAGTCCCTGTGCGAGCATAGCGTCTGCGACCTTTATGAAACCAGCGATGTTTGCACCATCGATAAAGTTTCCTTTGCAGTCGTATTCTTCAGCGGCTTGGCTGATGTTTTTGTAAATGGTTACCATGATGTTCTTTAGTTCAGTATCAGCTTTTTCGAAAGTCCATGGTATTCTCTGGCTGTTTTGCGCCATTTCGAGTCCCGAGACGGCGACGCCGCCGGCGTTTGCAGCCTTTCCAGGGATGAAAATCACGTTGTTTTTGAGGAACATTTCAGCAGCTTCTGGGGTAGCGGGCATGTTGGCCCCTTCGCCGACCGCGATGCAGCCGTTCTTTACAAGAGTCTCGGCGTTATCTTTATCGAGTTCGTTCTGTGTAGCACAAGGCAGTGCGACATCGCAGTTTATACCCCAGATTCCATTGCATCCTTCGGTGTATTTGGCGTTTTTGTGTGTTTTGACATACTCTTTGATTCTTTTCCTCTCGATTTCCTTTAGTTGTTTTACAGTGTCGAGGTTTATTCCATCAGGGTCGTGTACGAAGCCGTTAGAATCGCTGAGAGCAACGACTTTTCCGCCGAGCTGCTGGACCTTCTGAGTTGCGTAAATGGAGACGTTTCCGGAGCCGGAGATGACAACGGTTTTTCCATCAATGCTGTTCCCGGTTGCTTTTAAGGCATCTTCGACGATATAAATAAGGCCGTAACCGGTAGCTTCAGTTCTTACGAGGGAGCCGCCCCATTCGAGGCCCTTTCCGGTCAGGATGCCAGTGAACTCGTTTCTTATTCTTTTGTACTGTCCGAACATGTAGCCGATTTCTCGTCCGCCTACACCAATATCTCCTGCGGGGACGTCGGTGTCGGGGCCGATGTGTCTGCAGAGCTCAGTCATGAAGGATTGGCAGAATCGCATTACCTCATCATCAGTTTTTCCCTTGGGGTCGAAGTCAGAGCCACCTTTGCCCCCGCCCATCATAAGTCCGGTTAGCGAGTTTTTGAGTATTTGCTCGAAGCCGAGGAACTTGACGATTCCGAGGTACACAGTTGGGTGGAACCGAAGGCCTCCTTTGTATGGCCCGAGAGCACTGTTGAACTCGACTCTGATTCCGCGGTTTACGTGGTAATTTCCTTTGTCGTCCTGCCAGGGAACACGGAAAATTAATTGTCTCTCGGGTTCGACCAATCTTTCGAGGATACCAGCTTTGACGTATTGTGGATTTCTGTCCAGGACAGGTCCGAGCGAGTCGAGGACTTCCTTAACGGCCTGATGGAATTCGACTTCCCCCGGATTTCGACTTAATACCTGCTCATAAACCGCCTGGATTACTTTGTTACCTGACATTTTTATGGTCTCCATTTAAAGATTGAAGTTTTTGTTTTCATAAATTATCATAATAAGCTATACTAATAGTTATCCGGACGCAATTTTATTTTTGGCGTCAGGAACAAGTATTTTAGTGGTTTTTAAGTATTGTTAAAAGGTATAAATTATAATACATTTTATCAGGACAGCTAATAATGCATATAGATACACTGAAGATATTTTGTGATTTGGCGGAGTTGTTGAGCTTCTCGAAGACGGCCGAGAAGCATTTTTTGAGTCAATCGGCTGTTTCTCAGCAGTTGGCACAGCTGGAGTTAATCCATAAGGTTCAGCTTCTCGACCGTAAAAAGAGGCCTTTGGAGCTTACATCAGCGGGGCGATTGTTTTATGACGCGAGCAGAGAGATAGTGGAACGATATGAGCAGCTTAGGAGCGAGTTGAACAGTCTTCAGAAATCATCTGAGAAGCGAATTAATGTAGTGGCGATATACAGTATAGGAATGCATTCGTTACCGGACTATGTGAAGATATTTATGGTCAAGTACCCGGATGTGAACGTTCATATTGAATACTTCGGAGCGTCGAAGATATATGAGATGGTTTTGGCGGGAGATGTTGATATCGGTCTTGTGTCGGTTCCGAAGCGTGACAAGCGTCTGGAGGTTTATGATTTTAAGAACGAACCATTGGTTTTGGCTTGCAGTTCCCGGCATCCTTTGGCGCAAGAAAACGAGGTTGACATTCATAAAATTCAATTTGAGCGATTCATTGGTTTTGAAGAGAAGGTGCCGACTCGCTTGTGGATAGACAATATTCTTTCGAATTACAATATAAAGGTTCGGCCTGTGATGGAGTTTGATAACATTGAAACAATCAAGCGTGCAGTAGAAATAAATTCAGGTGTGAGTATACTTCCTGAAAGTGCGATACTTCAGGAGGTATCGGACGGGGTGATAAAGGCGATAAATTTTTCGAACGAGAAATTTTACCGTCCGACGGGTATCATCGTACGTAAGAACAGGTTGTTAAGTCCGGCGGGTCGCTATTTTATTGAGCTGCTTCGAGCGAAGAGGTAGCGCTACAAGAAAGATGTGCAGTATTTATACGGTTGGATTATGTCGATCAGCGTGGTAATATTCGATTTGGATGGTACGATAACGCAGCCTTACTTTGATTTTGACGCGATACGTGAAGAGATGGGTCTGGCGCGTGACTCGGGGCCTGTTCTCGAGATGATGGGAAAAATGAGCGTCGAGCAGCGTAATCGTGCGGAGGAAATACTTCATTATCACGAGAGAAAGGCGGTTTCGGAGTCAAGTCTGAATCCCGGAGCGAGAGAGACATTGTCGGCACTTCGTAGAGCAGGTATTCGAATCGGGATATTGACTCGTAACAGGCGTAGTAACGCTTTGGCGGTTGCGCACAAGCACGGTTTGGAATTTGAGGCGGTGGTGGGACGTGAAGAGGGGCCGGTCAAGCCGGACACGTTCGGAGTTCTGGAGATATGCCGGCAATTCGGAGCAAGGCCGGAAGAGACTTTGCTGGTTGGAGATTACCTTTTCGATTTGCTCTGCGCGAAGTCGGCTGGCGCACTTTCTGTTTTATTGGCGAACCAAGAAAAAGCGAACGAATTTGCCGAGCATGCAGATTTTACTATTGACAGAATAGAGCAAGTGCTTGAAATAATCGATAAAGAAAACGGCGGACAGGACTTTTAGAAGCGGAAGCGTGATATGGTAAAGAAGTTTTTTGCACAAGCGTGTTTGATTTTTTTGTTTGCGGTTAACAGTTGTCTGGCAGGTGCGTGTGGTGTCGGCACTGCGGTCGGCGCCGAGAACGAGAAGGGTTTTTGTGTTGAGCGAGTTTTGGAGCGGTTGAAGGCGAGTGCGGCGGGGCTTGAGTCCTACGAAGGGAAGATTGTGTACAAGTTCAGTCAGCCGTTGTTTGAGTCAGAGACTGTGAGGAAGGGGGTTCTGTACTATCAGCATTGTGAGGAGAGGTCGAATCTTAGGATAAATTTCGATACTTTAAAGCAGGATGAGGACGAAGAGGAGACATATGTGGAGTACTATATTTTCGACGGGGTGTGGCTTACTCATGTTGACTGGCAGATAAAGGAAGTCAAACGTTATCAGCAGGCGGAGGCAGATGAGCCTGTGGATGGTTTTGAGCTTGCACGGCGGAATTTTCCGATAATAGGTTTTAGCAGAACGGAGGATTTAAAGAAGGAGTTTGAGATAAATCTGGTTGAGCAAGAGGCAGATGTGGAGTGTGATTTGGTTCATTTACATTTGAAAGTCAAGTCCGATTCGGTTTATAAGGATGACTATATTTCAGTTGATTTCTGGATTGATAAAAAGGTTGATTTGCCTTCGAAGATAGTTGCGGTCTCGACAGAGGAAGACATATATGAGATAGAGCTGTTGGAGGCCAAGGTCAACGAGCCAATAGAAGAGAAGGTGTTCGATTTTGAGGTTCCAGAGGGTTTCGGCGAGCCGGAGGCAGTGCCGCTTGAGAAAAAGGCAGAGAGTAAATGAGAAGATTGATTTTTCTGTTTTCTGTTTTCGGCCTTTTTTGTTTGGGGGACGTGTCGGGAGAAACATATCAGAGCAAGCACTTTACGATTCACAGCGATTTAGACGCGCGTTATGTGCGGCTGATGCAGGCAAATGCGGAGGCATTTTTGACGGATATTTCGCGGAGGTATTTCAGGGGCGTTACCGGCAAACGTGTTACGATTTATCTCTCTGAGAGCCAATCGGAGACGTTTAAACTTCTTCGCAAGCACGGACATAAGAGCAAGACGAACCGCAGCTATTATGTAACGAAGACCAACACGATATACACTCACCGCTTATCACGGTCGGGAAGCAGGATTGATGAAATAGGGACGTTGTTTCATGAAATAGTTCATCATCTTGTTCATTCGAATTATAAGAATCCACCTATATGGTTTAACGAGGGGCTGGCTACATTTCTAGGGGATGAGAACCGGATTTTGGACGGTAAGGTAGCACTCGGCAATCCTGATATTCGGCGAGCGAAGAAGCTGAAAGAAAGGATTGAAAAGGGAGTAAAGCCTAATCTGAAGCGTCTTTTTCCGATGACGCAGGAGCAGCTTTATAACTGGCCTATAGGCTATAACTTTTCGCGTGCACTTTTTTACTGGCTTTATGAGACGGGCGAGCTTGAGGACTATCTTCAGAACGCGCAAAGGGAGGGTTTTGAGGTTTTGGTCCTTGAGCAGACAGTTGGTAAGAAGGTGAACGAGATAAACAGGGAGCTTCTTGATTTTATAAAAGAGTATTGTTATGCGGGCGCATATGTTTACGAGGGTGTGCGTATAAGAGATTTTGCGCGGAAGAAGGAGTTGTTTGAGAAAGCTCTTGGTTTAAGAGCACATTACGGAACCGCTAAGTTGAAGTTGGCCCTTTGTTATTATCGCGAGAAAGACTACAACCAGTGCAAGAAATATTTGAAGCAGATTCTTATGGGTCCGGAGAGCATTGAGTATCCTACTGCGGCGAAGCAACTTGGGCACTGTTACTATGTGGAAAAGGATTACCCGGAGGCACTGAAATATTACGAAAAGTCGTTAGAGTATTCCGAATATCGTCAGGGCAAGTATGAACTTTATTATCACATGGCGAACTGTTATTATTATTTGAATGAGCGTGAAAAGACAAAGGACCTCCACCGGGAATTTTTAGATAATTGCTGGGAGCCTGAGAAGTTCGCAAAGAAGATTGCCTATTCAAAGAAATATTTAGGTTATGTGGAGAAAACAACTACGGCAGAGAAAGCTGAAGATTGAATGGGTTCCAATTTTTTTAAAGCTTTAATTTTTCAGCCGGAAAAACATAAAAAGAGAAAGGGTAAAAAATGGCAAAGGGGATAGTAATTTATTACTCGCGCAGCGGTAATACGAAGCTCATGGCGGAGATCATATCGAAGGCGATGAACGACGAGGGATTGCCGACGGAGTGCAAAACGGTGGAGGATGTTAAAATAGAGAACCTTCTGGAGTATGACGCAATAGTGGTGGGTTCGCCTACTTATTACGGTCATATGGCAGGGCCGATTAAGCAGATGTTTGATAATTTGGTGGGCAGGCACGGTCGGCTGGACGGCAAGATTGGGGGGGCTTTTAGCAGTTCAGCGAACATCGGCGGGGGCAATGAAACGACGATTATGGGCATAATAGAGGCGATGTTGATAAGCGGAATGATGGTATGGGGCGACCCTCAGGGGGACCATTATGGGCCTGTTTCGATAGGCAAGCCTGACGAACGAGTGGAGCGTCAATGTACCCGCAGGGGCAAAAGAATTGCGGAATTGACGAAAAAAGTGGCGATTTGACCTCAAAATGGCCGAAAAATAAATATCGTTTTTTTGGCAAAAAAAGGGCATTTTTCTTTGACAAAAAGTTGGCAAGGAGTTAAGTTTCTATCGAATTCTAACCTGTAATATGGAGGAAAACAATGCAGGAATATGAAGATTTGAAAGTGCTGGTGGCAGAAATTGAGGCTGATGTAAGCAAAGCAGAGGGCGGCAACAAGGCTGCAGGTACGCGAGTGCGCAAACAGATGCAGCGATTGAAACAAGCAGCCCAGGTAGTTCGCAACCGTGTTTTAGAGATTAGATCGACCCAATAACCACGTTGGATTTTTTAGAATCCACGAACCTAATCGCCTTTTAGTCGGCGATTAGGGCGTAGTTGGTTCAGGGTAGCGTCTCTGGTGGTAGGTTTTGAAGGCATGGTGCGTTTGTATGTAGGGGTAACCGATGCCACCATTGTTATTGTTTGATTTGTCTCAGATAGACCTGGAATCAGCCCCCATATTCGACAAAGAAGCGATTGAGCAGGTAAATTTTCAGCGTTATGAGATGCAGCAGCTCGATGGTGTTCTTTGGTATGACAAAGAGAAACATCTGATTTTAGGCTACAAGGATGTAACAGGGGAGGAGTTCTGGGTACGGGGTCATATTCCTGGTCGGCCTCTTATGCCTGGGGTGATAATGATAGAGGCAGCGGCACAGCTTTTGACTTTTTTTGTTTGTGGGGTATTAAAAGTTGACGCTTTTATAGGTTTTGTGGGGATAGAGTCTACTAAGTTTCGCTTAACGGTTAAGCCTGGTCAGCGGCTATATATTCTGGGCCATCTTACGAAATATAAGGGCAGGAAATATACGGCTAACATACAGGGGGTCGTTAATGGGGAAATGGTGTTTGAGACAGTCGTATCGGGGATGAAAGTTTAGCGAGTGAGTTTGGTTTGTAAACAGACATTTTTTGGTTTTAGCGGTGTTTGTTTGCACATTAGGAAAGAGGGCCTGCGTCCAAATGAACAAGCCCTCTTTTCAATAGCCCCAAGGGGATTCGAACCCCTGTTGCCGGGTTGAAAACCCGGTGTCCTAGACCTACCTAGACGATGGGGCCTAAGCTTAATTAAAATAACTTATTCCATGGAGATAGCTTCTTCCGGACAAGCATCGACGCAAACTCCACAATCAACGCAGGTATCGAGGTCCACCTCAGCTTTTCCGTCGACCATTTTGATAGCTTCACTCGGGCACTCAGGTACACAAGACTCACAACCCGTGCATTTTTCCTTATCTACATTTGTTGCCATTTACATATCCTTTTTCAAAGAACCAAAAATTCAGAAAATTCACTACCGGAAAGCAGATATGCTACACAATTGTGGTGATATTACAACATAATTTTTGTGAAATTGTGCGTGTGAGGTGTGATAGTCAATCCGGGTAATTTTTTGTTTTATATTTAATTTTCCGGTTGTTCTTGACTGTCCGAGTCTTGTTGGTTTTGTTCCAGCGGTATTTGAGGTTTTTCGGCCCCTAAGGCGATGGCCATTGCTCTTACGAGCATATTGTTGTCGTACTTTGCGGCCCAGTCGAGGACCTTTTTGAAGTTGCGGTGCTGATTTTTTGTTAGTAGTGACAAGGTCATCATTCTGACGGGCCAGTTTTCGTCGTTCAGGTTTTCTGCGAGGGCATTTATCAGTCCATAGTCCATGGGTAGAGAAAAGATGGCAGCCATTGTGTGTACTTTTACGACCCAGTCGTCATCAGTCAGGTTGTGTATTATGGCGGATTTTAACAGTTCGGGCATCCAATCAGCGTACATGAATTTGTAGAGAGGTTCTCGGGCTGCCATGACGTTCTGCTCAGCGAGCAGTCCCGCGAAGAGTTGCGCGGCATTGGTTTTTTGGCCCCGTTTTCCCTGTTTAAGTGAGGAGAAACGATTTCTAAGGTATTTCCCTGTCAGTTGAAGCTTCTGTCTTGTTATGAGGAGAGTGGGGGGTTCAAAGCCGGGCAGGTTGTTTGTTATCCGGCCGTACTGGTCTATTACAGGGTCGAGGTAGACCTTGAATTCTATGTCGAACGATGCCTGGGGGTGGGTAAGAAGTATTTTTCGAAGTTGTCCTGTGGTTAGCCTTAGTGGAATAAGGAAGGAACTTCCCGGTGCGATTTGTGAGGCCGGTCTTATTCTAAGCGAGACGAGGTTACTTATTTTTTTGTTAATGTCACCGGTGATAACCGCATCGATTCTTATTCGTCCTGTAAAGAAGGAGGCGTCCGAAATTACGAGGGGTTCTGAGGAGAGATTCGTTATCGCAAGAGTGCCGCCGAATTTGGTGCCATGTAAATTTTGTTCCCCGGGTGTTTAGCTGAACGGAGATTATTCGTTCGGGAGTCACAAATTCAGGTATCAGATTTCCTTGGAAGGTATTTGTGAGAGTGGCAAGTATGAGGTCGGCGTCAACCGGCGGCAGGTATTCACCGCCGATTTGTCGGAGAAGCTCTTTTGCGAATTGCACTTCGAGTGCGCCCGGGTCCTTGTTGATAGCTTCGTTTAAAGTTTGAATTGCTAAATCGTTTTGTTCGTTTTTGATTTGAATTTTGGCAAGAGTCAAGAGCGCGGTTTGACTCCGGTCGTAGTTTTGTATGATGTTTTGCGCCCATTCGTCCTGGCCGTTCATCATTAGTGCATATGCGAGGATGGTGGCAGTGGAGGAGGAATTTGGGTCGACGGAATAGGCTTTGTTGGCCCAGTCAAGTGCGTTCCCGGGTTCCGGCATTGCGAAGCAATAGAACCAGGCGAGTTGCAGTGCAGTTACGGCACCGGGTTGTGCGAAGCCGGGAGAGAAGAGTTTCTTTGCTTTTTCTTCAGCGGCTTTTAGTGCCTGGAGTGCCTTTTGTTCTCCGATGATTTTTTCGGTGGCTTTTGCAGCGACGACCTCGGCAAACAAGTTGAAAATACCTCTTTGGCGGAGTTGTTCTACAATTTTCAGGCACTGGCTTTGACGTCTTTGTGTGTTGTAACTGTTAAGCGTCCATGAGCTGTAGATTGTGTCGGGCAGCGGTTGAGAGGGGTAAAGATATTCAAAGAGGTCGGCGGCGTATTTGTATGCGTCGGCAGCAACTTCGTAAAGCTGGAGCTGCTCTGCATATTGGGCAAAGGTCATTGCGGCATTGATATCCAGAGGATTTTCAGTCAGTGCGAGCCTGGTCTGTTCAAAGTATGCCGCGGGAGAGAGCTGTTCGGGGATGAGTTCGGCGAGTTTTTCAAAAGCGAGTCTGTTGTAGTTGTTTTTGTTGTATGCCTGGATGAAGTAATACTGTGCAGTTTCATAATCGGTTTTTTCAGCCATTAGGAGTCCGAGCAGTGTTGCAAGTTCGGAATAGAGTTGGGGGTTTTTGTCGCCGAGGCTGCGAAGCAGTTCGAGAAGCATCTGTTCTCTCTGTTCTCGGGAGTCGAGTCGTTCGAGCAGGTACCGGATTGCCTGTGCTGTAACATCGAGGTCTGCGAATTCATCGGTATATTTGACCAGGAGATTGTAGATGAGCTGAGAGTAATCCTGGTCTGTT
>Ga0114923_10002299_pt1 | contig 12988 bp, 8 predicted proteins | sample SumtaG_FD_89578 | JGI IMG/M metagenome (GOLD analysis project Ga0114923, IMG submission 89578) | Deep subsurface microbial communities from Indian Ocean to uncover new lineages of life (NeLLi) - Sumatra_00157 metaG | ecosystem: Environmental > Aquatic > Marine > Oceanic > Sediment | place: near... | reverse complement strand
CTCTGCCGGTGTTGCTTTGGTTCTGGTCCCTGAACTTAAAGACACTCATATCAGCGGAGCAGCCTGTTGGCTCTCGCAGCATAAGGCTATGATTGCTATCAGCCTAAGATACAAGACGAACGATCATCTTTGGTTCACCTTTTTCCATGAAGCTGCCCATATCCTTCTTCATGGAAAGAAGAATGTCTATATCGATATCAAGGAAGACGGAACTTCCCAAGAAGAACAGGAAGCCAACAATTTTGCAGGAGAAATCCTTATTCCTGAAAAAGAGTATCAGAAATTAATTCAACAGAATCAGTTCTTTGTGAATCATATTAAAGCTTTGTGCCAAGAAATAAATATTCATCCCGGTGTTCTTGTTGGCAGACTTCAACATGACGGTAAGATTAAACATAGTTGGCATAACAGCCTGAAAGAGAAATACATCATCACCGACGAAAAAAAAGAGGAGAAGTAAAAATATGCCTCACAAGCGATTAAAACCTGGAAACTTTCTGGACGAAGAACGCCTTGAAGTCCTGAAAAATATTATCCCCGAAGCCTTTGCAGACAACAAAATCAATTGGTCTACTCTCAACGATACATTAGGCAGAGAACTGGAAGACGAAGAAAAACCCGATGAACATTTCGGTCTCTTCTGGCCGGGAAAAGGAGAAGCGCGGAAACTCGCAAGCCGTCCAAGCAAGGGAACCCTAATTCCGGTTAAAGGGGAAGGGATCAAAGAAGAGACCACACGAAATATCTTTATTGAAGGGGAAAACCTGGAAGTTTTAAAGATCCTGCGCAAAAGCTATGCGGGCCGGATCAAGATGATCTACATCGATCCACCCTACAATACGGGCAATGACTTTGTTTATGATGATGATTTCACCGAACCCTTAAACGACTACCTGAAACGCACCGGCCAGATCGACGGTGAAGGCAGGCCTCTAACGACAAACAAGAAGGCGGACGGCCGCTTTCACTCGAAGTGGCTCAGTATGATGTATCCGAGGCTCAGACTCGCCCGGGAACTGTTGCGGGATGATGGGGTGATCTTCGTAAGTATCGATGACAACGAAGTGCATCATTTGCGGATGATGATGAATGAGATTTTTGGGGAGGAGAACCATATTGCAGATTTCATTTGGAACACAGAAGGACATAGTGATAATCAATTTGATATTAAAATAAATCATGAAAGCATATTGCTATATAGCAAAAACTCAGATTTAGAAAATATTGGATTTGTAGTTGATCCAAATACAAGAGAAGAAAGCAATCTATGGAAAGGATATGCAGAGAATTCAATAACTAAAAACGGGCCAAAAAACCCTCCAAGCACTATTACTTTACCTGTAGGTTTTCCGTGTCTTGAAGAAGAATTGTTTCTCGAAAAAACAGATGTACCAGAGGCATTTTTTAAAGAAGTTGAAGCAACCAAGTTTATTTCGCGGCAAATAACATCATTATATGGTGTTACATATCCAATAAGGATCGATGATATGCAAGTAAATTCTTACAGATTAAAAGAATCATGTTCAGTTTTTTCAGGTTGGGCTAATGCGGACAAGCTGGAAAAATTCATCATCAGTGGATGTCTCCCAATCGACGAACCTGATGGTCATATTAAATTTTATCTTTCAAAGAATGGAGTTGTTTACTATCGAAAAGATAGAGACAAAGCAAAAAATATCTTATCAGTGTTAAGAAATATGGGTACAACTGAGAAAATGAGAGCAGAACTTGAAAATGTTTATGGTATCCCTTTTCAATATCCCAAACCGAAGGAATTGATGTCCTATTTAATAGACATCGGTATTACTAATGGCATTGTGCTTGATTTTTTTGCTGGTTCCGGTACCACCGGTCATTCTGTAATTGAACATAAAGATACTACAAAAATAAAATATATACTTGTTCAGCTTCCGCAGGAGCTAAGCCCCTCGATTCCAGAGCAAAAAACAGGTTACGATTTCTGTACAAAGGAAAATCTACCTGCAAATATTAGCAGTATTACCAAGGAACGTATTCGCAGAGTAATTAAAAAAATCGAATCTGAACGGAAAGAAGAACTCCCCGGCCTTTCTGATAAAAACAGAGAAATGGACCTCGGATTCAAGGTCTTCAAGCTCACATCCTCCAACTACAAGCCGTGGGAGAATTACCACGGCGAGAGCATCGAGAAGGTGCAAGAACTCTTTGAAGAATACCAGGTCCCATTAGTTGACAAGTGGAAGGAAGTTGAAGACGGCCTATTCACAGAAATCCTGCTTCTGGAAGGATTCCCGCTGGATAGTATCGTTACTGAAAAATCTGAATACACCAAAAACCAAATCCAGCAAGTGAAATGTTCTTTCCACGAAAACAGACTCCTTGTCTGCCTTGATGACAAGCTTGCTTCCGAGACTATCCGGAACCTTGAACTGGCCGATGGAGACACTTTCGTCTGCCTCGATACGGCTATCGATGATCAGGCAAAGAGTCGATTGGCTGACAAGGGAATGATCAAGACGATATAGGGGGAGAGAATGGGAAAAAACTCAACAACTTCCGATATCGAACGCCAGAATATCCTCAATAATCCTTTTGCACTTCAGGAGATTCAAAAAGCAACTCATCTGAAGGGATTGGAATATAAGGGGCAATTCTATTTAACAAAAGAGCAGGTCGCAGGCTTTTTTGAAGTAGATATTCGGACAATTGAACGCTATCTGGACAAAAACTCACAAGAATTGAAAAATAACGGTTACGCTATATTACGAGGTAACTCTTTACAGAAACTCAAGTTATTTTTAAAAGACCAGGATGCTCCCGACATGAATGTCGGGAGCAAAGTTACCCAGTTAGGACTATTTAATTTCAGGGCATTTGTCAACATCAGTATGCTGTTATCAGAGAGTGAACCTGCCCGTATATTGCGTCAGACTATTCTAGATATCGTCATCGATACAATTAATCAACGCACAGGCGGTGGTACCAAGTACATCAATCAGAGGGATGAAGACTTCATTCTGTCCTATTTTCGTATTATTAAAGCAATCTCAGGAAGTGGAATATGAGCAAGATAAAAATACATTTTGATCCCAATCAGGAACATCAGACCGAAGCAGTTGTCAGTATTGTTGGGCTCTTTGACGGACTTTTTCGGGCCGATACCGGCGGCTATGAACTGGGTGACGAAATCACTCCCAATATTCCTCCTTATTACCAGCTTGACCAGGGCTGGCTGCAGGATAACCTTCAGGAGATTCAGCGGAAGAATGATATAGAGCAGAGCCTCTTAGTCGATGTTGGCGGCGGATTTATGGTGGATGGCGTTAGCTTCGACACCTGGGAGTATCCTTCTTTTACTATCGATATGGAAACGGGTACCGGAAAAACCTATGTATATCTCAAAACAATCTATGAGCTTTTCAAGCATTATGGTTTGCGTAAATACATCATCATCGTTCCATCCATTGCAATCTATGAAGGAGTGATCAAAGCCTTCCAGATGACCCGTGAACACTTCAAAGGGCTCTATGGAAATGTGAATGCTTCACTTCTAAAATACGAAGGATCAAAGCCTAATCTCCTGAAGAATTTTGCTGTCGGAAAAGACATCGAAATCCTTGTAATGACGATTGATTCATTCAATAAGAGATCAAATACCATCTTCAAAAAAACAGACAAGCTGATGGGAGAACGTTATCCTTTTCAATACCTTCAAGAGACCCGCCCGATTTTGATTCTCGATGAATCCCAGAACTACACAACAGAGAAATCGAAAGCTGCCCTTCGGACATTGAAACCGTTATTTGCCATCAACTATAGCGCAACTCCGGGTAAGGAGGCCCCCAATACCGCTTACAAACTGACGCCTTTTGATGCCTTCCAGAGAAATCTGGTTAAAAAGATTGAAGTACTTGGAATGATAGAAGCACAGAATACAATTCATAACGAAGAATATATCAGACTCGTGGCGATTGAAAAACGTGGAAAGAATATCATCGCTCGTTTTCAGCTCATGGTGAATACAGAGGGAAGCCTTGAAGATAAGGAAATTGAGGTGAGTGGTAAGGCGAATCTCGAAACCAAAACTAAAAACCTCGCTTATGCCGGGTGGATTGTCGACGAGATCAACTTGAAAGAGGAGTTTGTTAGTTTCAAGAATGGTGAACGGTTCAATCTTTCAGAAGAACGCTTGGTTTCCATTTCCCGTGAAGCTCTCTTTAAACATCAGATTGAAGAAACAATTAAAATTCATCTGGCGAAGCAAAAGGAGTTAAAACCCTACGGAATAAAAATCTTGACACTCTTCTTTATAGATAGAGTAGCAAACTATGTCGAAGATGATGGAGTAATAAAAAAAATTTTTGATGATACCTTCGAACGTTTGAAAAATCGAAACTCTGACTTCTCCCAATTTAAGGCATCGGATGTCAGGGAAGGATACTTTGCTAAAAAGAAGGGGACAAAGAAAGAACCTGAGCGTTTCATAGATACAGCTTTTGAGAATGATTCAAAAACAGTAGCAGATAAGGAAGCCGAAAAGGCAGCCTATGAACTCATAATGAAGAAGAAGGAACAGCTTCTCTCTTTCGAGGAACCGGTATGCTTCATCTTTGCTCATTCCGCTCTCCGGGAAGGATGGGATAATCCGAATGTCTTTCAGATCTGTGCTTTACGGGAAATTAGCAGTGAAAAGCAAAGAAGACAGACAGTTGGTCGAGGGTTGCGGTTACCGGTAACCCAAAGCGGTTATCGGATGCTGGACCGCAGGCTGAACACACTGACAGTGATTTCTAATGAAAGCTATGCCAATTATGTTGACCGTTTGCAGAAAGAATACGCAGAAACAGGCGATCTTCTTCCTGCCAGGCCGGCCAATGCTTCAGAGAAAGATACCGCAAAGAGAAATCAGAGTATCTACAACTCAAGAGACTTCAAGGACTTCTGGAATAAGCTGATTCAGAAGACCGAGTATCAGATTAATATTGAAACTGAGGAGTTTATCAAACTAGTTGTTAACAAGTTAAACACTACAGCATTCCCAGAACCTCATATTGTGATTACAAAAGGGAATTATATCATCACAAATTACCGCCTCGATCTGCTTGATGTTCAAGGTCAAGAGGCGAAGATAAAACTATCGAAAAGGGATTCTTTAGGACAGGAGGAGAGTTCAGTTCATTTTTATAAAACTGGAAATGACCTGGTGAAACTTACAAAAAATCCAGTCTACAAGGGCTTTAAAATTGTGGAAATATCCGGCAAAGGAGAAACTGGAAGGGTCATTTTTTCAGAAGCCGGTGAGTTTAATCGGGATAAGGCAATCCTGTTTTCTACAGAACAGGGCCAGTCATTCACTACCCGTCATGAATCAGAAGTTGTTGAAAATCTTCCTAAATTTAATCTGATTGAACGAACTGCCAGGGAGCTTTCCATGACCCGCGAAACAGTACTATCAATTTACAAGAAACTAAACAAGGGAGTAAAAGAATCTTTTATTAAAAATCCTGAAGGCTTTGCCGGAATATTTATTCCAATTCTGAAAGATCAGTTAGCAGATCATGTGGCTGAACGGATAGAGTACACAATTACTGAACAAATTATTGAACGGGAAACGGAACAGATGTTCCCTGAAGATAAAACATTTCCCAAAAAAGAGTTGATTGCTGGAAATGAGACTTCATCAATCTATGACCTTGTTCAATGTGATTCAGAAAATGAGTTCAAATTCGTCGAAAGGCTTAATGATGATGAAAATGTTATTCTTTTTTTCAAGTTTCCTCCTACTTTCAAAATACGAATACCCAGGATCATTGGTAACTATAATCCCGACTGGGGCATGCTCCGCTGGGATGATCAACACAGTTTAAAATTAGAGCTTGTTCGAGAGACAAAAGGAAATCTCGATCTTGCCATGCTTCAGCACTCCAATGAAGGCAGAAAAATCAAATGCGCCGGAAAGCATTTTGCCACCCTTGGAGTTTCGTACCGTCATGTTACCAGTGCGACAACTGATTGGTGGAAGGAAGAGGAAAGGAAGACTGAGGTTCTCATTAAATGAACTTATGAAAGGCCAAATTGTAACTGAGATTGAGCAATTCACGGCACAGTATCAGACAGAAAACCCTACGGCCACGGGGTGGGCGAAACCGATTGTCGGATTCGCTAACGCCGGAGACCCGATCTTCAAGATCCTGAGGCGTGTTGTCTCACCCACGCATCTGCTTCCTCAGGAACTTCTTCCGGCGGTAAAGACCGTGATTGCCTTCTTCTTGCCATTTGAGAAACGCGTGGGTAGCAGCAACATCAAAGGAGAATTAGCGTCACAAGAATGGGCAATCGCATATGTAGAGACAAATAGACTGATAGCGGCACTCAGCGAGCACCTGAAGCAATTTTTAGAAGCAAGGAATTACCATGTAGAAATCACACCGGCTACGCACAATTTCGATAAAGAAAGACTTGTCAGCAACTGGTCCCATAGACATATTGCCTATGCCGCGGGTATAGGCAATTTCGGTCTTAACAATATGCTGATCACCGAGTACGGATGTTGCGGAAGAATCGGTAGTTTCGTTACGGATCTGAGTGTCACCCCAGATGTGCCGATGAATGAGGAGGCATGCTTATATCGGTATGATTCATCTTGCTCACAATGCGTTGACCGATGTGTCAATACTGCTCTGTTTAAGGATCACTTCGATCCACGGAACTGCTATGAGATGTGTCTGAAGAACGAGGACAGGTTCAAGCAGATCGGGAAGACGGACGTTTGTGGAAAGTGCCTTGTCGGATTGCCTTGTTCCTTCACCAATCCAGTCAATAGAAAGGGCGGGAGAGACAATCCGGGCGTTGACTAATATGCCCTCTTCACTGGCGACAACTTTCTATCCGGCAGACCACAATGCCCGGCTGTCCTCAGTTGAGCCCATGAAGAATTTCCAGATATAAGTTTCTGTCTTGACAATCACCGGTTTCTGATTTATAATCTATTTTATATCATTAAGCTATCTAAGGGGGATAATAATGCGAAAAGTATTTTTTACAGTCACCGCTTTGGCTCTGCTCTTTATCTTCAGCAGCTGTGAAACAATGGATACGGTGCTCAAAGGGGCAGAAATAGTCGGTGACGTTACAGACAAAGCCCCGGTCAAGGCAACACCGGTTACCGGTCTTGATTTCAAGAAAGGCGAGGTACTGTGCTCCTACTATGAAGGGAGGCCCCTGGCGGACAATACATATTATACCGCCAAAATACTGACCCCTTCCTCTGCAGCGACCAAGAACCAGGCCGAGGTACTTTTTGTCGGTACCGGCAAAAAGGCTTGGAGCCAGTTTGTAGTTCCCTCGCACAAGGCCAGTGAAAAAGATCTGAAACTGGGCATGCTGGTTCTGTTTCATGTCTGGGCAAATAGCGATAAAATCAGTGCCGATAATTACAGGAAACAATACTGGGAATTCGGCAGGATCAGCTCCACAGATGAGCTTTTCAAGGGCAAGGTCGAGGTTAACGGCAAGAGCAAATTTGTAAAGTGGCTTCGTATATCGGATCAGCCCGTTGAATAATTAAGATGGCCCCCTGAAACTACGGGGGCTTTTTTAATATTGGCTGATAAGCTTTTTGAACAATATAAAAATCTTTTCCAGCTCCGCAAGACATCTTTTAGCCTCTGCCTTTAATTTCTCTCCCCCCGCCTGTTCCAGTTCAGCGGCAGCATCGCCCAGTTTTTTAGCCTGCAAATTCCAGGCTCCCCCCTTTATTGAATGGGCCTCCGTACTGACAACTTCGAAGTCCTGATTTTTCACCGCCTCTTTCAAAGCTTTAATCTGCCCCGCCACTTTATCGGTAAAGGAAGAAAGCAGTTTCTTTACTACCTCCTCCTTTCCCATAAAAGCCTCAACTGCCTTCTTATAATCGAATAATTCCTCTGTCTCAGCAGCTTCACCGGATTCCGGGTTCTCTTCTCCATCAACTTTTCCATCCGGCAGCCACTTTTTCAAGTAGGGGAGCAGATCCTTCTGCTTAAATGGTTTGGTCAAGAAATCATCCATGCCTGCCTGGCGGCTCTTCGCTATCTCTTCTTTAATCGCATTAGCGGTAACCGCAATAATCGGCCCTTTAAAGTCCAAAGCCCTGATTTTCTCCGTGGCCTGGAAGCCATTCATATTGGGCATCTGGATATCCATAAAAATAAGATCAAAATGTTCTTTCGCTACCGCCTTTACCGCTTCAAGACCATCCATAGCCGGCTCAACCAGGTAACCCATCTTCTCTAAAATGGTTTTAAAGAGCATTTGGTTCACCTCATGATCCTCGGCTACCAGTATTCTTAAATTCCTCTCTTCCTTCCGGACCGCGGCCAGGGAAATAAAGGCCTCAAGCTCATCAACATCTTCCACGCCCCCAGTTTCCAGATCGAAATCACTATTTACCACCCGGAACACCTTTTCCAGCAGCTCACCCCTCTTGACCGGTTTCCCCAGGTAACCGTCGAACCATTTGAGCAGTTTCATTTTGGCTTCCGCCCCGCTTTTTCCCGCCGGGGTCAACAGGATAAGCTTGGTGGAGTTGATATCTTTATCCGCATTAACCTCGCTGGCAAACTGCCAGCCATCCATACCGGGCATGCGCAGGTCCACAATGGCCAGTTGAATATTTATATCCGACCTTGCCCGGGAGCGCAGCACCTCCAGGGCCTGAGCGCCATTCTCCGCCTCTTCGATCTCACAGCCCCAACCGCGCAGGTATCTCTTTAAGATAGAACGAACGGTTATCTTATCGTCAATAAGCAATACTCTTAAGCCCTCAAAGAAAGTGTCAGAAACATCCCGAAAAATATTGGCCCTGTCCTGTTTCTCTGTTACCGTTGTGAACCAGAAAGCAGCGCCTTTTCCGGGGGAGCTCTCAACTCCAATTCTCCCTCCCATCAGCTTTGTTAAATTCCTGGCAATAGAGAGACCCAGACCGGTGCCGCCGAATTTTCTGGTAGTCGAGGAATCCACCTGAGAAAACGATTGAAACAGCTTCTCCTGTTTTTCAGGAGAAATACCAACTCCGGTGTCGAATATGGTAAATTTAAGAGTAGTCAGATGACGATCCTCTTTCAATGCTTTGACACTAACCACGATCGATCCCCTGGCTGTGAATTTGACCGCGTTCTTGACCAGGTTGACCAGGATTTGACGCAGGCGCATCGGATCACCCTGAAGCATGTGGGACGTCCTTGGGTCAATATAAATAGCGAGCTCCAGCCCCTTTCTATGGGCTTCCAGGGTGACTATATCCACCGCCTCTTCGACTATTTTATATAGATCGAAATCTATAGATTCCAGATGGAGTTTGCCGGCTTCGATCTTGGAAAAATCCAGAATATTGTTTATCAGGCTGAGCAATACATCCGCTGAAAAACGCACCTGTTCACCATACTCCTGCTGCTCTTCATCCAATTCCGTATCTAAAAGCAGTTCTGTCATTCCGGTTATGGTATGGATGGGCGTTCTTATTTCATGGCTCATATTAGCCAGGAACTCAGATTTGGTTTTAGTAGCTATCTCTGCTGTCTCCTTTGACCTCTTTAATTCGTCCTCATCTCTTTTGCGCCTGGTAATATCTTCAACCACAGCAAAAGCGAAATAATCGCCTGTCCTACTGTCCTCGATCCAAGAAACACTTAACCGCCACCAGGCTGTCTGGGTATCAGGGCGAAGATAACGGACCTCCAACTGGAAGTGATCCTCCTCGCCGGATAACAGCTTCTGTAGGCTGGTTTCAAAGGTAAAGACATCCTCAACATGGATAAACGGTGAAAGGCTGGAATGTTCGAGACCCTCTTCATCATAGCCGATCATCTCTCCCAGGATCTTATTAATCCGTAAAATACGGCCTTCTCTATCCAGAATGAGCATACCTGCTATTGTGTGGCTGAAGATATCCTCAAAACAGTGGCCTAAATCCATGGAGTCGATCAAAAATTTCGCTTCAATATTTCAGTGGTTTTCTTAAAGATTCCGCCCGAACTTATGGGCTTGGTCAAGTAACTCCTGGCGCCTGATCGAATTGCCTTTACTACCGTATCTCTCTCCTTTACCGCGGACAGGACAATGACCGGCATTTCCACTTTTTTCTCTTTAAGATATGCCAGAACACCGAAGCCATCCAGAACCGGCATCTTGAGATCCAGAAAGATCAGATCGAAAGTCTCATTTTCCAGGTCATCAACAAATTTCCGGCCGTTCTCATAGGCCTTTACCTGCCAATGGGTATCGGAAAAGGCTGTCTTTATCAATTCCTGAATTACCAGATCATCATCTATTATACCTATGGTAATATCCCGCATCTCCTCGGCAAAACGCAACTGTATGGCTTCATCTTTCCCGCTTCTGGGCGCTTGAGAAACTAAAAAATCCGACCTTACTATATTCATGCCGCCATCCATAAAATCTGATACCTTAATTCCCAGAAGTCCATCCATAGCTTTGCTTAAACTATCGGTAATCTCAATTTTACCGAAATTGGAATGGCCCTGGATAAAAGCCTTGACCTGCTGTGAAGAGGTAAGGATCTTTATCGCTTTTGCCGGAGAGCTGGTAGCGCCGACAATGTTTTCAAACAGGACCTTCAGTTTACCCGTATCAGCGCTTTCTATCTTGATATCAGACATTAGTATCAGCACTTTAGGAACCCTCACTTTATAAATCTCTAGAAGCTCCCCGATTTTGTACTTGAGAAGATCAATTTTCTCCCTGTTCAGTCCTCTCGCTATTTCAATGAAGAGTATTTCATCATTAAAATGTGCTTCGATTATACAGGGAGTACTATCAATTTTCAGTTCCATTCCCAGAATTGATGCTACTGCCTCTATCAGGGCATCCATCTTAATGGGCTTGGCAAAAAATTTACTTACATTATACTTGGCTACTTCCAGTAGTTTCGGCTTGTCAATTTTCGAAGTAGCCATAATAAGAGGGGTGTCGGCAGTATTGGGATTTGCTTTTTTTTCTTTGAGGATCTCCAAACAGCTCACTCGCGAGAGATAATAATCCATGATTATCAGGTCAGGAAGGTTGTTCTTCATTTTGATCATACCATCGAAACCATTCAAGGCTACAATCACTTCCAGACCGTAGGCTTCCAGTTTTTTCTTTAGATAGCTCCGTATGAGTTCCGATTCGTCAATCACTAATACTTTTGGCATTTCACTTCTCTCCTTGAACAAGCAAATTATAAATCATATCTCCATAATTTCTTGCCGGTCCAGTCTGCCTGCTTGCCTGCTATTATATAATCGGTATGAAGCGCTATTCAAAGGCATTTAAAAATCTGTTTCTACCAGCGCTCTCCCCAGCGGGAAAAATGGTAATAGATCACATTCGCAAACACAAGAATAAATTATTTTCCGCTCTTATTGAATTCCAACCGAAATCATGGCATAATTATTTTATGGCAGCTCCCAAATCCGCCATTCTTATAATTATCACCATCTCTCTTACCTTTATGAATAGCTGTTCCATCAATAAATGGGCGGTAAACAGGGTTGCGGATATGCTCTCCAGCGGCGGCGGCACAGTCTTTTCCGGTGATGATGATCCGGAACTTATCGCCGATGCCCTGCCCTTTGCCCTAAAGCTCTATGAATCTCTGCTGCAGAGCACTCCCGATAACAGCGAACTTCTGCTGGCCACCGGTAGAACCTTTATTATGTATGCCAATGCTTTTGTTGATACTCCTGCTGCAATGCTGCCTTTAGAAGAGTTTGAACAGCGCAAAAAGATGAAAATGCGCTCAAAAAGACTCTATTTAAGGGGCAGAGATTATATTCTTAAGGCATTAGCGATACGCCATGAGCAATTCTCGAGCTTCATGCTACCAGGAGCGGCTGAAACTGTTCTTGTAACAATGGAAATCGATGATGTGCCCTATCTTTACTGGGCAGCCGCCGGCTGGATGGCCGCTTTCAGCGCCGATCCCTTTGATATGCGCCTGGCTCTCTCCCGGTCCAAAGCACTGGCACTGATGGAGCGTGCCTTTGAGCTTGATGAAGCTTTCCAGAAGGACGCTATTCATGAATTCTTTATCTCTTACTACGGGACTTTGCCGGCTTCCCTGGGGGGCAGCAAAGAGAAGGCCCTCTTCCATTTTAACCGGGCCCTGGAATTGTCAGGCGGCTTAAACTCCGGACCCTATGTGGCTCTGGCCGGCAGTATTGCTGTAAATGAGCAGAACGTTGAAGATTTTATCAATCTGCTGAATAAAGCCCTCGAGATCGATCCTGACAGTAATCCGGAAAACAGGCTGGCAAATATATTAAACATGAGAAAAGCCGGATGGATGCTCAATCATATAGAAGACTATTTTCTATTACCAGGCGATATTAGCGATAATCCCACAGATAAAGGAAGCGAAGAACAATGAAAAGTACCGGTAAAATTATTGCTGTTTTACTTCTGCTGATAATACTGGCAAACCCCATTGGAGCCTTGACCATAAAATTGGGCAGCCTGGCGCCGGTTGGCTCCCCCTGGGACAATGCCTTAAGACAGCTAGCCGCTGAGTGGCAGAAAATATCCCGCGGACGGGTAAACATGAAGATCTATCCGGGAGGTATAGCCGGCGATGAACCTGATATGCTGCGCAAAATCCGCATACGCCAGTTAGATGCCACCGGCATTACCGGCATAGGTATGACCCATATCGCACCGAATGTTCTGGCCGTACAGCTGCCCATGCTGCTGCGCAATGACGCCGAGCTGGACTACGTGCTTCAGAAGATGAAGCCGCTTTTTGAAGAGGAATTTGAAAGTAAGGGCTTTAAAGTGATCCTCTGGACAATGGCCGGCTGGGCTCACTTCTTTGCCAGAGAGCCTATTGTCTATCCTGAGGATCTTAGGAACCAGAAATTCTTCATTACCGAGGGCAGTCGTAACGATGCACAGGCCTGGAAAAAGATGGGCTTTCACGTAGTTCCCCTTTCGGTAAACGATGTGCTGCCGGCGCTGCAGAGCGGCATGGTTG
>Ga0114923_10002298_pt1 | contig 12988 bp, 27 predicted proteins | sample SumtaG_FD_89578 | JGI IMG/M metagenome (GOLD analysis project Ga0114923, IMG submission 89578) | Deep subsurface microbial communities from Indian Ocean to uncover new lineages of life (NeLLi) - Sumatra_00157 metaG | ecosystem: Environmental > Aquatic > Marine > Oceanic > Sediment | place: near... | reverse complement strand
TCCGGACGGTTCGACGGCGATATCCATGCCGGAGCCGACGACGATATCGCAAACGTCTATATCCATGACGGCGGGACTCTCGTCTTTTATGACGATAGCGACGACACGTCCGTCACTTTCGGGCCGGTCGCAGACGGCTCGACGGTCCTGGCCATTACCGGGAGTGTCTCAGTGTCCGGTAGTATCGACGGCACAATTGGTGATATCGCACCGGCGATTGAATATTTTACGGATATTTATTCGACGGGCGATATCAACGCCGGAGCCGACGACGATATCGCAAATGTCTATATCCATGACGGCGGGACTCTCGTTTTCTATGACGACTCGGACGATTTCTCGGTCACGTTCGGGGCGGTCGGAGACGGGACGACGGTTCTCGCTGTTACCGGGAGCCTCGACGTTTCCGGGAGTGTCGCATATATCGGCGTCGAAACCGAGCCGATCCCGGTCGGATACCTGATTGACGGGGCGAGCGCACCGGACGCGATCGCGACGTTTACCAGTGGAACCGAAAAAGTCGACGCGAGAACGTTCGCCGGCGACGCCGACGAGGACTTGCTTTTCACCTGGACGGCTCCGGCCGATCTCGATGCAACGACCGGGATCAAATTCCGGGTCGAATCCTGGATCACCGCGGCGACCGGTCCGTCGGCCGAGACGTGGCAATTCGAAATGCAAGGTTGCTCGCTCGGAGACGGCGACGCTCTCGACTGTACTCTCGGGACCGCTCAAACCTCGAACAGCGGAAGCCGGTCCGACGCTCAATACGATCGAGTCATGTCGGCCTGGTCGTCTGCTATGACCTCGACGCATATCACGGACCTTGCGGCCGGCGAGACAATCGAGTTTAAGCTATACCGCGACGTCGACGATACCGACACATATGTTCAACTCCTCGGCGTGAGCGCGATCGAGCTCAAATATCAGCGCCTAAACGACACGACTTTCTAAGGGGCGAATATGAAACGACGGATTCTCTTATTCTCAATCTGTTTCGCGGTTATCCTCGCCGCGGCGCTATCTCTCGGGAGTCGTCGGAGCGGCTACTATAGGGGCGTATCAGCGGGGGGGGCCGAGGGATGGCTCGGCACGTGGGCGAAACGCGTCGAGGTTACGATTGCCGACACCAACATTGACGCCGAATTGACGGATTTTCCCATATTGCTATATCTGAGCTCCTCGTCTGGCACGGGAACCGACGACTTGACTTTCATATTTGACGAATTGACAGCGGACGCAAACCGGAAAAAGATCGCGGTCACGACGAGCGACGGCGAGACGGAAATATACGCGGAAATCGAAAGATGGGACGACGCGAATGAGGTTGCGTGGATATGGACAAAGGTCCCGACGGTTAGCGATTCGGGGGCAACGACACTCTATTTCTATTATGATTCGGCGAAATCTGCCAATACGACCTATATCGGAGATCCGACCGACGCGGTCACTCATAACGTATGGAATTCGAAATATGACGGCGTATGGCATATGGGAGACGACCTCGGGTCAACCGACCTGATTGATTCGACGGCAACCGGCGCGGACGGAACCGCTCTAAATATGGACGGCACGAATCTTGTTGACGGAAAGATCGGAAAGGCCGAATCGTTCGACGGGACAAACGAGGGAACCACGCACGGCGACATCATTGACGCGGCGAGCAATACCTGTTTTTCGGCCTGGGTGTATACGACGGACAAGACGAAATCAAGCCAAGTTATATGGATAAAAAAGGACGCGGGGCCTGTGACAAATTATGCGTTCTATCTGCTAAATGATGACATTCGGCACAGGTTCTATACTGGTATCTGGCAGACTAATGACACCGGTACAAGTCCCATTGTGAGCAATGCGACGTGGTATTTCGTTGCTATTAGATTTGACTCCGTTACGCAGAATCGCATAAAGATATGGGTCAATGCGAACGAGGAATATAATCAACAGCAGTTTAATAACTTGGTGACAAACGATAGAAATTTCCGAATCGGAGGCGACGTTGATCCGGCCTCATTTATGGAGGGCCGGCTTGACGAGTTACGCATCGGGACCACATTGAGGTCGGAGGCGGAGCTCAAGGCCGAATACTATACGGGGTCCGATACGACAAACGACTATGGAACGGAGGAAACACTGTGATCCGGATTTGTCTAGTAGTGACGGCGCTCTTTTTTGCGGGGGTTGTTTGGGCGGGGGCCGCGTCCGTTGGCAGTTTTCAATTGGAAATAATCGCGGGGGGGCTCCTTGTTTCGGAAATAGGCTCCGATGTCTTTTTGCCGATAGGCTCTCAATATGCGCTCCGGCTGAAAAACAATAACGATCGGCGAGCGACGGCGCGGATTACGATCGGCGCAAATGAGAGTGAAGTCGTCTTGCTTGCGAACAGTCAACTTGACGTCACGGCGACATTTGAGGACAAAACGACATTTAGTGCCGGGGCCGATTTTCAAATCCGGGCCGAGTTTAGAATACCGGCCGATGTTAGGTCGTGGCACTGGTTCGGACACTGGATCGAGTCTCGCGAAATGTCGGTGTCCGATATGGATTCAACCGCGATAGTCAAGCGACCATTGCCTATGGTAAACGGAACGGCTCGCGAGGAATATGTATTGTCAACGACTATGAAACGAGTCCATCGAACGTTTGTTTCTGCGTTCACAAAGGACACGACGGGGGTATTGACCATTGTCGTCCGGTCGATTCCATAACAATAACCAGCGATTCATGTTTATCTGGAGGGGTTCGAAATGGCGGTCGAAACATGGATTTTGTCAACGGTTTGTCTCTTGGCGTTGGGAGGCGTGGCGATCATGAATCGCAAAAATACGAAAGAGGCGAAAGAAGAACTGCAGGGATCCGTTGATAATGTCAAGGACGGTTTCGACCGGCTCGAAAAGAGAGTCAAGGACGACCTCGATCAATTCGACGAGGAGAAAGAGCTTTTCCTTACGCAGCCGACTCACGAACTGATGTGCGCGAACCAGGCGTTGACGATCAATAAACATATGACGAAAGAGCTTTCGACTCTCAAGGACGAAACGTTCAAGTTTCTCCGTGAGCTCAATACGAAAATCGATACGGCGCTTGCCAAAAGGCGGACGACTGATGATACCTGATTCCCTAATGATACATCACAGCTTGACGGCTGACAGCGGGTCCGTATCGTGGAGCGCGATCCGGCGCTATCACGTCGAAACGCTCAAGTGGCGCGACGTCGGATATCATTACGGGATCGAGCGGATCGGCGACCGGGTCGAGATCCTCGTCGGGAGAATGCTCGGGGAATCCGGAGCGCATTATCGTCAAGGCGGCATGAATCGATACAGTGTTGGGATTTGCCTCGTCGGGAATTTCGACGAGCAACCGCCTCCGGACGAGTCCTGGGCCGCGGCTGTCCGGCTTGCTCGCTCGTTGCAAGAGGTTCTCGGGATCCCGCGGGACCGAGTATTCGGACACCGGGAGTTCGCCGCCTATAAAACGTGTCCGGGAACTATGTTCTCGATGCAGGATTTCCGGGACGAATTGCGGGGAGGTTGATCCATGGAGAGGAAAACGCTTGCAAAGATAACGGAGTTTTTTTTCGAGAGCATCCTCCGGGAGCTTTGGGCGGAACTGGTCGCGGGGGTAGTCGTTCAAGACGACAACAGCATCGACGTCAATATCCAAGATCAAAGCTCAAGGGCTTTCGGTCTTGATTTCCACCAAACAATAGGAACGACGACGCTCGGCGCGAATCTTGGGGAGGATGCCTATACTTTTACGGCGGCGACTGGTCACGGAATCCAGGTGGGCGAGAAAGTCGCTCTATATGACACCTTAGCGCAAAAAGGCTTCAATGCCGGCGTATTGGCCGTCGACACAGACGAGATTTCGATTGATACTCCGTCCAATATTGAATTTGGCGCGACTAGTACAATCGTCGCGAGATCAACTATCGATATGAACGTTGATGGAAGCGGTACGAGGCAAACGTTTCTCATCACGAATCCATTTGCAACGCCGGAACACATCACAAGAATCATGTTCTTAATAACGACGACCGGAGCGCCTACTTTGCCGAAATTCGGAGATCTCACGGCATTGACGCGAGGTCTCGTTTTAAGGGTTAACAACGGACAAAAAGTCAATCACTTTAATGTCAAGACGAATGCTGATATGGCTCTCATGAAATATGATTTGAATTTTTTTACAGTCGCGGGGCAAGGCCAAAATGGTTTGGCGGGGAGATACACTTTCTCCGGTCAAGAGAAGCATGGGGTTGTAATCCAATTGAATCAAGGGGATTCGCTCGAAATGATTATTCAAGACGATTTGACAGATTTGCTTAGTTTTCGATGCCTTGCTCAAGGACACGAAACAGTGGGCGAGCAGCCGTCGCCATAGAAAGGGGGTGGTCGTATCAAAAAAAAGCTATGGAAAAGCAAGACGCTCGATTTCAATGTGATGGTTCCGGCGGTTGCCGGTTTCCTGATGGCCGTCGGGATCGATATTCCGGCCGAGGTTGTCGCCGGCGTATTGGCGATCGGCAATTTCGTGTTGAGGTTCTTCACGAAAGCGCCTCTCGCGGAAAAGTTGGAAAAGTGATTCCCTCCGGATATGGAGGTCGTCGAAATGGAGGTCGTAAAATGAAGCGAAAGTTTGTCAACGTGTTTGTTTGTTGTTTGTTTGTTTTCGGTATGGCCGCATGCGCGGAGCGATCGCCGGTCAAAACGGCATACGATATTCTCGCGACGAGCGAGATCCTATACGATACCGGGTTGACCTTTGCCGGCGATCAATACCAGGCCGGCAAAATCGACGAGGATCAAAAGCAGCAGATTATCGACTATGCCTCGCGGTTCAAGGTCGCTTGGAAAGCAGCACAAGCGGCGGTCATTACCTACAAAAAAGCGTTAAGGATGCGAGGCGAAAACGCCGACGTTTCGACCGAGGATATTGCTATGAGAACAGCGGTCAACGCGGCGAAAGCGGCTCAAAACCTATTGCTCGAATACATGACGCTGTTATCGAAAGGGGGTTAAGCTATGCCAAAGAGCGAACTTGCACAAATCACGGCGATCGGGAACGTCACCGCCGCGGCTCTCGAATACGGGATTCCGGCTATCCAGAGGATCCTCGCAAAAGTCCAGACCGGCGACGAACCGACGGTCGAGGACCTTGAGGCTCTCGGCAAGGATATGAAAGATCCCGAGGACTATTTCAAGAAACCGGACGCTCAACCGGCCCCTGGGTCGGAGGGCGATCCGGTCTAATCGAAACCGAGCATCGGTAACGGCTGAAAGGCCGCAAAGATGGAACGCCGGGATCCGACGACCTCCCGTTCCGGACTTGCGGCCTTTCTTGTTTCTCGGGGCCTGGTATTGGCCGCGATTGTTTTCCCTCTTTCCGTGGCGCAAGCGTATCGCCTTTGCTTGGAACGGGCCTCTCCGAATACCTCAACACCTCCGGACACCTTGAGGCGCTTAGAATCGATCTGAGAGCGTCGAATCCATTATTTTCTTGACAACATTAACTATCCGTGAATATATGGGCTTTGTTATCAGCGCAACGTTAATTATGAGCGCGTGTCGAGGTCAGTGACGGACGATTCCAGGGGTTAGGGCCGTTGAATCGGATGGCGGCCTCGGCACGCGATGGAGGCGGGACCGTATGAAGCACGGAGAGCAAGTCAAAGTCGCAATCGCCGCGGGAGTGACGCCGGCATTTCTCAGTCAAATCTTGAAAGGCAAACGACGGCCTCGATGGGATCGGGCGAAAGAGATGGGAAAGCGGATCGATGTGGATCCGGTCCTATTGGTTGACGGGGATCCGGGGGATATCGAAAAGGCTCTCGGCGAGGTTGCGGCAAAGATGGAAAGCGAGGAAAGCGAAACCGAATAGGGGGGTCGTCATGGTTGAATGGATCCGTGGTCGTCTTTGCGATTGGATTATTCCCGGTTTGATTTTGTCTCTTGAGCTCGGCGTCTTGTTATATGCTTTGATCGTGGCGATCGTCAATTATCGCTATTGGCCGGCGCTATGAATTACCGCATGGAATATAAGCAAGTGGTCGAGGAGTTCAAGGCCGGCCGGCTGACAGTCAACGAGGCGTTCGAAAAGCTCCGCGTCATTGCGAAAGCGTCTCGACGCGAGGACGGCAAACCGCATCCCGACATATCTCACGCGGCCTCGATGGCCATGATGGAGATCGAGGGGATTGCTTGAGATGGACGGGATCATATATATCCGGATATTGATCGGCGTGTTATTGATTCTCTCGGTCGGATATCGGCTCGGCTGGCACTATGGCCGCAAAGCTATGATCCGGCAAATCAAGGAAATCATACGAACGTTGCCGGGAGTACCGAGAGGGATCTCCGCGTATATGGATACGTTCGGCCGCATAGTCAAAAAGGACCGCATACTCAAAAAGGGGGGTTGAGCTATGGCAAGGACGGGGCCGTCGATCGACGAGATCAATCAAAAATACAAGAACAGACCGGGCTCGATGGTTTGGGTTTGTCCGCAATGCCATCAACAATATTGGTATGATCCAAACGAATCGACTATGGATCGGGCCGCGACTTATTGCATGCAATGCGCTCCGTCACCGCCGACGTTCGAGAAAACGAAAGTCGTCGTGATTTGCGGATCCTCGAAGTTTGTCGAGGAGATGGCCGTTTGCGCGTGGCTCATTGAAAGGGACGAAAACGCGATCGTAATGGGATTGCATTTATTGCCTTTCTGGTATTCGACCGAGCCGATCCCGGATCACGGTGCCGAACATGAGGGCGTGTCCGATCGCATGGATGAACTACACTTGAGAAAAATCGATCTTGCCGACGAGGTCTATATCGTGAATGTCGATGATTACATCGGGGATAGTACAAAGGCCGAGCTCAAGTATGCACAAGAAAAAGAAAAGTCGATTCGTTGGTACACTCAAGACGAAATCGGATTGAGTGTCGAGGATCAAGCGGAACGTAGGTATTGCACCTTTCGAAAAGGGGGTCGAATGATAGCATGTCGTAAAGTAGTTCGAGGATTGGCCGGATATGGCATAGGGCTTTTGATTGCGTTGGTGGTTGTCGCGATGGTTACATTTGGCAACGGATTATGGACTATATTGGAGGCGACCGCCGAGACGAAAGTCCGCATTGAGAAAAAGGCGCGATCGTCCGAGGCAGTACAAGCGGAGATCGATGCGATCACCGGCGAGTTTGAGTATTTGAAAAACTTGCGGTTTCAACTATCGCGACGGCTCTCGGCTTTGCAGGATCGCGAAAAGGTTCTGCAGGGCGAGAGGCGGCGAGCAATGAATCGAGAGCTCGCGGCCGACAAGAAACCGCCGGAGGAAAAACCAAAGCGGAAAGGCAAGAAAAAGAAAGGATAGCTATGTTGTATATTTGTCCTATGGGAACCGAATGCGGGAAAGAGTGTTTCGCGAGCCTCCCGCATGATCCGGTTCGGCTCGACGGCGATCCGGTCAACGGCGCGATCGAGTGTCCTTGTGATCGACCTGGGCTCGTAGTCGTCAACGGGGTTATCCAATCCGCGTGGCGTGTGTATGAAAAGGAGGTCGTTCCGGTTCATGCCGGCACGGTTCAACGGGCCGAGTGTTGCAAGTCCTTTTTCGGCGGGGCCTCGATCGTCGTCGTTGCGATCATGGAATCGATGGGAACCGAGGCGCTCGTCGGCGGCAAGATCGATCCGGATTTGTTTGTGGTAAGAGTCGGGGCGCTTGTGCAACAGATCTACGGCGAGGCGACGGCCTTTGCGACGGAGGATAGTTGATGCCGAATCCGAAATGTATGCTTGAGGGATGGACCGGGGCCGTCGTGACGCTCGTTCCGAAACACGCGTGGGGCTCCGGGCAAGAAACCGAGATGAAGCTCTCGTTTTATGCCGGCGGCGAGTTTGTATTCTGGCAAGTTTGGAGCATATGGAGCCAGTGGGCCGAACAGAAAATCACGGCGAAAGAAGTGATTTCACAAATGGACGAGATCAAGGCGGAGATCGAGCGGTTTGACGCGAAGCCGGTCGGACCGTGTCAAATATATCAATGCGTGGATAATGCGGACGGCACTTGTGAAAAGCATGGCATTATTCGGGAGATTGTCGAGCGATGCAAATGGAATATCTCTATCGAGTCAAGCGACTCGTAATAAGCGACCAGGCCGGCGCGTGGTGTCGGATCCCATATCCGGGCCATAAACACGGTTGTCCGAAATACGGCGACGACGGCGGGGCGTGTCCGCCGTTGGCCGTACCGGTCGACGAGGTTCTCAACCTGGACGCTCCGATGTATTTGGTTCACTCCGAGTTCGACCTGCAGGGCCACGTCGACGCGTGGAAAAGGGATCATCCAAAAGCAACCGATCGGCAAGCGAGATGCGTCTTGTATTGGCAATTCAAGTCGCGAAAGCAAATGCGACAACGCTCCGCGATCGCGGCCGGCTCGACCGGCGCGAACGTGATCCTCCATTGTCCTGAGGGACGAGGCGTCAACGTCTATGCGACGGCAAGGATCGCCGGGTTGCACCTGGAAAGGATCCGCGAGCTCAAGACGTGCCGGCATGTTGCTCTGTTAGGATTCGCGCATGGCTCAAGGTAAGTGGTACTATGAGGCGGGAGACATTCTCTCGATGGACGTCGACCTGGGAGCCGGCAACGTGTCGTTTTTCAAGAATCCGATAACGATACGAGGCACGATCTCAAGCGGCGATTTTCTTGTCATGGTTTCGACTCCATGTTCCGAGTTGGAGATGGAGGAAATAATTGAAAGATTGAAAGGGGGTGTCGATGCTAGCTAGCGAAAAGCTCAAGGCGATATTGGAGGTTGTCGACGCGGCCGACGCGAGGTCCGAGGGTACGCGGAACGATCCGATCTCTCTCACCGGGAACGATCGGCAGCGGATCCGGCAGATTCGTCGGACGAAACCGTCGGTCGAGAATGCTATCTTGAAAGGGTACAAGAAAGACGCGTTCGTTTTCGCCTATTGTCCGATTTGTCGCAAGTGGCACATGCACGGCCATGCGGAGGCGGTCCGGGCGGGAGACGTTCGGAAAGGTAGTCGCATCGGTAATTGGATTTCTCATTGCAGAAACGAGGACGCGTTTCAAGCGTACGACGTCTCTCTCTTTACGAGAACGGAAATCGAGGCGATTTCTCGGAGCTTGGGCCACTATCCGATAACCGAGAGAGAGAATCTCGACGTTTAAGCGGCGGAGAGAGCAACGGTTTGATATATACCTTTGCCAATTTGATTCTATGCAACTGTCAGCACGAAAACGGAGGTCCTAAACCATGAAAATGTCTGATTTAGTAGAAGAAGCGATCGAGGAGTTAAACGAGGAGGCGAAAGGGATCGCGATCTTTAAGATCAAGGAACGACTCGTCGAGATCCGCGAGGCCAAGAGGATATTGAAAAGGCTAGAGGACAAATACACCGAATTACTCGGCGAGGAGATTGAGGACGCGAATGATATCACAGATATCGAGTGATAGTATTTCGGGCGGCGGACACGGTTCGGGAGATTGGCAACTATTCGGCGACGGCGTTGACTTGACTCTCTCGGTATCCTCGGGAGAGACGTTTGTTCTTCCGCGTATCATAGTTGCGAGATGGGATTTGCGAATTGACAATCCCGTTCATGATGTTAGTCGTATGGCCGACGTCTTTGTTCGAGTGGCTCCGGGTCAGACGTCGGCGGTACTTCACCTTGATATAATTCCGTCCGGACCGATCACATTTAGCACGGACGGCGAACTATGGATCCCGGATCGACAAATCAAGCAACTGTCAATCGCGGAACTATTCGGGCTTATCAACAATAAGATCGACGAGAGGTAGTCGGAAAGGACTATCAATGGCCTGCAAAAAGGATCGACGGATTGTTTCCTTGCTGAAGATCCCGAAAACGTCGTCGGTATATCGGTGGATTTGTCCGGAATGCAGAACGGAGAAAGAAACAAAGGCGGCTCGCGAGTTCGTGATTTGCGGACCGTGCAAATTGTCGTTTGACACGATCGGTTTGCGTTTGGAGGATTTCGAAAGCTGGATGATTAATCCGCCGGACGAGGTTCTCCTCGGCCGGATCCATGACGACGCGGACCGGGCTCGATGGGAGGCGGTCACAAATTGGGCCTCGATCCTGCAATGGAGGCAAAAACAGCGGGAAAAATGATAGTAATCAGGGATATCGATGCGGCGCTCTATGGACTAGATTTGACGCATTGTCGAATCAGGATCCGGGACGAGGACCGGCGTTTGACCTACGTCGAGGACCGGTTCTTGATCGGCGATCCAATTCGAAAGGGGGTGATTCATTGCTTGCCGGAAGTCATCGACTAAAATGGATCGAAGAAAAGGCGTTGCAAGAATATGAGGCGTGGGCCGCGGCCACGACAAAGCGAGGAAAGGGCGGCTCGACAACTCTATTCGAGGTCATGTCGTTCAACATTGTAGGTTGTCCGCTATGCCATAAACCGATCCGGCTCAACGAGGTTTATTGTTTGGCCGAGATTTTCGATACGGTTTCGCTGGCTCATTTGGAGTGTATCGAGATGTATCGAGACGCCGAAATAGAGGATCCGGAGGACGGCGGCGAGGTCGAAGTCGAAAAGGACTTGATTGACCCATAATGCAACATGCCGGTCGGTTCGCAAGAACATTCCGTCGCTTTTCACGTTTCCTCGGATGGCAACCGAATCTGGCCGGCTTTATGGGCCGGGTAGTCGTTTCGAGAACGCTCCTTCTCGGCAACGACTATCCGGTTCGATAGATTCTCAATATACAGGGGGTACTCAAAAGGGGGGTATATGAAAAAGACGGCATTTGTTTTGCTCGGGGTAGTTCTGGCAATCTGCGCGATCGTCGAGGCTCATACACCGGAGCCGGGATTTGTCAATGGCTTTGGCTTGAGTATGGTAGTGGACGGCAAAGCCGGAGTTTCCGGGGTTGACGCGACGATCGTTTCGGATAGCAATTACAGTCTCAAAATCAAGAATCAAAACCATGGATTTGAGGCGATCGTCCGAATCACTCTCGATGGTGTGACAGTGGTCGAGGGCTTGAGGTTGGAGGATAAGGATACCGAGATCTCTATTGATCGATCGATCGGCGGTCCGGCGGGTTCCGGCAATCTCTTTGAACACTTGGACACAAAGGCCGGCGAGATTCGGGCCGAGTTTACATATACGATACTCGGCAAAGCAAGGGTCGAAACGATCACGATCAATATCCGGAAATAGAGGGGGTCCGGGAAAGGGGGTTTATGATAGTTCTCGATATCAATCTCACGGAGGATTTCCTCGATAAGATATCCGAGGGAAAGTCCTTGATTCACTTAGCGGACGGGGAAGTCGTCCGCCTCGGAGCTTTTCCGCATGGTATGCAAACCGGCAAACCGTCGGTCGCTTTTGGGTTTGAGGTCGGAGACGAGGCGGTCGTTGTTGCGGAAATGAGCTTTGCCCTATTGCTCACGGCCGTCGACACATTAAAGGCGAAATATGGCGATCCGCGGGATTAACTTTGGCAGAACGCCGTTTGTATTCGGTATTCCTGAGGGTTTCAAACCGGTTGATTTTGGGATAACGGTCGAGGAGTTGGAGAACGCTCTCTATACGCTCTCGGCCATGGAGGGCGATATCATGGATTCAGGCGAGGGACGTATGGTCAAGGTTGACTCGGACGATCATCGACGAGAGCTCCGAAAGCGATATCCGAAAAGCAAGGGGATATTCAAGCTCGGAGAGATTGTCGAGATCAAAGGATCCTCGTTTAAGGTTGCGAGGATCAATCCGTTCGGGATCCTATTAAAAGTACAGAAACAAGATTGACGAAAGGGGGTCAATATGCCGGAAACGGTCAAGTGTCCGATGCGAGGGTTTGAGGAATGCCTCAAGGATGATTGCGCGTGGCATATGCATCGCGTTTATCTCCATGACGAGGCGGACGAGGGTTGCGCGGCTGTAACCATTGCAAAGCATCTCGAAACGATCGGCGAGGCAATAGAGGACAAACCGACATGAGAATCGAAGCGAGAAGAACACCGGAGGGATTGCGCGGCCTGGTATTGGTAGTCGACGACGAGGCCGAATCCCTCTTGATCGATGAATGTTTCGGAGAGTATCCCGACGACGACGGGTTGATCGGAGAGAGTACAGCAGAGCGGATCGTCGAGGCGAGATTATCGGATGGATATGGTGAGCATTATCTATACGTCAAGGCAAAGGGGGTATCCCATGGACATGACGTCGGATCATCCAGTATTCAAGCGACCGCACAAGTTAGTGGAGATCTCGGGGATCGGGGAGGGATCCGAGAAAGGGATTGACGTTACCATAACGTCAACGGGCCTGGTTGCCTGGTTGCCTCGCAAAGAGGTCGACTTCTTACCGGGCCATGTTGTTTTGCCTGAGTATTTATATAATGAGATATTCGGAGAATGTGGGGCGGGTTGATGCTGGTAGTTTTTGGAAATGGGATCCATATTCGGAGAGAACAAAAATGCGGGGGGATCTCCCGCGAATCGTGTGGCCTGGCCATGTGGACGAGTGTCCATTTGACCGGGCCTTTTTTATGGCCATGAATGCTACACCGGGAGGCGATCTCTTGGATTGCCTATCATATAGCGTGTCTCGCTTGCCGGCGACTCACGGTTGCCGATCATAGAAACCGTACGCTCGATGGCAAGTCGACGTCGCGTTCTTAACTCGCGAGCGAGACACTCCTCACCTATTGACCTGGTCGCATATCCAGGGCGATCGGGAAGCAACCGAATACATTACGTCATAGTCTACACGCAGGGATCATAGACGGCATTCGATGATTATTGATTCGATACTCGATAGAGGGGTTCTGTATATCCAGGGGTCGCCGCGGCCGGCCTCCCTCTCTCTCTCCCTCTCAGTCAAACCAATGGTCCAAATGTCATGGGTACGGAATAATATCCAGACGAAAGCGGGTCCTTGTAACTGGGATTACAACAGATCGAGGTGCAGATT
>Ga0114923_10002297_pt1 | contig 12988 bp, 8 predicted proteins | sample SumtaG_FD_89578 | JGI IMG/M metagenome (GOLD analysis project Ga0114923, IMG submission 89578) | Deep subsurface microbial communities from Indian Ocean to uncover new lineages of life (NeLLi) - Sumatra_00157 metaG | ecosystem: Environmental > Aquatic > Marine > Oceanic > Sediment | place: near... | reverse complement strand
TGTTTCCGATGCCGGCAGCCTCTATCTTATTAATACTGATGCTAAAACCGGGCAGAAGAGCCTGCTCTTTAAAATTGCCCAGAATGACTCCAATCCGGCGGACTTTTCCGAGTTCTCCATGCCGTTGAATAAGAAATCTATCGGCGGTTATGTAGCCCTTACCGGCGAAGTGCTCAATATAAAAGATGCCTATCTTATACCCGGGAACCGGGAATATTCATTTAATAAGAGCTACGATGAAAAAACCGGTTATCGAACCAAAAGCATGCTTACCGTTCCCATGAAAGATCATAAAGACACAATCATCGGGGCTATACAACTAATCAACCGCAAAAAGGATGCTGCAAGCCGTATTTCCTCAAAAGAGACAGCCAGGAAAATGGTTATACCCTTTAATAAAGAGAATGAATCTTTGGTTCTATCATTAGCCTCGCAGGCGGCTGTCTCTTTAGAGAATAATATGCTCTACCAGGAGATAGAAAATCTCTTTGAGGGCTTTGTCAGGGCTTCGGTTACGGCAATTGAATCTCGAGATCCAACCACTTCCGGTCATTCCAACAGGGTGGCCCTTTACACGGTGGGGCTGGCTGAAGCGGTGAACCGCTGCAGCAGCGGCATCTACCGGAAGGTCGATTTTTCTGTGGAAGAGATCAAAGAGATCCGCTATGCCAGTCTGCTCCACGATTTCGGCAAGGTCGGGGTGCGGGAGCATGTACTGGTCAAGGCTAAGAAACTCTATCCCGACCAACTGGAACAGATCAAGATGCGCTTTGCCTACATCCAGAAAGCGATTGAGCTTTCCGTTATGCAGGAACGCTTCAATTTTTTGTTATCCGAAGGCAAAGAAGCCTACTCGGCTAAAATCGGCTATTTTGAAACCCGGGTCAAGAGGAGATTGGCTGAAATCGATAACTATCTGACTACTATTATCGCGGCAAATGAGCCCTCTGTTATTGCGGAGGCGCCTTCAAAGCTTATTGAGAAGATCAGGCTTGGAACCTGGGTGGACCAGCAAGGCACAGAATCTCGTCTACTCAACGATGATGAATATATAAAGCTGAGGATGAAAAAGGGCAGCCTGGATGATGACGAGAGACTGGAAATCGAATCCCATGTAACCCACAGCTATCAATTTTTGAGAACCATACCCTGGACCAAAGGGATGAAGAAGATCCCGGTTATTGCCTATGGACACCACGAAAAGCTTAACGGTGTAGGCTACCCCCGCAGCCTGGTGGAAGAGGAAATACCCATCCAGACCAGGATGATGACTATAGCCGATATATATGATGCCCTGACCGCTATGGACCGGCCCTATAAAAGGGCAGTCACCAAAGACCGGGCTCTGGATATCCTCAGGTATGAAGTGGAAGACAACCACATTGACCCCGAGCTCCTGAGAGTATTCATTGAAGCCAGGATCTTCGAAAAGACCTGTGGCAGCTGATGAAAAGCAGCTGAAATGCTTAAAGCAACCAATCTAAAGCACTTTTAACAGCTCATCTTTGCTATAAAGGGGAAGAGGCCTGGCTTTTTCCCCATCCACCAGGATAATTTTGCCGGGATCAGGGGTGATCTCGCCGATTACCGCAGCCGGGATTCCTCCTGTGTTAAGCTTTGCGCAGGCATCTCCGGCAAGCTCTGGCGGAGCGGTAAAGAGAAAGACCCCTGAGCTTAAAATCCCCAAAGGGTCCAGGTTAAAATAGCTGCAGAGCGCAAGGGTTTCTTCCCTGATATTTATTTTTGCGCTGTCAATGAGGGCGCCTACCCCGGAGCGGGAAGCGATTTCATGAATTCCGGTGGCTATACCGCCCTCTGTGGGGTCGTGACCCGCGGTAATCCTGGTCTCTTTTAGTATTCTCCCTTCCCGGATTATCGATATGCCGGGATCGTGGAGCCAGCCCAATACCCGCTTAAAGCCCTCCCGGCCGAGCAACTTACGGCACACCTGCTTTTTTTTCCTGGCCAGAAGAGTGGTGGCTTCCAGCCCCGCCCATTTGGACATAACCAGTAGTTCTCCTGCCTGAGCTCCGGAGGTAACTGTGGGCTCTTTGAAGAGACTACCCACCATCTGGGCGGATATAACTATTCTGGTTACGGCTGAGGTTACCTCTGTATGGCCGCCGACCCACAGCACCCCGGCCTGGCGGCAGGCATAGTTGATTTCTTTAAAGACTGCGGTCAGTTTTTTAAGGGTAGAGTCCGGCGGCAGGAAAATTGTAGTGGTGAGATACTTTGGCATACCGCCCATGGCGACAATATCGTTGCAGTTAACCGCTACCGTATAGGTGCCTATATTCTCTTCGGTAAAGGTAATCGGGTCGGCGGTGATGATAATTATTTCATCGCTGTGCACAACTGCGGCGTCTTCTCCCGCTTCAGCGCCCACTATAATCTCAGGAGCGCGGGAGGTCTCTTTGAGCAGCCGCGAGAGCTCTTCCGAAGCTATTTTTCCCTCTTTCATAAGCTATGAGCATACCTTTATCAGGCTGTCTGTCAAGATATGGGTCAATCAAAGGCAGAATCAGCAGGGCGCAGGCAGCCCAGCCCAGCCCAGCCCAGCCCAGACCAGACCAGCCATTAACAGGGCCGCTGCCTGGCTCCAGGCAAATTATTCTTTCTGGAGCGTTAATCCTCTTGACTAACCTGAAAAGCTAAATAGAATATTAAGTATGGGGAAAAAAAGTATTCAGGAGTATATGCAGCAGCATGGAGATGAGCTTATTCGCTTTAATCCCTATGCAATAAAAAAAATGGGACTGCTCGCTACACAGACCCTGCTGAAATTAGGTGATTACATGTTAATCTGTGCTCCCTTTCAGTTGTCTATGAAGAGGGCAATTCTGCTGGTAATTTTAAGCAAAGATGAGATAAGCTTTTTCCAACAGTTTCAGAATAAAATAATATCCTTGAGTTTTACCTTTCAGCGACCGGGCAACAATACCCCTATCAATCTTTTTGTAAGAGGGACTCTGGTCCGTATGGGTCCGGTTAAGGGCAGGAACAATGTCTGCCTGGTTGACCTCTCTTACAGCAGGTGCCCCAATGACCTTATGGAGATTGTGGCTGACTATCTTGGCAACCATGCTTCATTAAAAAGCCAGTATGAGCATTTAAAAAACAGGTCGGTTGAACTAAATGAAGAGAATACCAAGATTATGCGCTACAATAAATATACTGAAGCGCAAATTTCCGGCAAGAAACAGAAGGTTGATCTAATCTCTGTTTCAGTAAATAGAATTATTATAGATATTCCTGCGGCTGCGGGCCCAATTGAAGAGGGTTCCAAATTCATAATCAAGCTCTATTTCCAAATGTATCAGTTTATGATTACCGGCAGGGTGAGTAAAGCAGAAGAAGCTCCTGAGGCGGGTTTTGCCAGGGTCTATTATGATATAGAGTTTACCCCGGAACTGGTGGAAATTCTTGATGACTATTTTTTCCGTTTGAGTTTTAAAAGGTAGCCGTTGTTACGGAACTGAACTTTTCGGATCCGATAAACAGACTGGCCCAGGAAAGATTTGCAGTTACCTATCTTTACCCGATACAGCGTTTTGTTATTTCCAATATTTTAGAAGGCATTAACCAGATAGTAGTGCTGCCCACAGGCAGCGGCAAATCACTCTGTTTTCTGCTTCCCTCTTTAGTTTTAAAGGGGGTGACCCTGGTCGTTGTGCCGCTGCTGTCCCTTTTACAGGATCAAATAAAGCGCCTTGAAAAAATCAATATAAGGGCAGGGGTAATCCGGGGAGGGCAGAGTCCCGGGGTGCGTGAGCGGATATTTGCGCATTTAAGGAAGGGCAGAGATACTTTGCTTTATGCAACTCCGGAGGCGCTTCTTTCACCATCATTAAAAAAATCTCTAAAGGATCTCAGGATTGTCCATCTGGTGGTGGATGAAGCCCATTGTATTTCGGAGTGGGGGCCGGGCTTTCGTCCGGATTACCTAAAAATCGGTCAGGCGGCCGCAGAGTTGAAGATTCCCCTTTTAAGCGCTTTTACCGCCACGGCTTCAGAGAGGGTGCTCGCGGATATCCGTAAAGCTCTTTTCAGCGGCAGAATGGTAAGCAGAGTAATAGATACCCCTGACAGGCCTAACATAAGCTATTCGGTTCTACCTGTAATATCAACTGCCAGGGCCTTGAACCGCCTTGTTAAAGAGGAGAAAAGACCGATACTGGCCTTTTCCCGTACCAGGAAGGGTGCAGAGGCAGGTGCCCGTTATCTAATTGGAAAAATTCCCGAAGAGAAGGTCCTTTTTTATCATGCCGGCCTGGACCTGAATGAAAGAAATAATGTAGAGGCGTGGTTTATGGGTTCAGATAGCGCTATTCTCACCGCTACGTCAGCCTATGGTATGGGAATTGATAAAGCGGATATTCGGACCATCATCCATATTGATCTGCCGCGTTCAATTGAATCCTACCTGCAGCAATCAGGCCGGGGCGGTAGAGATGGTAATCCGGCCCGCTCTATCCTTTTCTACTCTATGCCGGATGCGCTGGATCTGTTGGCCGGTATAGAAGGGAATAAAGAACATAACATCCTGGAGCGAGAGCGCTGCCGGCAGATAGTAGAATATGCCGCCGGGTTTAACCTTGGGGAAAGGGAATGGCCGCGTGCAGAGCAGTGCCGGCGCACAAAACTGCTTTCAATTCTAGGTAAAGAAGAGGTTGCCTGCTCGGGGTGTGATGTGTGCAGTGGTGAGGCTGTAACAGTACCGGAAGGATTTACAGAAATATTGTCCCTGGTAAAGAAGTATAAACGCTTTTTTACTGTACGGGAGCTTGCCATGATCCTGGCTGGCAGGGAGAGCAGCGATTCGCTGCGCCGTGGTTTTGACAGACTTGCCTGTTTTGGTATATTGAAGAAGTGGGACGATATCGCTATTGAGATGGCGATATCAACAATGGTAAGATCAGGTTGGTTGACCGTCGTTGAGAGAGGGTTTCGACGGTACAGGGTAACCCTTGGAAAGAGTTTCGTAAGTCATTCGGGAAATAAGGCCCGGTCAGCGTCTTAATAATAAGTAATTTAAAAGGAGCAGAAGAAATGGCAGCTAAAGATTACAATCCCTACAAAACAGCCCAGGATCAGTTTGACAAGGTGGCCGAGATGCTTGAGCTGGATCAGGCAACCCGTGATTTGTTAAGAAACAGCCTGCGGGAGCATCACTTCAGTATTCCGGTACAGATGGATGACGGCGGGAAGAAGGTATTCCGGGGTTTCCGGGTTCTGCATAATGATGCCAGGGGGCCGGGGAAGGGAGGTATCCGTTTTCATCCCCAGGAGACAATCGATACGGTGCGTGCTCTGGCCATGTGGATGACCTGGAAATGCGCGGTAGTTGATATTCCTCTGGGCGGCGGAAAGGGCGGTGTCATCTGTGATCCCCATAATTTAAGCCTTAGGGAGCAGGAGCTCCTCTGCCGCGGTTGGGTAAGACAACTGGCCAGGAATGTGGGACCACTTTCCGATGTACCGGCTCCCGATGTAATGACCAATGCCCAGCACATGCTCTGGATGCTCGATGAGTATGAAACTATACATGGCGCCAGGTACCCCGGCTTTATCACCGGCAAACCGGTGGGCATGGGGGGTTCGTTGGGCCGGACAGAAGCTACGGGCTATGGATTGATATTCACTGTTAGGGAAGCTTTGAAAGAAATGGGTATAAAGCCGGAGGGAACCGTGGCCTCGGTTCAGGGTTTCGGTAATGTGGCACAACATGCCATAGAGTTATTTACCCGGATAGGCGGGAAAGTATTGTGTGTATCCTGCTGGGACCAGGACAAACAGCAGCCCTTTACCTATAAAAAAGAAGGTGGGATCGATCTTGGAGAGTTGCTGCCTATTACGGACAGCTTCGGCAGCATTAATCGGGAGAAGGCAAAAGAACTGGGCTATGAAGAGCTCCCCGGCGGTGCCTGGCTCGAACAGGAGGTGGATATCCTGATCCCGGCGGCGCTGGAAAACGAGATTAATGCAGAGAGTGTGAATAAGATCAGCAAAAGGGTTAAGCTTCTTGCTGAGGGGGCTAACGGGCCCACTACCATTGAGGCTGATGAAGGCATCAAGGAGAAGGGTATCTTCCTTATTCCCGATTTCCTGGCTAATGCCGGGGGCGTTACCTGCAGTTATTTTGAACAGGTTCAGAGCAACATGAACTACTATTGGGAAAAGGATGAGGTTTTAGGCAAGCTGGACACCAAGATGACGGCTGCTTTCATGGCTACCAGTGAAATGGCCAAAAAGAATAAGCTATATATGCGTGATGCCGCGTATGTAATTGCAATTGACCGGGTGGCCAGGGCCACTAAAAATCGCGGCTGGGTGTAACTTTAGTAAGCGTCCATGGCGGACTACGGACCGGCAAAGGAGATATCGCCTTTTAACCGTAATTTTTTTGACGGCTGGGAGGGCTTTACCCGCATAGGTGACGGCAGTCTGGGCGGTAAAGCTCAAGGATTGGCCTTGATCAGGGATACCCTTGCAGCTCAGTTCCAGGAAAATCGCTTTCAGGATATCATAATAAATATCCCTACCCTGACGGTAATCACCACTCATTTCTTTGATCGCTTCATGGAGCAGAATGATCTATACGATATTGTTACCTCAGACTTAAGCGATGATCATATTGCCTACCATTTTCAAAAGGCGGAGCTTCCGGCGGAGATTATCGGCGACTTAAGGTCGTTGATTGCCCAGGTGCGGGTGCCATTGGCAATCAGATCTTCCAGCCTGCTGGAAGATGCAGCCAGCTTCCCCTTTGCCGGCGTATATGGGACCAAGATGATCCCCAATAACCAGTACGATACGGATACCAGGTTTCGTAAATTTGTGGAAGCGGTCAAATTTGTTTATGCTTCCACTTTTTTAAAAAGTGCCCGGGATTATATAAAGGCTACCGGCCATAGTATTGAGCAGGAAAAAATGGCGGTTATCATCCAGGAAATCGTGGGCCTGCCTCATGACCGGCGCTTTTATCCCAATATATCCGGTGTGGCCCGTTCCTATAACTTCTATCCTTTAAGCTATGCCAAACCTGAAGATGGAGTGGTTAATCTGGCATTGGGGTTGGGTAAGAAGATTGTGGATGGCGGTCTGGTCTGGTGTTATTCTCCCCGTTTTCCCCGTCTGAATCCGCCTTCTAGATCAACAGGTGATCTTTTAAAATCCACCCAGAACAATTTCTGGGCGGTGAATACAGGCAAACCGCCGCCCTATGATCCTGTTAACGAAGCTGAATACCTGCTGAACCTGGATCTTAGGGATGCTGAATATGATGAGGTCTTACCCTATATAGCCTCAACCTATGATATACAATCGGACCGGGTAAACATTGGAACAGCCGGCAAAGGACCGCGGATAATTACCTTTGCTCCCATACTGCAGGCAGAGATACTGCCTTTGAATGAGCTGCTGCTTATTCTGCTTGATTTGAGTGAAAAGAGCTACGGCAATAAAGTGGAAATTGAGTTTGCCATAACCTTTGATCCGCGCTCCAGCCGGGCGCCCCGTTTCGGTTTTTTACAGGTAAGGCCCCTGCAAATTTCGGTCGAGTCTGTTAATATCGGGAAGGAAGAGTTGAAAGGCAACACTGTGCTGGTTGCTTCAGAGCGAGTACTGGGCAATGGGATGTTGAATACCATAGAGGATGTTGTTTATCTGAAACCGGATAATTTTGACATTAAATATTCCCGGGCCATGGCCGCAGAAGTAGAGACTTTAAACCGGCGGCTTATAGAAGAGGGACGCCCCTACCTGCTTATTGGTTCTGGTAGATGGGGGAGTTCAGATGACTGGCTGGGAATACCGGTTGGCTGGTCCCAGATCTCCGGCGCCAGGGTCATTGTTGAATGTACCCTGCCGGAAATGTCCATAGATCTCAGCCAGGGAGCTCATTTTTTTCATAATATCTCCAACCTGGGTATATATTACTTTTCCCTGGAATACTCTGATGAATACCAGATCGATTGGGATTGGCTGGACAGCCGGCAGGTTGCAGCTGAAGGTGAGTTCTTGAAGCACGTACACCTTAAATCACCGCTCAAGGTGAAGGTCGATGGAAAAAGAGGAATGGGGGTGATTTTCAAATGAATGATCTTAGTAAGCCCGGTAGAAGGGCTGATAATCTGATTAATGATCTGCAGGAAAGGGTAAAAGAGCTTAACTGTTTATACAAGATCGAAGAACTCTTGAACAATGCTGATGCCGAATTGTCTGAATTATTTGCCGGTGTGATTGAGATCATTCCCGCGGGCTGGCAGTTTCCGGAGATCTGCCAGGTGAAGATAGAATATGAAGATCAGGTATACAGATCTACGGATTTCCGGGAGACGTCCTGGAACCAGAGTTCGGACATTGCTGCCCAGGAAAAGGTTATGGGCAGGATAACGGTTTCCTATTCTGAAGAGGTGCCCGCAACCGAGAGTGGTTTCTTTCTTAATGAGGAGCGGAAGTTAATCGATACCATCGCTGATCGAATAGGCCATACCATACTGCAGAAAAGCCTAAGAGAGGTATTCAAAGAGTGGAGGGAAATTAAAAAGGAACTTTCGGCTAAAAAGGACAGCGAGTTAAGGGCGGTCGTCGATATGCTGGAGCGGTCGGACAGGAAACTTTTCCTCTATGTCTCACAGAAAATGCTTTATCACCTCTGCTGGAATGGCATTAAAGAGGCAAAAAAACTGCTTGAAAAATTCGGTGTCAGCCGGAAACCAACCGGCCGCAGCATGGATGATGATGTCAACCGGCCGGTCCGGAAACAAACAATCGACAGGATAATCTCTCTCAGCCATGAAGTATTCCGGGTTGCTGCCAAATCATTGAATGAAGAGCAGATACTCGCCAATATCCAGAAGTGGCTCCAGGAGGATAAGTCGCGATTCTTAGTTAAAGTCATTGATAACTCCAATTCAACGCTTAACGATATAATTGATGCTCTTACCCGCTACCATTATATCGAGGCAGAGGGAGCAACGCTCTCTGATCCCATAGAAAAGGGTCTGCGTGTCTCCCTGATACGCAGGTTTTTTGCCGATCAATTGGAGTTTATAAATATCGCTAAAAAATTCATTGAGGTGCGTGATTTTTATAACTTGAGCCAGAAAATGGTCTTTACTGCCGAGAGCCGGGGCCAACTGGGGGGAAAGAGTGCCGGTTTGTTTCTGGCTGCCCATATTGCGGCAAAATCTCCTGAATATATAGAGCTGTTCAAGAATCTCAAGGTTCCCAGGACCTGGTACCTGACCTCCGACGGGCTGATCAACTTCCTGCACTATAATAATTTAGAAGAGATCAATGAGCAGAAATATAAGAGCCTTGACGAAATATATCTTAGCTATCTGAATATTGTACAGATCTTTAAGAATTCCAATTTTCCCCCTGAAGTTATCAAGGGGCTTTCCACGGCAATTGAGGACTTTGGCGATCATCCTATTATTGTGCGCAGCTCGAGTCTGTTGGAGGATAGATTCGGCGCTGTTTTTTCCGGCAAATACAAGAGCCTCTTTTTAGCCAACCAGGGAAGCAAAGAAGAGCGGCTGAATGCCCTGCTCGATGCTGTTGCCGAAGTATATGCCTCAACCTTTGCCCCTGACCCTATTGAATACCGGACAGCCCGGGGGTTGATTGATTTCAATGAAGAAATGGGGATTATGATCCAGGAGGTAGTAGGAACTAAAGTTGGCAGATATTTTTTTCCTGCTTTTGCCGGAGTCGCCTTCAGCAGGAATGATTTTTTCTGGTCATCCCGGATAAAGAAAGAGGATGGCTTGATCCGCATGGTGCCCGGTCTGGGTACACGGGCGGTTGACCGGGTAACCGATGATTACCCGGTGTTAATTGCTCCCGGTATGCCGAACTTAAGGGTAAACGTTTCTCCCGGTGAAGTGCTGCGCTATTCGGCCAAGAGGATCGATATCCTTAACCTGGAGACTAATTCATTTGAGACAATTGAGATTGCCGAATTATTAAAAGAATTCGGGGCTGAAATACCGGGGATCCAGCATATCGTATCCACCAATGTTGAAGGCCATATCGAGAATCCCACTTCCAAATTCAACATTAATTTTAATAGTGATGATCTGGTGGTCACTTTTCACGGTATTATCAACCGCACTCCCTTTGTTGAGCAGATCGGTGCCCTACTCAAGCTGTTCGAAGACAAGATAGGAACAGCAGTGGATATTGAATTTGCCCATAATGGTGAGAGCCTTTACCTTCTGCAATGCCGGCCGCAGAGTTATTCAAAGGAGGTCTCTGCTCCGCCCATCCCCAAAGATCTGCCTGAAGAAAAAATAATTTTTTCCGCAAGGAAATTTGTGACCAATGGGATTGTGCCCAATATTACCCACATTGTTTTTATTGACTGTGATGCTTACAGCAGGCTGCGGAGCCTGGAGGATCTTAAGAACGTTGGCAGGGCTGTGGGTAAGCTCAATAAGGTCCTGCCCAAGCGCCAGTTTATTCTAATGGGTCCGGGACGCTGGGGCAGCCGGGGTGATATCAAACTGGGGGTTAATGTAACCTATGCGGATATCAATAATGCGGCCATGCTCATAGAGATTGCCTGTAAGAAGGGAAATTATACCCCCGAACTCTCTTTCGGCACCCACTTCTTCCAGGATCTGGTGGAAGCCTCAATCCGGTATCTGCCCCTTTATCCTGATGAAGAGGGTATAATATTCAATTCAAGGTTTCTGCTGGGCGCGGATAACATCCTGGCCGATCTACTGCCTGAGTATTTAAAATTGAGCAATACCATCAGGGTAATTGATGTGAATAAATCCTCTAAAGGGTTTACCCTGCAGATCCTGATGAATGGTGATCTCGAAGAAGGAGTGGGTTTTCTTTCAGATTCCAGCCTGGATATGGAAATATCCATTGAGCCTGCTAAAACAGAGGAAAGGCCGGCAGTTCGGGTGAATAACTACTGGCGCTGGCGGCTGCATATGGCAAAGCTTGTCGCTTCCCGGCTGGATGGCAAGCGTTTTGGGGTAAAGGATTTCTATCTGCTGGGCAGCACCAAAAATGCCACAGCCGGTGCAGCCAGCGATATAGATATTCTGATTCACTTTCAGGGCACGGAAAAAAAGAGGAAAGAGCTCTGTTTCTGGCTGGAGGGCTGGAGCCTTTCTTTAGCTGAAATGAATTATCTGCGTACGGGATACAGAACAGGCGGTCTTTTGGATGTACATATTATTACCGATGAAGATGTAGCTAATAAGACAAGCTATGCGGCTAAGATCGGGGCGGTATCTGACGCTGCTATGCCTCTGCCCTTGAAGAAAACTATCTAATCAACTCCCTCTCTACGGTTTTCGGATTGTAGGGGTCAAAACGAACAAGTGCCAGTTCCGGCCCGTCATGGGCCGCTGAAAAAGCCCGGGTACGCCCGATTTTATCCTGCCAGCTACCGGTAAGGCGGGCAGATTCATGGGCATGGCCGTGAAGGGTAATTAAGGGCCCGCGTTCTTCAATAAACCTTCTCACCGCTATACTTCCTATATGAACATCCAGGGGAACATGATCTATCATCCTGCCATGCAGAGCCACGCGGTCCAGGTTGGTTTTATAGGGAGGTGTATGGAAAAGAAGGATTGCATTGGTCAGCTCATCCCTTTCGCATAATTTTTCCAGATCTTGGGCAATTGTGGCGTATTTCAGTTGATCTTCCGCAACAGGCAGGGAGAGAATGCCCTCTTCAGGGGCTATGCACCCAGGATCGACGTAGCGTGAAACGTCGTAACGTTCCCAATCCTTCAGGCAGAAAGGGGTAGGGGGGACATAGGTGTAGCCGAAGATCAGGAAATTCCGCCAGCCTGTTTTGCGGTTGTGCATATAATGCCACACCCCTTTTGTTGCTGCATCCAGGATTGGAGCTTCCTGTGTTCGCGCATCATCATTGCCCAGGATCAGGAAAACCTCCGGGTAAAACTCTCCCAGAGATTCCTTTAATCTTGAAAATTCAGCGGCCAGGAAATTATTTACAAATTCGTCATGATCTGCGGCTGTGCGGCCACCGCCTCCCGGGGGAAGCAGGTCCCCGCCCAGGAATATAGCGGCAGGCTTTTCATCGGCCACAGCAGAAAAGAGTTTTTCGTATTTATGCCGATGGCCGTGAAGATCGGAAACGAAAAAGCAGGTGGCGGAGTTGGCAGGTGATTCGGCAGCGATCATGCTATATTCCAAAAATCATATAATTTTCGCTTAAGCTGATTGCATTATAGGTACCGGCATAAAGGGTGGCCGGGTTCACCGGATCTGTGGCTAAAAGATTTATGGAGGTTTCCACGATGCCTTTATTGATAAGCTCCCAATGCTGCCCGCCGTCGTTGGAACAGGCAATTCCTGCCGCCCGCAGGGGCAGAAACAACGTCTCTGGTTTTTCCGTATGAAGGGCCAGATCCCCGTTAATATTTTGCCAGCTATCGCCGCCATTTGCAGATTTAAAAACAACAGGGATTTCATCATTTGCCTTGAAGCCACACAGGTAAATGCTTTTTGGGTTCTGAGGATCGAGAAGGAAATCCAGTGATACAATCCTGCCGGCCATACCGCTTGTTTTAACCCATACTAAAGGCCCTGAGCCCTCCTTCTCTTGATCCGCCTGCACACTGAGATTGGTACAGGCGGCACAGAGAAACACTACTAAGATAACCGGAGAAAAAAGGAAGGATTTCCTCTGGCGGGTGGATAGAGATTTGTCCATGATAACTCCTGAAGACAGTAGGCTGACTGGCGCAGCACCCGGATTTTTTTACATTTGCTTAATAAAAAATATATAGCAAGCTAATTGTGATATCAAGGAAATGAGAAAAAGCTGATATATTTTGGGAAAGAAACAGGCCGGTGCAGTAAATAATTCAGGCTGTCCGGTAACCTAATAAATATCATTGACTAACCCCTTCATGATGGGATAAAATTTAGTTGACTGTTTTCTGGGGAGGGGGAGTATGTCAACAACACAAGCAGAGCGAAGAAG
>Ga0114923_10002296_pt1 | contig 12991 bp, 1 predicted proteins | sample SumtaG_FD_89578 | JGI IMG/M metagenome (GOLD analysis project Ga0114923, IMG submission 89578) | Deep subsurface microbial communities from Indian Ocean to uncover new lineages of life (NeLLi) - Sumatra_00157 metaG | ecosystem: Environmental > Aquatic > Marine > Oceanic > Sediment | place: near... | reverse complement strand
CCGACAATCCCCTGATGGTGGGGGTTTTAAAAACCCGGGCCAGGGGGATGCGCACATTAAAGGCTTTATGTGCTTTCGACACCAAAATGGTGGCTTTCAAAGAATGCCCGCCCAACTGGAAAAAATCGGCATCGATCCCGATTTTCTCTTTATCGATGTTTAATACCTGGCTCCATAATTCCACCAGTTTCTCTTCAACGGCGTCCCGGGGTGGGGTGTAATCCTCCCCGGTTTCCACTCCAGCCGGTTCTGGCAGGGCCTTGCGATCAATTTTCCCGTTAGGGGTCAACGGCATGGTCTCCATGGGGACAAAATAGGTGGGGATCATATAGTCGGGTAATTCGCCGGCCAGGAAGTTTCTTAATTGCGGTATATGAAGGGGGCCCGGGTTACGTTCACCACTTCCCGCCTCCACCACATAAGCACAGAGATATTTATCGCCGCTGTCATCCGCACCGGCGGTGACCACTGCTTCTTTTATCCCGGGATGCTTCAACAACTGGCTTTCGATTTCCCCCAACTCCACACGAAACCCCCGGATTTTAACCTGGAAATCCCGTCTGCCCAAAAATTCAATATTGCCGTCCACCAATAACCGCCCCAGGTCACCGGTCCAGTAGAGTCTACCAAAGTCCTCATCATTCTTGAAGCGTTTGTCCGCGACTTCGGGGTTCTTCCGGTAACCGGGAGATAAGTAACGACAGGCCACCAGGATTTCACCGGTTTCCAACGGCTCCACAGGATCGCCATTCTCATCGATCACAAATATCCCGGTTTGATCCAGGGGTACACCGATGAGAGGTTTTTTGTATGTGCCGCCGTGTTCGATTAAACAGACGGAATTGACGGACGATTCGGTCTGACCGTATATGTTGGCCAACGTGGAATTGGGAAAATATCGATTGAACATCTCCACTTCATGCTGCCGCACCGGTTCACCCCCCAACAAGATAAAATGAAGGTGCGGGAATGCCTCGCTGCCGTCCAGGGTGTTGGCAAAAAAACTAAACAAGGAAGGCACAGAATGCCAGATGGTGATTTTCTCCCGGGTCAAAAATTCCGACAACCGGATAGTGGTTTCCCGGTTCTTCATATTTAAAGGGTATAGAGACGCACCGGTATGGAGTGCACTGAACATGTCCTGTACAGAGCCGTCATGACAAAAGGAAGAAAACAGTGTCATGCGGTCGGACGGGGTAATGGAAAATCCCCGCACCCAACTGCGGTTATAATAATCCGCGTTTTCATGGGTTTGCACCACCCCTTTGGGCTTTCCGGTAGACCCGGACGTATACAATATATAAGCGGGCTTTTCCCTGTATGCTTCCCTGGCAGGATTCCCTGTCGAAGCCGCCGACCCAGTCCCATCGATAGCTTTTACAGGAATATTATTCTCCCGGCCCAATTGTTGGGCCAAAGATTCATTGGCGGTATTGGTAAGGATTAACGAGGATTCCGAATCGGACAACATGTAGGAGAGTCGATTGAAAGGATAATCCACGGACAGGGGCACATATATTTTCCCGGCTTTCAAGGTCCCTAATATGGCGGCAATCATGGACACACCATGCTCAAACAAAAGCCCGACAACTTCACCGGCCGCAGATGCCGATACCAGCCGGGCAATACGGTTGGCATACCGGTTCAACCCCCGGTAGGTAAACGTGGTTTCCCCGTCTTTTACGGCAAGGTTACCGGGTGTTTTGTTTACCTGTTCTTCAAATTTTTTCGCTAACATTTCCTACTCTTTTTTAAAGCGTTTACGTTTCCCTGACCGTTGTTTTCTCTCTTCGCTTCTATAGCTTTTAAGACTTTGCCCGGGGTCTTTGGCGAAAAAGGCCAGCATTTTAATATAGAGGTTGATCATGTATTGGATGGTGGCCGGTTCAAACATCTTCTTCTTATATGCCCAATACATCTCGATGCCGTCACGGTATTCGCTTATATAGGGTTCCAGGTCAAATTTAATGTCCTGGGTATGTTCCATATGTTCGGGCTCAAAGGGTTCCAGGGACTCTGCCAATTGGGCATCCCCCAGGTTCAGCATATTAAAGGAGACAGGGATATCCGGGTAGCGCATGTCCAGTTCTTCAAATAACGGTTCCAGGGGATAGGACTGGTGTTGAAAGGTCTCGATGACCCCGCGGTGCACCCCCTGGAGAAACTGCTGCGCCGGTTCATCTTCATCCACATGAATGCTGAAAATAAGGGAATTAACAAAAAAGCCGATGATGTTTTCCAGGGACGGATGATCTCTTCCCGCGGCAATGATCGAGCACCCGATATCCCCCTGACCGGAAATTCGCGATAAAAAGAGCAGGTATATGGAAAACATCACGGTAAACAGGGTGGTATGATGGGTTTCAGCCAGTTTTTTCAGACCGGTTTTTATATCATTTTGGATCATGCACCTGTACCCGCCGCCTTCCCTGTCCTCTTTTTCTATTTCACTATCCGCCGGTAATTGCAGTACAGGTACACCGGCAGCGACCTTTTTCTTCCAGAAGCGGCGCGACTCTTCCCCTCCTTTGCCTGTTAACTGTCTATTATGCCACTGTGAAAAATCTTTATACTGCACCGCTAAGAGTTCAAGTCCAGGCTTTTTCCCGGCCCTGTAATCCTCATACAACCGGGTAAATTCCTGTTTAAGTATCTGCAGCGACCATCCGTCCGATATGATATGATGCATACTGAACAGCAACCAATACAATTGGGGTTCCAGTTTTAACAAAGTCGAACGAAACAAAGGCGCCCGGGTCAGGTCAAAGGGCTCGGTTGATATTTTTTTATAAACCCGTTCTGCCTCCCGCTGCTTCTTTCCCGGTTCTGCCAGGGAAATATCTATGGTTTCAAGGGATAAATCCACCCCTTTAACCACCTGCTGGCAGGGAAGGTCGTCCACTGTTTTGAAAGCGGTACGGAAACTCTCGTGACGCTCGGTTACCCGGTTAAGTGCCTGCTCTACCCGGGTCTTATCCACCTCGTGTCTCAATTCGATATGACCGGACATATTAAAGGCCGGGCTGAGGGGCTGCAGGTTATGAAGTATATACAGCCGCTGTTGATTAAAAGAGAGGGGATAATAGTCCTTTGCTTCAGCCCCCGGGATATCCACACCGGTATCTTTTTCAGCCCCGGAAATGACAGCGGCTAACTCCTCCAGGGTGGCCGTCTGAAATATCGTTACCAGCGGCACTTTTACACTGAATTTTTTATATATCCCGGAGACCATCAAGGTGGCTTTTAACGAGTGACCGCCCAATTCGAAAAAATTTGCTTGCCTGCCGATACGTTCCTTATCCATGGCCAGCAATTGCGCCCATATGTCTGCCAATGCCTCTTCCACTTCACTGGCGGGAGGTATATAATCCTCTCCAGTACCCGGTTCCGGCTCCGGTAACTTTTCCCGGTCCACTTTACCGTTGTGCATTAAAGGTAAGTTTTTCAAAACAATGATCCGGGGTATCATGTATTGGGGCAGGTCATTACCGATTATTTTCTTGATTTCAGCCGCATCGATATTGTCCACCGAGACATAAGCCAATAGAATTTTTTCGCCCGTTTCATCCTCCCGCACCACCACCACACACTCTCTTACCCGGGGGATGGACAATATTTTACTTTCTATTTCACCCGGCTCAATTCGGAACCCCCGCACTTTAACCAAAAAATCCCCCCTGCCCCTTAATTCGATATTGCCGTCTTCCCGCCAACGGCCGATATCACCGGAACGATAGAGCCTCTGGTTATCCTGGGAGAAGGCAGGATGATACACCAACTTTTTATTGGTCAATTCATCATTATTAATATAGCCCAGCACCTCGGTTTCGCCCTTTACAAATAATTCTCCCCATACCCAAAGGGGAACAGGATTGAGGTCTTCGTCCAGGATGTAAATATCGACATTACTGATGGGTTTGCCGGCAGGGGGAATGGGTGTTTTATCCGCCGTCGAGGCATCTAAGGTATAAGAGGTGACCACATGCATTTCAGTGGAACCGTAGTGGTTGTGAAGCTTTAATTCAGGGTTTAAATCCAAAAACCGTTTCAACCCGGCGGTTACTTTTAACTGTTCCCCCGCGGTGATAATATGTTTTAAGTTGTAACGGAAGGTTTGATGCCACCGGCCCGATTCATTAAATAAAAAATTCAAATAGGAAAAGGGTAAAAACAGCAGCTCGATTTGATATTTAATGAGAAAATCCATCAAATAATCGATGTCCTGCCGCTGGATATCCCCGATTAAATGCAGCTTGCCGCCGGCGGTCAGGGTCCCCATGATCTCTTGAAAAGAGACGCAGAAATTGATGGAAGTAAACTGTAAACAACTCATCGAACCGTCGATCAAAGTGTGTTCATTCTGCCATTGGATTAAATTGGTCAGGCAATCATGGGATAACATGGCACCGTTGGGAGTACCGGTGGAACCGGAGGTATAATTGACGTACAGTATATCGGTGGGTTTATTCATCACTACGGGGTTGGCGGTTTTATGCCCGGATTTTTCATCTATTTTATTCCATTGGGAGCAAACATTTAAAATGTCTCCCCCGTAACCGCCGAATAAATCAGGCCGCATTTCATCGATGATAAGTAAATCCGACCGGCTGTCGGCCAGCACGTGCAGGACCCGGTCGCGGGGATACGTGGGGTCCACTGCCAGGTAAGCGGCACCGGCTTTAATGATCCCCCATAAGACAATGATCATATCGATGGAGCGATCCATGGAAACCGCAATGATAGCATTGGGTTTTACCCGGTATTCATCAATTAAATAATGGGCCAACCGGTTGACTTTCTTATTCAATTCATTGTAGGTAATGGATGCATTATGATTAACAACGGCTGTTTTATCCCTGGAGGCTTCCACCTGCCTTTCAAACAGCTCCTGTAGGGTAAGGGCAGGAAAGGGATACCCACCATGCCCGGCATTAAAGGTTTTAAGGATTCGTTCATATTCGGAATCCTCCATAATGGTTAACCAGGAAATGGGCTCACCCGGTTTTTCGGTAACCCGTGCCAGTAAGTTCAGGAAATTATTGATCATCCGGTTTACAACACCGGCTTCAAACAGGTCCGTGTTGTACATGAGGGAACCGCTTAATTCATCCCCGGCTTCCACCACGAACAAGGTAAGATCAAAGACGCTCAAGTTGAACTCATTTTGATAGGTATAATCGGTAGCGTTAACCCCTGCCATGGCCGGCGCGTTATCCTCGGTCTCCGTGTTGTTATGAGCCAGCATAACATTAAACAACGGGGACTGGCTGAGGTCCCGGTCCAATTCCAGGCGATCCACCAGCAGGTTAAAGGGATAATCCTGGTGGTCATAACATGCCAGTGTCTCTTCTTTAACGTCTTGAAGCAGGTCTCGAAAGGATTTACCCGGCTGCAACAGGGTTCGATAAACCAACGTGTTTACCAAAAATCCCACCATATCATGCAATTCCGCCTGCTTCCTGCCGGCAATGGGCGAACCCACGATGATATCCTCTTGCCCGGTGTATTTGTACAGGAATACATCGAAAATGGCCAATAGAATCATAAACAGTGTGGTATCCTCCTCCCGGTTCAGATCACGTAATTTTAGTGCCGCTTCCTTGCTGATGGTAAAAGGAATGCTCCTGCCGTTAAAGGTCTGCCTGGACTTCCTGGGATGGTCCAGGGGAAGCTCGATGCCATTGGGTTTATCTTTAAATTTCTCTAACCAATAACCTTCCGATTGACTGAGCGAAGGTCCGTCAACCAATATATTATGCCAGCGGGTATAGTCCTTATATTGGAGTTTCAATGGTGGAAGCGGATTTTCACTGCTATTTAAATATGAATTATACAGGGTAACGAATTCATTGGTCAACGTTCCCTGCGACCAGCCATCCGTAACCAGGTGGTGGATAACAAAGAAAAGTAGAACCATTTCATCCGAAAGCCGGACAGTTTTTACCCGGAACAGGGGACCCTTTTCCAGGTCAAAGGGTTTTTCGAAAAAGGTCATAAAAAGATTTTTGGCTTTTTCTTCTTTTACTCCTTCATCAACGTCACTTAGGTCTTCCTGTTCCAGTTTGAAGCGAAAGTCTTCGATAATTTTCTGTTGGGGTTCTCCTTCAGCCGAAATAAAAACAGTTCTTAATCCTTCATGCCGGGATGCCAATGTTTGAAACGCCTGTTCAAAGACCGGGATATTAAACCGGTGATGAAGGGCAAGGGCATTGGGAAGATTGTAAGCCGTGGATTCATCCTCAAATTGGCATATAATCCATAATCTCCGCTGGGCATAGGAGAGTTTATAGTACTCTTTTTTCTCCATAGGTGCTATTTCAGTGTATTCCAGGGGTTCCGCAGCCTTAATTCTTAGGGCCAATTCTCGTACAGTGGGATTGACAAAAACCTCTTTTAGTTCAAAATTTACCCGGAACGTTTTATGGATGTGATAAGCGACTTTTGTTGCTCTTAACGAATGCCCGCCCAGCTCGAGGAAATCATCATCAATGCCAACCCGGTTTTCTTCGATTCCCAGCACTTCCGACCAAATGCGCACCAATTTCTCCTCTGTTTCATCTCGGGGGGCGACATAATCGGTACTTACTCTCCGGCTTTGCGGTTCAGGCAGCGCTTTCCTGTCTAGTTTCCCATTGGGGTTTAAAGGCATTTTCTCCAAAGGTACAAAATAAGACGGGATCATGTATCCAGGTAACTCTTCCCCGGCATAGGTTCTCAACTCTGCCGTGGACAGATCGCCATCGGTAACAATATAGGCACACAGGTATTTATCTCCGCCGCCCTCTTTCTCTTCCTTCACCATAACCACGGCATCCTTAATTTTGGAATGGTTTAACAAACAGCTTTCGATTTCCCCGGGTTCTACCCGGTAGCCCCTTATCTTCACTTGAAAATCTTTCCTGCCGGAAAACTCCACGATGCCGTGGGGGAGCCAACGGGCCCGGTCACCGGTTCTGTAAAGAGGTGAAAGGTGAAATAAACTCTGTGTCCTCTGTGGCAAAATAAACCTTTCCGCTGTTAATTCCGGGTTGTTTAAATAGCCCCGGGATACACCGTCCCCTCCGACGCATAACTCTCCAAATACGCCAGGGGGCTGTAACTGAAACTGCGCATCTCCATCGACCTCCAGTATATAAGCGGTTGAATTATCGATAGGACTACCGATGGGTATGTTCCGATGAAAATCGTCATCGATCAAAAAAGTGGTGGAGAAGGTGGTATTCTCAGTGGGTCCATAACCATTGACGATCTTCAAATCATTATATTTATTTCTCACCCGGTTAATGTTAGGGGGAGATAAAACATCACCACCCACCAATAGATATTCAAGCCCTGTGAAGATATCACTGTTCTGCTGCACCAATTGATTAAACAGGGGAGAACTTAACCACAGGGTATTAACCCTGTTTTTAACGATGGCCTGGCCCAGCTTATCCGCATTTAAAATGACATCGTTATCCACCAGGTACAATTTTCCCCCGTTGAGAAGAGCACCCCATATTTCAAAGGTACTGGCATCAAATACCGGGGCACCGGTCTGCAGGATTCGTGTCTCCCCCGTCAATTCTACATAGCCGGTATTATTTACCAGCCGCACCACGTTCCTGTGGGTCACCATTACACCCTTTGCTTTACCGGTGGAACCGGATGTGTATATAATATATGCCAGGTAGGTTGCAGGTTGTTTTTTTGCCACAGAGGCGGTCGGCGACCGCAGCCTAAAAGCAGAGTTCACAGGGGTTTTATCAAAAGTGTCGGCAGTAATCAGTAATTTGGCACCGCTGTCGGTCAGCATATAATCGATGCGGTCTTGGGGGTAAGCTGTGTCAATGGGCAAATAGGCACCGCCTGCTTTTAATATTCCCAATATCCCAATGATCATCTCCAGGGAACGCTCCAGCATTATTCCCACGATGGTTTCTGCGCCAACGCCTTTCTCTTTTAAATGAATTGCCAATTGGTTGGCTTTCTTATTTAATTCCCGGTAGGTAAGCGCATGGTTTACCGTGCTTTGCGCGACAACGGCAATATGGTCCGGGATTTCTTCCGCCTGGCTCTCAAACAACTGATGAATGGTTTTATCTTTTGCATATTCGTGTGTGGTATTATTAAAATCAACCAATAATTGTTTTTTCTCTTCTGCCGACAGGATATCTATCTCAGAGTTTCTTATCTCAACATCAGCGGTCACCGCCCGGACCAGGCGCTCATAGTGTGCGATAACCCGATCGATGGTTGACCGGCTGTACAAGGTCGATTGGTACTCCAATTGAAGCCGGATATGCTCAGCAGTTCTCAAGAAAGAAAAAATCATTTGGGGATGGGTGTGTTGAAGGTAGTGTTTGTCATGGATATTTTCCAGTAATACGGCAATATCGAATAATGAGGGTTCACCGGAACCGGGAACGGAGGAAATATTTAACTTTAATCGATCCACTAATACTTCATAGGGGTAATTTTGATTTTCGTCCGCTTCGCTGACGGTTTGTTTTACCTCCAGCAGCAGCTCTTTAAAGGTCATATGATCCGGCAGTTGATTTCTCAAGGCCACCACCATATTGATAAAATTCTTTTCGGTTTCCTGCTTATAAATAGGCGCTCCCACGATAACATCTTTATTCCCGGTATACTTATTCAATAACAAAATCAAAGCGGCGGTGAGGATGACATTTAAAGCGTAGTCAGATCCTTTGCTTAATTTTATTAACTGAGAAAAAAACTCCGTTTGAAATAGATATTGCACCCGGTCCCCGGGGTCTGCAAGCGTTTCACTCCCGGTTTTATCTTTTGCAAAATCCCGGGGAAACGTTGTTTTTGCCAGGTCTCCCGACAATTTAGCCAACCAGTAATCTCTCTCTTTAATATTCTGGTCTGCCGCCATGATTAACATATCTTTGGAATTTCTATCTAACATCTCTTTATACCTCCTGTTTCTCTTTCAAAAACTAAAATCCAAATTCGATCTCTTGTTTACGTGATACTGCCGTATCAAATGAATGGGATATCGTCATATCCTTTAATTTTATATCTTTCTCCGCCGTCACCACCGATGCCAGTTCATTAAAATACTCGCTAAATCGCTTGACGGTCTCTTCTTTAAACAGTTTCGTACGATACTCAAAGGAAAATCGCAGGGTTTCCGTACCCTCTACCCCAATTAACGTCAAATCAAACTTGGAAAATGGATGGTCATAATCAAAGGGTTTTAATTTTAACCCGGGAATTTCCAGTGCCGGGATATCCAGGTTTTGCAGCGTAAACAGGGTATCGAAGATAGGGTTACGGGAAGTATCCCTGTCTGCCGCGATTTTTTCTATCAAGTCTTCAAAAGGGTATGCCTGGTTTTCAAAAGCTTCCAGGGTTTTTTCTTTTATCTCCGTTAGAAAATGGCTAAAGGTTTTATCGCCGGAGGGATGGCTGCGGATGGCCAGGGTGTTGACAAACATGCCCATGATATGCCGGGTTTCGGTGTCTTCACGACCGGCTGCTGCTGTACCCACGACGATATCTTCACTGCCGCTTAATTTCCACAATAATACACTGTATAGGGCCGTCAAAAGCATAAATAAAGTGATTTCTTCCTCTTTTGCCAGTTCTTTTAACGCCCGGTTTTTTTCACTGTCCATTTCAAAAAAGAGAGTGCTGCCGGCAAAATTCTGCTTCAAGGGCCTGGGATAATCGCAGGGCAGCTCCACCAGCGGCAATTCCCCTTGAAATTGCTTTAACCAGTACTGTTCCTGCTGCTCTAATGCTTTTTTCCCTTCTCCACTAACCTGCCACAATGAGAAATCTTTATACTGCAGTCGCAGGGCAGGTAATTCTTCCCCTCCATACAAGCCCATCAATTCCCTGATCAATATCCCCATAGAGGTGCCGTCGGAAACGATATGATGCATATCTACCATCAAGATATACTTTTTTTCTTCTTGCTTTACCAGTCCCACCCGGAACTGCGGCGCTTCGGACAGATCAAAGGGACGAACAAACTCTGTGTCCTCTGTGTCCTCTGTGGCTAAAAAATATTGAATTTCACATTCCACTTTTTCATGAATCCTCTGTACCGGTTCTCCTGCAACCATTTGAAAAGAAGTCCTCAGGCTCTCATGTCTCCGGGTTAAGCGATGAAATGTCTTTTGCAGCCGTTCACTTTGCGGTTCTCCTTCCAAAAATACCACCACCGGCATATTGTAAGTCATATCGTCTTTCTCCATCTGCTGCAATATATATAACCGTTTCTGGGCAGGCGCAAGGGGATAATAGTCTTTCTTCTCCGCAGCCTCTAAAGAGATATGCTTAGCCGGTGCCGACTTTTTTATATATTCGGATAACCGGCGCAAGGTGGTATGGGTAAACAGTTGGGATAATGTCATTTTTACGTTAAAGGCTTTACGGATCATGGCAAGAACCACCGCTGCTTTTAACGAATGGCCGCCGATGTGGAAAAAATCATCATTAACACCAATTTTCTCTACCGGGATTCCCAACGTTTCCGCCCATATGCCGGCCAATGTCTTTTCCGTTTCATCAGAGGGAGCTTCATGGGGCTCACGGATTGCTGCCCCGGGTTCCGGCAGCGCCTTTAGATCGACCTTGCCGTTGGCTGTCAACGGTATTCTTTCCAATTGGATCACATAGGTGGGTACCATGTAACCCGGTAACCCGTTTTTCAAATAATCCCGCAACCGGGAAATGGAAAGCTCACTATCGGAAACAACATATGCACATAGATATTTATCTGTTTGCTCATGTGCCGTTACAATGACCACTGCTTCATTGATATCATCATGCCCCAACAAATAATGTTCTATTTCACCCAATTCGATCCTGAAACCCCTGATTTTTACCTGGTGATCGATCCGGCCCAGGAATTCGATATTTCCGTCGGGTAATTGCCGGGCCAAGTCGCCGGTTTTGTAGAGTTTTTTTGCCACAGAGGACACAGAGGGGAATTTCTCTGCTGTTAATTCGGGCCTGTTTAAATAACCGCGGGCTGTGCCTTTGCCCCCGATGTATATCTCCCCGCTTACCCCCAGGGGAACCGGCCGTACATTTCTATCCAGTATGTATGTACAGGTATTGGCTATGGGTCGGCCGATGGGAATCGTACCGGCGGTTTCATCGATGGCATCCAGGGGATAATAGGTGGCGTAGACCGTGGTCTCTGTGGGACCATATACATGAATAACCCTACCTTCTCCCAGGTATCCCAGGGCTTTCCCGGAATGCTCCACCGATACCCGCTCACCGCCAAAAAGCACTTTCCTTACACCGGTAAAACATGATATGTCCAGGTCTACCAATGTATTAAACAATGCCGTGGTGACGAAAAATACCGATATGGCCCCCCCCTTTAGCAACCCCGATACCCGGTCCACTGCCGGTACCTTCTGCTCCTCCATCATAACCAGTACCGCACCGTTCAATAAAGCACCGTATATATCGAATACCGAGCCGTCAAAAGCATAATTGGACAATTGCAATACCCGGTCCTCGGCCGTTATGTCTATATAATTGGTGTTTCTCACCACGCGGGTGACATTAAAATGGGTGGTCAGCACTCCTTTGGGGATTCCCGTGGTTCCCGACGTGTAGATGACGTAGGCAAGATGTTCTGAGCGATTCGGTTTTTCGATGAATGATGAATGATGAAGCAAGATTCCGGGCGAACACAGGGGTTCGCCCCTACATAAATCAATTACCTCGATATCCTCACTCACCTGACGCCCATTACTCGATGCACTCACCAAAATCCCGGCATTGCTGTCCTTTAGCATAAAATCAATACGCTCTGACGGGTAACCCGGATCAATGGGTAAATAAGCACCCCCGGCCTTTAATATTCCCAATATCCCGACAATCATCTCCAGCGAACGTTCCGCCATAAGCCCCACAATGGCATCCGGCCGGATACCTTTCGACTGCAATAGATGCGCCAATCGATCGGATCGTTCATTTAATTCCCGGTAGGTGAGTGCATTTTGCGCTGCGAGGGCTGTGCGGTCCGGTCTCTCTTCCACCTGTTCGGCAAATAACGTGTGGATGGTTTTATCTTCCGGGTAATCACTGGCGGTGTTGTTAAAATCAACCAATACCTGTTCTTTCTCCGCTTCCGAAATTATCTTTATTTCCGATAATTTTCTCTCCGGGTTTTTCAATATTCCCGATATTATATTCTTAAAATAATGAATAAACCGCCGGATGGCAGCTTCCCGGAACAACATTGTACTGTATTCAAACGTAAACAGCAGGCTTTCCCCGTCTTCAATACATTGTAATGTCAAATCAAACTTCGATGTTTCGCTCTCATACTCCCGCGGTATTAATGTCAAACCGGGGATTTCCACCGATTGTGCCCCCATATTTTGCAGTACAAACACGGCATCGAAGAGGGGGTTCCGGCTTAAATCCCTTTTTATGTCAAGATTCTCCACCAACTCTTCGTACTGGTAATCCTGGTTTTCAAAGGCCTTTAAAAGATTTTCCTTGATTTTTGCCAGGAATTCCATGAATCCCTGCCGGCCGGACGTATCGGTACGCACGGCCAATGTGTTGACAAACATACCGATGATATTCTCGAGATCCGGGTGCCGTCTACCGGCAACAGGAACACCGACAAAAATATCTTCCTGGTTGCTCAGTTTGGCAAGAAAAAGATTGAATATTGCAAAAAGAACCATATACAGGGTTGAACCGGTGTTAAGGGCCAGTCGATTCAATCCTTCGCCGTATTCTTCGCTGCCAAAATTTACCCGCTTTCCCGCAAACTGCTGCAGCGAAGGCCTGGGATAATCGGTGGGAAGATTCAACGGCTCGATCTCCCCTTCCAGTTGTTTCTGCCAATAAGCGCCCTGCTTCTCTATCTCCCCCGACACCATTAAGCAATTTTGCCAATCAGAGAAATCTTTATACTGCAAACAAAGTTTTGGCAGCGGTTCGATTTCACCTTCCTCCCGGTAAAATGCCATAAATTCTTTCTTAAAGATCTCCATGG
>Ga0114923_10002295_pt1 | contig 13006 bp, 19 predicted proteins | sample SumtaG_FD_89578 | JGI IMG/M metagenome (GOLD analysis project Ga0114923, IMG submission 89578) | Deep subsurface microbial communities from Indian Ocean to uncover new lineages of life (NeLLi) - Sumatra_00157 metaG | ecosystem: Environmental > Aquatic > Marine > Oceanic > Sediment | place: near... | reverse complement strand
TGTTTATTAGTGTTATTATGCGATTATTGGGTTTTTGTTTGTTTTGTGTATGTTAACCCTACAGACAAATCTTAGAAAATATTATAATCCGTTCGCACATCAAGAAACGAACGGAATCTATAAATAGTAATTGTGTTTTAATTAATTATGTTAGTCCCAATAAGTGTGTGTCTTATGTATTTCTCAATAGAGTCGTAGTTTATTAATAAAAAGCCAATTTGGCTTACTGAACGACCGAAGGGACTTCGTCAGTCAGAAGAGCGTCGTAGTAAGGGTCAGCGACGAGAAAACTTATTAATTATAGTTTTAATCGAAAGGTTTATATATAACACACACATCTTAATATTATGAATTCAAGAGAAGAAAAAAGATGGGAGAGGATGAATATTATTAGACGGAGTATGAAGAAGGCTGGGAAGAATTTGAATGAGGAAAAATTGATAGCGATGTGTTTATGTGAGTTTGGTTGCGCACGTCGGACAGCGATGGAATACATTAAAGCAATAAAAATATATTATGGTTGATTACACACAAGAAAATTATAAAGCAATATGGGGGCATTATCCTTTTTGGGATGACCCAGACCCGGAAGGATTTAACAAAAGAGTAAGAATTGCGGAGGAAAAATTTTGTGACAGATGAAAAAGAAAAAGCAAGAAATTTCCTCTACCAAAATTTCACCCGAGCAATTAATGAAATCAATGAAATCTTCAACTATTGGAAAGAAGGGGGGATATTTGCGGAATGCAACGTCTGCGGTAGTCTTTGCAGAGAAAAAACCAGAGATTAAACTAGATGATTGGCAAGAAGAGATTATGGCCGAAGAAGAGAGTCATATCCTCCTAGCAAAAGGCAGAAGGATTGGAGCAACACATCTATTCGCACAAAAAGCAGTCGAATGGCTTAGAACCCACCATAACAATCACCCAACCTCTCAAATAGTCTGTGCAAGCCTTACAATAGACCAAGCACAACTTTTAATAGCATTCGCAACATCATACGCACAACAAAAATATCCAAAATTAATAGGGGAAGGAAAAGATTCACCAACACTAAACAGATTAATTCTTAAAGTGAATAATAATAGAAGAATATTATTAGCAAAACCCGTTGGAGATACAGGAAGGTCTTCGAGAGGTTTTGAGGGACAAATATTAATGGTTGATGAGGGAGGATTCCAACCAGATTTATTCTTTGAAGCAGCAAAACCAATTCTAGCAACCACGAACGGAAGGATATGGATGTTTGGGACTTTTGACGGACAAGAAGGATATTTTTGGGAGAATTATAAAAAAGTAATCATTGATAAAAACCCAAAGGCAAGGTTTAAGGTTTGGGAGATGGATACGGAGACAGTCTCACGAAAAAGACCGATAAGTGAGAGTTGGACGCAAGAACAGAAAGAAGGTTTAATTGAATTTCTAAAAGAAGAAAAAGATGATATGTCTGAAATGGCTTATGCACAAGAATATCTAGGAATTGCCGGAATAGATAAAAGACAATTTTATAGTGATGAATGGATAGAAAAAGTCTGTCACGTCGACGAGGACGAACAAATAATCCCTGAAAATGGGATAAACTATGGAGGTTTTGATTTGGCGAGAATGGGAGGAGATTTTTTCACAGCAGAAATCCTTAAGAAAATTGACAAAAAAAATCTAACACAAATCGACCACTATACAAGAAAAATGCTCCTAACAACAGATAATGAAAATTTAATTATGGAATATACTAGAAAATGGAATTGTAAACAATCGGGAATCGATGCAGGCTCAGGAACTTTAGGGGTTTCTATTTTTGACCATCTCCAACTAGTAAGCGACATGAAAAGAAAAATTATTGCAATGAATAACAGGCAAATCTCAATAGACCAAGAAGAAGGGAAGCAGAGATTATTCAATGAAGATATGCACGACAATTTGAGGGCAATGGGATTTAGGGGAGAACTTCACCTTTACAACATGGACGACATCAAGGCATCATTCCGTTCCGTGAGGTGGGATAAAATTCAAGATGCTCACGGGTTATGGAAGGTTAAAATATCAGGAAAAAACACCCATATAGTCGAGGGGATAATGAGGGCGGCAGAACTAGCAAAATCGAAAGGTTTAAGACTTTGGTGTAGGTAGAATAAACATGACTGAAGATTCAATATTCGCGACGTTTGACCAAATCAAATTCAAGGCAGGGAGCGGGGTTAGTGCTGCGGCAACAGTAGAAGCGAATATTAATCAATTAGCACTAGAGGTTGAAGCGTTTGTTAATTCTTTGACGAGGTTTAATTGGTCTACAAACTTCGCAACATATAAGACACTAGCGACAGCATTATTAACAGAAATAGAAACGAACTACTGTGGATATTTCCTAATCGCCTTCGACAATTCAGGGTACAACTCCCAAAGGGAAGCGGAGAATCTAATGAATACTTGTTGGGCGAGATTCATTCAAGCCATCGGGTTAATTAAATCTCAAGACACGGTGACGTGGATGAAAAAACAAACAGTATAATGGCTGACACATTAATTACAGGCACAACTTTGGTTGAGAAGGAGAGTAGGAGTATTGGGGATGTGCCGATTGGTGGAGTGGTACCTTGGTTAAAGAATCTAACGGGGGTTCCTAATCTACCAGACGGTTGGGTATTATGTGATGGTTCAGTAGTCCCAGATAATTTAAGCCTTCTAAATGGAGTAACAATCCCAGACCTGAACGGAGATAATAGATTTCTAAGAGGAAACGACACAGCAGGGGGAGAAGGCGGAAGTGAGACTATGGCTCATACTCACACAATCACAACAGATACAAAACTAGAGGGGGGTGGTGATGAGTTTGATGAGGTTGGGAATGCAACAACATCAGGAGCATCAAACACGGAAAATAGACCACCATTCCATGACGTAGTTTGGATTTGTAGGACAAGATAAAATGGCACATGACTTTAAACGATTCCCAGAACTAAGAAACTCCCAGATGAATCTCTACTACTTCGACAGTCCACACCAACAAATAGCAGAAGACTTTGATGCAAGAGTTTTGAGGGTTGTGGATGGTGACACAGTAAGATTAGAAGTAGGGTTTAGAAACTTTGACTTTCCGCTTCGTTTAAGTAACCTCCTTGCTCCCGAGCTTAACGAAGCGGGAGGGGTAAGAAGTCGTAACAGATTAAGGTCATTGATTGAAGGGAAATTAGTTGAGGTGATTGTTAACAAGGCAAACAGGGTCGGTAAGTGGGGACGACTATTGGGAGAGGTGAGGGAGAGAGGGTTTGATATCGGGCAACAGATGGTTCAGGAAGGATTTGCTGTTTCCCTCGACGAGGAACAACCGGGAATTAAACAACTAATCATAGCGGACATATTATAATGGGAGAAAAAAGATTAGAAGGCGCAGTATCAAGCGACCTAACAGGGGTTATGACAGACTTCTCAGTACCAACGGCAATGACGGACGGAGCAGGTGTAGAGGGAGAAACAACATGGGACAATGAATTTTGGCCACAATACTTAGGATATTTTAAACAAATCCCTGAACTTAACGCTGCAATCAACGCAAAAGCGACGTGGACGATAGGGAAGGGATTTAAGGCGGATGAGGTGACGACAATGTTACTAGACACATTGAGAGGATGGGGTAAAGACACCTTCAACACAATCCTAGAAAACTGCATTAGAACATACTATATTGGAGGAGATGCTTTCTGTGAAATCATAAGAGACGATGAAGGCAATCTAATCAACTTAAAACCCCTAGACCCGTCGGTAGTAACTATTATTGTTAATAAAAAAGGAAGAGTAATTAGGTATGAGATGAACGCAAAAACAAAAGTACCAACAAAGGAATTCAAACCGGAGAAGATATTCCACCTTGCGAGAAATAGGGTGGCAGACCAAATTCACGGGGTTAGTGTTATTGCTTCTGTGGAGAATATAATCCTTGCAAGGAATGAAGCAATCGCAGACTACAAGATTGTGATGCACAGGAACGTATACCCACGTATGATATTTCACCTTGACACCGACGATGAAGACGAGATAGCATCATTTAAAACAAAGATGGATAATACCTATAAGAAGAATGAGAACTTTTATGTTCCAAAAGATGTTGTAGTTCCTGAATTGATGGCGGTTGCACCAAACGCAACACTAGACCCTAAGGCATGGATTGAAGCGCAGGGTGATTTTTTCTATGAAGCGGTGGGGGTGCCACAAATCATCCTAGGTGGCTCAGGGGAATTTACTAAGGCTTCTGCTAAAATTGCATACTTGGCATTTCAACAGAATATAGAGGAAGAACAATTGTTTATAGAGGAACAAGTATTAAGTCAGTTGAATATTGTAATCGAGTTAGAGTTCCCAGCATCGTTAGAGAATGAATTATTATCTGACAAGGCAAAGGATGGGGCAGAGAATATTGACGCATCTGAAACTACTGCGGGGGAGGGACAATAATGACACACGGCGGAAGACACACAAAATTGGGGCATACAGACTTATCTACAAAGAGGGGTCAGGAAAAGGCGAAGAAGGAATTTGAAGAGGCTAAGAGGAAGGGAACTGCAGTCCGAGAGGAAAGGAAAAAGAGGGAAGGTAAGGGGAGAAGAGAAGAACCTGTGAGGAAAGAGAAACCCACAATATTTCTTAACAAACCACAACCAACGAGGGAAGAGGCAATTGAAACAATCACAGGAGAAACAAGATTCTCTGATGTGAGGGAATTCGGTGTGACAGGTTCGGAATTTGGACAGAAGAAAAGGGAAGTGTTTGCGAAAGAAAGACCTACTGAGAAAATGATATTAGATGTCTTTTCGGGAATCACATTGGGAGCATTGGGAGCAAAGGTGGCAATACCATTCCTAGCATCGACGGCGGTGGGGTCAGCAACGACAGTTGGGAAGACAGCCCCGGCGGTAACATTTGGGACAAAGGAATTCTTTAAAACGGCAGGAAGATTTTCATCAAACATAAAATCAGTAGGATTAACCACCTCTTTTTTAAGGAAGATTGGGGGAGCGCCGGCATTGTTGGCGGTGATAGGGTCTTATCCTTTTGCAGGGTTTATCAAAGAAGAGGCACTACAAACATTATCGTTCGCGGTGAAGAGTGCAAGGGATGCAGGAAATTTAGAAGAAGAACAGGAAGCGATTGATAGAATTGATGTGATGTTGAATCCATCAACATGGAGTAAAATATTAGCATCTATACCTTTTGCAAATGTGGTTGCAAAACTTAAAGACTTTTATGAGGCTGCTGCAAAGAAGAATGAAATAGACCAAGCATCACTAGATAAAAGATTGGCAATATCAACGGGGGAAGTAGAGAGTGATTTTGCTAGGGAACGTAGGGAATCAGATGAGGCGGCAAGGGAGAGGGATGTTGCGGCACAAGAAGAAGATACAGCATTTTTTGATGAACAGAGAGAAATACAAAGACAAGAAAAACTAGAAGAACAGGAATTAGATTCTCAATACTTCAGACTAATTAGGGAAAAGAAATTTGATGAGGCAGAGGAATTGTTACAGTCGAGGTTAAACGCATGAGGGCAAAATTCCGCCCCTCTATCTAGTAGGAGGGACTAATAATTTCCATGGCGACGATAAAAGAAAGGTTGGCGAAACTTGAAAGGACACAATGGATTCTAACAGCAGTATTATTGGGTCATGTTGGTGTAGAGTACATCCCGTTACTAATAGCGATACTTTTATAAAGGAACGTCACGATATAATTCTATGAACGATGATGAAAACAATGAGAGTGACGCTGGGGGAAAAGAGACTAATACTTCTGATAAGGATGGTGAGAAACCTGTTTCTATCGTTGAAGAGGCTAGGGCGATTCGCGACGAGATTAAAGAGGAAAGGATTAAACTCACGGAAGAGAATGATAGGCGGGAAAAAGCAAGGGCGGAAGATATGTTAGGGGGAAATTCTGATGCGGGGCAACAAACGGAAGTAAAGAAAGAAACTGATGCGGATTACGCCAAACGAGTACAATCAGGAGAATTCAATGGACCAAAAGAAGCCTGAAATCCCAAAAGATTTAGGAGTTAAGGTTGGTACTCCTCTCGAAGTTCTCTGGACTGAAGTAAAAAGACAAATTGAGATTGTTATGAAAGAAGCTGAAAACACACTTATAATCCAACGAGAAAACCTTAAAATTGCTGATAAAAAGATTCTTGAAGAAAAGGAAAAGTTTAAATAGTTATTCGGGTTAACCGAATACATGACATTTGAGACAAGGTTGATGGTCGAAACGGAATTACCGGTTAATTTTAAGTGTGCGGATGGTGCGGGGATTGCAAAAGGTTCTATTTTAAAACTTACTGAATCTATGACTGCAATAATTACTTCCGGCCAAGGGGATATGGTTGCGGGGATTGCAGCAGAGGAAAAGATTGCTAACGACGGGAAGACTTCTATTAAGGTTTATATGGGTGGAATCTTTAAAGGTACGGCGGGAGCCGCAGTTTTAATTGGTATTGGGTTAATGACCGACGCTACTGCGAATAAATTAGAAACTACTACAGGGAAAACTGGGGCGGCACAGTTAGGATATGCTTTAGAGGCTCCAAGTGGTGATGGGCAAACTTTCATGTTTAGATTAAATCCGGGCGGAAGCGGGGCTATAGCTTAAATGGCAGATATAGCAGGTGAGATAGATATTAGGGGCATTGATATTGATAAGTTGGCGAAGGGATTCGCTGACCTTGAACCAAATGTGATTAAACAATTTGTTGCGAGTTCTAAGGCAGTCGCTAGAGAGTTGCGATGGTATCAGAAGACTTCTGGGTTCATTGATACCCAAACAACTGATGATACAGCGGGCACACTAATCTCAAATACTTCGGGTGGTAGACCTTTCGTAGCAGAACAGAGTTGGACTAGAAACACTTCTTATGTAAAAGAGTTCTTTGTTGAATCTCCAATGCTTTCGAATTCTGATTTGAAAGACAATGATGTTGATTTGTTAACTACAACGATTCGGGATTTGGTTAGGTCGGTTCAGAGGAAAGTAGGATTGAGGATGTTTGAAATATTAGTAAACGCTTTGGCAGCTACTCCTACACAACCTTTAACAGGGGCGGTGACAGTTCAGAATACAGCATCGACAGCTGGATGGGATCAAGTTGCAACGGCTAACCCAATCCTAGATATTCTTAACGGACAGATGAAGATAAGGCAGCAAGGATATGACGCAGGACAAGCAATAATCGCTATGAATTCTATTGAACATAAGTTTTTGATTTCTTATTTGATCAATGTTAAGGGGTCGAGTATTCCATCCTTCTCTACGGAGAAGTTAAGGAGCGGGGTAGTTATGGAGATATTGGGGAACAGCGTTATAGTTGATGAAATATTTACAACAGATTGGGTATACCAATGGGTACCTAATCGGGTTGCAACGTGGAAATCTTTCACACCGATAAGTTCTGCGAAGATTGTAGAACCTTTGATTGGTGTAAAGATTAGGGTAAAAGAAGAGGGAGAGTTGATCCTCCACGACCCTAACGCAATGCACATTATTTCTAATACAATCGGAGTATAAAATGACAATAGAAAATAGAGAGAGAGCATATAAACATTTCAGAAAGTTAGAGAATAGTTACGTAGCACTACCTCACCTAAACAAGGGAATGACTGAGACTATAGGATTAAGGGCAAGAGCAAAAGTGAGCGCTGACGCTTTATTGAAAAGAAATCCTGAGTTAGGGGAACTTGATAAACCAGATGAGAAAGTTGAGGAAGAGAAGACTAAAAAGACTAAAAAGAATTCTAAGGAGGAATAATGGGATTTGATGTCAAGGACATACAAGCTGCACATATAGCCGATGCAACTGGGAGCGCAGGGGCAGATGACCAGAAGGCACAAATTAACGCAATTCTAGTAGCCTTGGAAAATATAGGAGTGTTAGCAAAATCTTAAAATGGCGGCAGGAGATATACACACATTCAGGGAACCACATAATCCTAAAAAAGCAATAGTTCTAGAGGGTGCTGATGACGCAATACAGATTGACGCATGGGGGACTGATAGGCAAACTGCAAGCGACACCGTAGGAACTATTACAGCGTGGGTTATGCCAAGAAATAGTACAGGGACATTTACGATTATTGCGGCCGGAGATGCAGGTTCTGATGAGTTTATTGATTTTTCTATTGTTGCGGGATTATTACACGCAGAATTATCTGTTTCCGGAACAACGAGTTTTGACGTTGAGAGCGATGCGGTTCATGTAAAAGAGCACGTTTGGACTCATGTTGCTTTGGTTCAAGATGGTCAAAAACCTAGACTTTTCGCAAACGGAAAATTAGTTGCTTCAACGGATGATGTAAGTACAAATTTATCACATTGGTTTGCAGATGTTTCTGGGATTGATGTTGCAAACATAGGATATTTAGAAGCAAACAGCACACTAACCCAAGACTATCTAGGAGCAGTTGGGGAAATAAGACATTGGAACAAAGCCCTAACAGATGAAGAAGTATTGAAAGACTACGAAGGGTCAAAACAATCTTCGGCGGTGGATGCGCTACAAATTTCTAATTGGGACTGGGATGGATTGACTGATAAATGGGCAGGGGCAAATGATGGAACTGTTGTTAGTGCGGCGGTTTTAAATCCAGTTCATACTTCAATGTCTTCTCAATTAAAAACAGCGGCTACAGTTGTTGCTGATGATATTTCTATTGCGGAAAGTGGTGGGGTTGTTACTGCCGTTGTTGTGAAAGCAGCATAATTTATAAACTTTGAATCTCTATATATTCTATGGCATCTACGATAGGGGAAAAGGAACTTAGAACAAAATGGCCTAATGAGGAAGGGTTGACTGCGAGAACCCAAACACAAACAGGAAGACAATCTAATCTAGTGCCGGAAGGCATTTTAGGGATCACCTCAACCGTTCTATGTAGAGATAGGGCGTTAATGTAATGGCAAGGCCTCCTTCGGCGGCGAGTATTCTAAGAAACACTAAGAGGGCGGAGAGAGTTGTTGAAACTCACGCAGATATCGCCTCGGACATGATTCTCCCAAATGATTCACAAGTCAGAGGAGCGGATGATAAAGTAAAAATCAAGGGGTTTACTGATGGGTCAGTATTATTTTCAGAAGACCAAAAAATCTTCGAGGACAATTCAAATTTCTTCTGGGATAATGTGAATAAGAGATTAGGGATTGGGACGGCAGCGCCGGGTGAACTGCTGCACGTATCTGCAGCTGGAAAAGCCGCAATAAAAGCTGAAGACATTACAAACGGGGTAACAGTTGTTTTTGAAGCAAATGATGAATCCAACTTTTTAGGAACTACCTCTAATGATAGTTTCAGTATAAGGAGCAACAACAGAAATAGAATATTTGTGGGAACGAGTTCATTAATATTAAATTCCAATAAAGATAATTACGATACAAGCATTAGAGGAGATAATGACACGTTTTTATTATTTGCCGATGCGTCAACTGATAGAATAGGTATTGGGACGGCTACGCCGGGCTACAAACTAGATGTTCTTGGAACTGGAACCAACACGGCAAGATTCAGGTCAAGCAATAATGTAGCAAGATTATGGATTCATAGAGATACGAATCTTGGGATTGGTTCGGAAATGGCAAACATAGCTTTTATGGGGGATGTGAGTGGGTCGGCAACAATATTCGGAGAGGTGGAGTGCTCAGTAGGAAGCGCAACAACTCAGGGAGAAATATGTTTTAACACACGACAAGATGGGGTAGTGACGGAGCAGGTGAAGATTGATGAGGATGGGAATCTTGACACAAAGAAATCAAGACTATCGGAAATTGGTGGGTTCTGTATCAAACTCACAAATAAGTCAGGGGCGAACAGCGTTGCGGGAGAATTAGTCAACGCTTCTACTGGAACTGAGAACGCAGTAGAGCAGACAGCAATAGACGATTTGATTCCAATGGGATGTTTCCTAGATTCAGGAATAGCTGATGGTTCAGAGGCGTGGATTGTTGTTGGAGGAATCGCAGAAGTTTTATTAGATGACACGGTTGCTGCTGCGATAGGAGATTGGATGAAGGTATCTTCTAATGATGCGGGAAGGGCGGAAAGTTCAGGAACAGAAGCTCCGGGAATAAATCATTTTAGAGAAATAGGACATTGCTTGGAAAATGGGAATGCCGGGGAACTGGTTAAAATAGCAATGCATTTTAACTAAGATGGGAGAAGAAAAACTTGAATTTATCGTCGCTGAGGAGAGTTTGGTTTCTTGCGATAACTCGGAGTGTGAGTATAGAGGTGAGATGTTTTGGTGTTACTTAAGTCAAGAACATAGGTGTAGTATGTATTTGGAGTATATTTCTAGGGAATGGTGTTAACTGATACATTTATATACTAGGATACCTACCTTGTAGTATGGAAACAGAATGTAAAAACAGGATTCAAAAAGAATTCGAAGAAGATCTTAATAAGACAGATGAAATTGAGGTAGAATTTTTCAAATGAAACAATTAAGCCTAAGATATGACGACAAGGATTATCACAAACTCAAAACAGCGAAGGAGAAAACAAACCTCTCATGGGAAAGATTTATCCTTAGCTTGTTGAAAGGGGGTAATGATGGAAAGAATAAAAATAAATAATATTAATAAGAAAGATTCTGGTCTTGTGATTGTGAAATACAACGACGACAAAGAGGCTACGATGCAAACAAGATGGCAGGCTCAAGAAGTTGATTATCTTGAGAAGGATGTTGGTATTGGTGGGACTGTACTGGTGCTGATTCAACAGAAAGGAGACTACACAAACATCACTAAGGTTGACTTTTCTAGTGCGGAGAAGGGGAATAAGGTTGAGAATCAAGAGATCAAAACAGCGACGTTGATGTCTGTTAAGGATATTCGGATTATCTCACAATGTTTGACTAAAGCATGGGCGGCAGCAAACGCAACACCTCGGGAAGTCTTGGAAGCGTATAGATACTTTGTTCTTGAATTAGAGCAGAATGGATAAGAAAAATGACTCTTGTGAATCTTGTGACTCTTGTAACTTTTGTAACTATTGTGACTCTTGTAAATTTTGTAACTTTTGTAACTATTGTAACTATTGTGACTCTTGTAAATTTTGTAAATATTGTAACTTTTGTAACTATTGTAACTCTTGTAAATTTTGTAAATTTTGTGACTCTTGTGTAGGATGTTATGACTGCGAGAATCTTGTGAATGGATTTAGATGTTCGAGGATAAAACTGGCAAAGAAAGACTCATCACGATATTGGATTTTCAATAAAGAAGTGTCGAAGAAAGAATGGAATAAGCGTTACGAATTGGAAATAATTGAGAATATAGAGGTATGTTCCAAGTGTGGCAAATGAATGGGAAAATTGTCCAAGCAGCAAAGAAAGTTCTCAAACTATCGGGCCTCTCATTCGCAAGCAAATACGAAGCGGAAGAAGTCTGGGGGATCAAACTCGCAGAAGGAATCAAAGTCTGCTATTAATTAATTTGCCCCTATGTTGAGGGGTTTCATAATCATACGAGGGTTCCCTGGAAACATAGCACTCATTGATTGCACACGAGGGTTGAGTAGCGATACTCATGTTGGCTCAACGAGGAGAACTCGTGGTTAGCAGGTTCGAATCCTGCCGTGTGCATTGGGTATTAGGTAAGCCCTTCAGAAGTACTGCTGATAAAGACCAAGACACCGGGAAAGACTGGGATGTGGGCAGAAGCAGTGGGTAAAACCACCATCCAACCAACGCTCAGGTGGTCTGAGGGGAGCCCACATTTTATAATCATGGAAAAAAAGAAACAACTAGGCTACATTATATCACAGAAAAACAAATGGAAGAAGATAATGAGTAATGTTAGGGGATTAGTAAAATGTATGAAATGTCATAAGTTCATATGCTTATGGGAAGGACACACAATTAAATGGGAAATCTGTGAAGATTGTCAAGCCCACATTTTATAATCATGGAAATCATAAAAGGAAAAAACAGCCTTTGGGTAAGGAATGGTGGAGAATGGAGAGATTTAGTAATCATAGAGGATAAAATCTTTATAGATGGAGACTTATGGAAGAAGTAACGATAGAGGAATGTATGGAGAATGAGAGATGTAGGGATTGCCCCCATCGAGAGTGTAATTGTCCTAAGGTTGAATTGTGATGGCAGAGGTAGAATGGTTAGACAGACATGATGGGATGAATAAAGAGTTTGTTTGGGAGTGGTATTTGTGTGGGATCATCTTAGGGTGCATAGCTTATTTGATAGGGATTATTTAGGTACCTTCATCAACGATAGCCTTATTAAGCTGTCTTACGTTGGCTTAGCGCACTAAAGTACATCTAAGCCACCTCTAAGCCCCTCTACGATGCCTTGTTGATGAGACCTGAGCTATTTCAATAGTCTAGCAAGCCATAAAAGCTCTATTTCCATCGGAAATAGACTCGAGGGACCTTCGCTTCCACTCGAGCCAAAGGGCATTTAAGCCTTGCGAGCTAATCTAGAGGCTAAGCCTAGCTTAGCCGAGTTGGCTAGCTAATCAGAGGGCTCAGCCTCTCTTCCAAGGTATTCCGGAGTGTACAGGCTTTGGGAATGTGCCACCCCCAACCCCCTCAAGGGGGCTCGGGCTCTTCGCACTGCTCGAGCCCGGCAGGCATCGCCCGGCTCGCCTGCATGAGTGTTTATTAGTGTTATTATGCGATTATTGGGTTTTTGTTTGTTTTGTGTATGTTAACCCTACAGACAAATCTTAGAAAATATTGTGCACTAAGGTTACCTAAGTTTCAAGAATGTTTATTAAGAAGATTGTTTTATAGAGGGTATGGTAAGAAAGATTTGATAGGGATTATAATTCAATAATTATCCCGACTCATTAAAAACCTCGGGATGTCTTCTCTATTAATGATTGTCATTAGAAAACGTGTGTGTGTTTATACCCTATATCAGATAGAAGCCATTACTAAAAAGCTAGGCTTTTTTGGCTTTAAGTATAGCCAAAGGACGCTCAGCGTAGACGAGGGTATGCTATAAAAGGGGTTTTTATAG
>Ga0114923_10002294_pt1 | contig 13008 bp, 16 predicted proteins | sample SumtaG_FD_89578 | JGI IMG/M metagenome (GOLD analysis project Ga0114923, IMG submission 89578) | Deep subsurface microbial communities from Indian Ocean to uncover new lineages of life (NeLLi) - Sumatra_00157 metaG | ecosystem: Environmental > Aquatic > Marine > Oceanic > Sediment | place: near... | reverse complement strand
TTATGAATGGATTGAATCTGTTGGATGGGCTGGCGTTAGAACGCCTTTAGAAAGCCTAGGCAGAATTGGATCAGAAATTGGCGAACTCGTTAATGAGTGCCGTGGTGACAAATTGGGCGATGGGTTTGAAGCGGAATTATCCGATGTGATTTTGGCGTCCATTACTGCTATAAAAGAATCCCAGCGACTCAGTACCTTTGAAGATCGTGAAATTTGGATGATAGCCAAGAGATGTTATGAGAGCCGTTATTATCCTGAATTTGAAGTAAGTGAATTCCCCACAATATTCGGAGCAATCAGTTATGGATTTGTGGTGCTAGGCAATGCAATCAATGAGCAGAATAGACGAGGGGATCAAGGTATAGTTGTGCATCGAATACACGAGATCATTAATTATTTTTTAGCAGTAGCTCACAAAGCAGGCATCAACATCAATGACGCCCTCACTGAGAAAATGGCAAAGAATCAGATCAAAGGCAATCGCGGGAGGAAGAAATAATGGCTAGAAAATATTACTTCGCCTCTTATGCAAAACATCATAAGAATGTAGCGTTGCGCGAAATGGCTGCGGAATTTTATAGCGTAGTAATTCATCAATATCATCCAATAGAATTCATTGAGCGGTGCAATAAATTGCCTGGGGATCAGAGATATGTATTAATCAACTGGCAAGAAATGTCCACGGATTCAGGTAGGGGAGCCTACAAAAATCAATCAAATCGAATGATAAGATTTATAGAGGGATAACATGGAATTAAAAACCAAATTCAAATATATTTACTTCGAGAAAGTACATGACAGCGGCAAAACTTCGCGATGGGCTTGTTATAATAATAAGTCTCACGATTTGCTTGGAGATATTTATTGGTATTCAGGTTGGCGGCAATATTGCTTCTTCCCATCTTATGAAACTTTTTTCAGCGGCGGATGCTTGGAGGATATTACATCGTTTATGAAAGAGCTGAGAACATTTGAATTAGAGGAGAGGGAGAAATGAATATAGAATATGTTGAAAAATGCCCAAGATGCAACGGGGTTTCAGTTCAACCATATCAAATTCTATCTGATATTTTGAAGTCTCGTAAGATGTGGAAAATAGATTGCAGTGAATGCGCCTTGTCTATGATTATGGACGACAGGCAATCTCTTATTAAGGCATGGAACTCGCGTCCCGTAGAAAATGCTCTACAAGCCCATATCAAGGAATTAGATGGACTTGTTCAACAGGCCGTTAATGGCGCAATTAATCCTAGGCTTTTAGTGGAGAAATTAAAATTAGTAAGGGAGCGCCAACCATGAGCAAGATAACGGATATACCAAGTTTTGAAAAAGAAATGAATGGTGAAATTGATTCCCTCGTTGAAGATATTGAAGCCAGTATAGATAGAAGTTTAGAAGGCGATTATGGCTTAGAAGGTAGCATTGAGGCAACCAAGGATAATATAGCAAATGCTGCTTGTTATCTTCAAAGAGCAATCATCGCCTCATTTTGGACTGATGGCGGCATTAAGAATGGCGACGGAAAATATGTAATTGAAACCGAACGGAGCCAGCAACTCGTAATGATGAGCGCTGGCGGCTCAATGGGTTCGATTGCTGAGAGCAAAATCATACGTCATTTCAAGATGCCTTCGTAATATCATAATTAAGGGAATAAAATAATTCTTGCAAGTAAATAAGCAGAGTTGTAACATCACTTATGCATAGAGGATTTACAGTCAAGATATATCCAAACAAGGCTCAAGAAGAGTTGCTTGGAAAAAATTTCGGGTGCTGTCGATGGGTTTATAATCATATGCTTGTTATCAGTCAGAAAAAATATCATCGGACTGGAAAGACTTTAAGTGGTAGAGATATGCAATATTACTTACCTAAACTCAAAAAACAATATCCTTGGCTCGCAGAAGCGGGTAGCCAATCGCTTCAAATTGTTTGTCATAATTTGGCCGATGCATACAATCGTTTTTTTAAAGGTCTTGCGAAATACCCAAAATTTAGGAAAAAGGGTAGTAGAGGTTCTTTTACATGCATTAATAATTCGCGGATTAATGAAACGCATGTTCGTATCCCCAAAATTGGGGAAATCCGATATCGCGGTGGAGATATACCAAATGGGATTGCCAAAAGATTTGTTATAAATGAAAGAGCGGGAAAATATTATTGTTCAATATTATTTGAAATTCCCCAGAAAAAGCCCTCCCCACTTCCAATAGATAATATTTTGGGGATTGATCTTGGAATCACAGATATGGTAGTAACGAGCCAGGGGCTTTCTGTAAAATCTACTCGTCCTATGAAAGAGGCCAAATCCAAATTGCAAGCGGCATCTAAGGCTTATTCTCGAACTGAAATAGGGAGTAACCGTCGCAAAAAAGCAAAGCAAAAGTTAAAATTGCTCCACGAAAAAGTCGCGAATCAGCGCAAAGATTTTAATCATAAATTATCAAGAATGTTCGTTGATAAAGGCGATAACCAAGCCTTTGCCGTTGAGGATTTGAATATTAAGGGAATGATGTCAAATCATAAATTGGCTTTTCATATATCCGATATGGGATGGCATCAATTTCTTACTTTCCTAGAGTATAAGGCCGCTGCTGTTGGCAAGCACGTTATAAAAGTGGATAGGTATTTCCCGTCCAGCAAAACCTGCTCTGTATGTGGACTTGTACTAGAATCTTTGCCGCTTAATATCCGAGAGTGGACTTGCGAATGCGGAAGTATTCATCATAGAGATATTAATGCTGCAATAAATATTGCTTATGAGGCGGCGAGGAACTCCGTCTCTAAGCGTGGAGATCAGGTAACTCCATCAATATTGATGGCTCCGATCAATGAAGCGCGAAGTCCCGCTTAGGCGGAGCATTCCGATCTGCTCATGATTATTACTTAGAGGAGGAATTTTGGAATCAAACTGCTGTAACACACCGATAGATAACGATAGTGATATTTGTGAATCTTGCGGCAAAATTTGTCAACCGATTGAGACAGAAGAAGAAGTCCGCGAAAGACTTCAGGGGCAGGATTCTGACTACGAATACATCAAAAATAATATTGGACTAACAGATCACTAGGAGGAATAATATGTATCTCATATCTCAAATCATTTCATCCATACCGATCATCGGGATTATAGGTTATGCCGTGTTGCTTTGCGTAGGAGCCCGCGAAAATAATGGCCGGATATTCTTTGGTGGTATTGCAGCTATATTTCTCATGGCGTTGGCCCACATCTGGAATTGGTGGGCATAATGGATCAATACATACTGATGTGCCGAGAGGCGAAAGAGATACAAGAAGGGTGGGAGCCGAAGAGAGGGGATCAAGTAAGCGAATTCGCTGGGCCAACGAGTTTCCCTTGGGCATTCCCTCCTCGGTGGAAAGAATCATTTCCTACTACGCACTGGCTTCCCAAAATTGAAGACTTGATGGGAATGATACTGCCCGAGCATATGGCAGCTCTTGTCCCTATTACAACCATATCAACAACATTTGGCTTTAATAGAATTTTAGCCCTTGAAAGATGGTTAGATTGCGCGCATGAGGGACCGTATAAGCATAATATTAGCCAATTTAAGGCAAATGAGATATGGCTACTATTTGTCATGCATACTCTCTACAAAAAATCATGGAGCGGAAACGCTTGGGAATCCTCGGAGACTAAAAATTGACGCGAATATGCTGGGGAGAGCCCGATTATATATACCATCGAGATATTGGAGAAGGTATAGGGGAAAATTCTGGTTATCCTGAATGTGACGCCGTGCTTGTTCCTGAGGAAGACGTTATTGGGCTTGGGGATACTAATGATTACAAATCGGTTCCGATAGGCATTCCCAAATGTCCTAAATGCCTTTGGCTACCTGATAATCCCAATCAAACGGATCTATTCGGATGAACCAAATAGCGAAGATAATTCAATCCTACGAATTTGTGTATCAAAATGAGACAGAACTTCAAGAGCAAATTGAATCTGTATTGAAGGACAATGATATTCCATTTGAACGGGAATATTCACTTGATAAGGATTCTCGGATAGATTTCTACCTACCTGAATCGAAAACAGGTATTGAGGTGAAAGTGAAAAGCGGTGCTGCTGTTGTATCGAAACAACTCCACAGATATGCGAAAAGCAACCAGATTGATAATCTAATGCTCGTTACTACAAGGATGGATCATGTTATGCTCGATGGATTTGTGTACGGTGATATTAGGCTGGATGTTGTTTTCATAGGGGGATTTTGATGCGCAACTATGGCGAGATGAGATTGGACACGGCAAACAATCAATGGATAATAACTGCTGATCGACATATCATGGCAAGGTTAAAGCGAGTGTTTGAGGGCTTGGCAAAATTCCCAAGAAAAGAAGTGAAGATATCGAATACTCCAGAACACTGCCTTGATCTTGAATGGTTTATGACGCGCTATCCGCTTGAAATTGTTGAAGGCGCGGATCAATTACGGGTTGGCTCACTTGCTTATAAATCTATGGTCGAAAGGCTTGATGATATGGCAGATCCCAATTATGAGCCGAAATCTCATCCTCTTGCAATTCCATTACGCGGATATCAAAATGTTGCTGTTGATATGTATCTGGAGCGTGGATCATTATTGCTTGGTGATGATGTGGGTGTCGGGAAAACAGCGGTCGGCATAGGCTCATTTACAGATAAACGAACTTTACCTGCGCTCGTGGTTACTCATGTGCATTTATTGCACCAGTGGGAAAGAGAGATCAATACCTTCATGCCCGAATTAAATACGCATGTAATTAAGCAGGGGCCTATCTATGCGTTGCCCGAAATGTTTGGGAAGGGCCCTGATGTTGTGATCACCAACTACCACAAAATTGCTAAATGGGCCACAGTGCTATCATCCTACCTGAAATCTATCGTGTGGGATGAAGTTCAAGAATTAAGAAATGATGGTAGCCAAAAATATCAAGCAGCTCGGTCTTTAGTTGAATACGCCAATTTTGTTCTTGGATTATCGGCAACTCCCGTCTATAATTATGGAGGGGAATTTTTCAATATCATGGAGACGATCACACCAGGAGCGCTTGGGGAAAGATATGAATTCAGGAGAGAATGGTGCAGCGGGAGATATGAGAATAAAATAAGTATCGTAGATCCTCCAGCATTCGGCGCGTATTTGCGAGAAAGTCATTTGATGCTCCGCAGAACCAGAAAAGATGTTGGGCGCGAACTAGAATCTCTCAGTAATGTAACTCATATAATTGATTCGGATTCTCGTGAAATTATTGACGAAGAGGGAACTATAGATTCTTTGGCTAAAATACTGGTAAACAGCGAATCAACATCTCAAGAGAAATTTCAAGCAGGCGGTTTATTTGATCAGAAAATGAGAAAGGCCACAGGATTAGCCAAGGCCGGTTATGTAGCCCATTTCGTCAATATGCTGGTAGAATCGGGCGAAAAAGTTGTATTATTCGGTTGGCATAGAGAAGTTTATGAAAAATGGCTACACATGTTTTCGCCTATACAATGCAATCCCGTTATGTATACAGGGACAGAATCTCCCGCCAAGAAAGAGGCAGCAAGAGAGGCATTTATCAATGGCGACTCCAAAGTTCTGATCATGTCGCTGCGGTCTGGTGCTGGGCTTGATGGTCTCCAATATAGCGGATGCAGAACAGTTGTGTATGGTGAAATGGATTGGTCTCCAGGCATTCACGAACAATGCACTGGTCGCGTTTATAGGGACGGGCAAGAAGAGCCTGTAGTGGCATATTATCTGGTATGCGAAGATGGTTGCGATCCATTCATGGTTAATGTGCTTGGGATCAAGAAGCAGCAATCCGATGGGATTAAGGACCCCGAGAAACAATTCGGTAAGAAAGAATCAATACAAAAGAACATGGCCGACGTAGCCCGTCATTACTTGGAGAGGAAAAAGAATTGAGGAAGAATTTGATAATAAATAAGGATGTCATAGAAGGATTGAAAGGAATTCCTGATGAATCCATTCAGTGTTGCGTGACTTCGCCGCCGTATTGGGGCTTGCGCGATTATGGAGTCGACGGCCAGCTAGGATTAGAGCCGACATTGGAAGAATATATCGCCAAGATGGTCGAGGTCTTCCAGGAAGTCAAGCGAGTGCTCCGAAAGGATGGTACTTGTTGGGTGAATTTGGGCGATGCTTATGCAGGTGGCGGACGTGGGGGCAATCCAGCAGAATCCAAACATCGGAAACAGGCGCCCAATGTGGGGTCTTTGATAAGTCCGTCAAAGATACCGGCCAATCTCAAGGCCAAAGACATGATCGGGACGCCCTGGCGCATTGCTTTTGCCTTGCAACAACCGCAATATACCGGAGATATTAAGGACATCAAAGATAGGGTATGGCTAGCTGCTGCCATTGATGGCGAAGGATGTATGTTTATCCACAAGAGGAAAAAAGGTCAGAGTAACGGCCAGGGATATGTGCGAAAAAATGCTTCCTATGGTGCCGGTTTAGAAGTGGCAAATACCAATAAAGCGTTCGTCGAAAAATGCATGGAAATAACCGGGAAAGGGAGCATTTGCCATCAGGACTTGGGAAGACGACAGAGAATATATCGCTGGAATCTTCGCTCGAATGAATGCCGAAAAGTTATTGAACAAATCTATCCTCATTTAGTTATCAAACAACATGAAGCGCGATTGCTTATTGGATGCCCAAGTTCTGGTGAAAAAGCACATGAGGCTCATCAATCTGTTATTGCCCTACATAATGGAGGGGAAGCAACTATTGATTTCGATCCTCCAAATTCTATGTATGAGCCAGGTTGGTATTTAAGAAGTGATATTATATGGTCAAAGTCGAATCCGATGCCTGAGAGCGTCACCGATAGACCCACTAAAAGCCACGAATATATCTTTCTGCTGACCAAATCGGCGCGGTATTACTATGATGCGGAAGCGATAAAAACGGCGCCCGCCGAATCTACCATCAATGACAAGCGTGGTAATGATGATGGTACCAGGTCGGACAGAAACTATCCCGGAAGTCCGAGCAACGGTGGGACAAACTTGGGGGGCCCAATCAGGGGCAGTGCCGGTGGGTTCCGACCAAATTCAGGGCGCCGACAAAAGTGGCCCGGCATAGGGCCCCAACATGGCGCCCAACGCGACAGGGGCGAGAAATATGAGCCTATGGCTACGCATCAGAGAGTGAATCGCCGCACAGTCTGGAATATCCCTGCCCAAGCCTACCCCGAAGCACATTTTGCCACCTTCCCTGAGATGATACCGAAACTTTGCATACTGGCGGGATCTAAGAGAGGCGACACAATCCTTGACCCCTTCCTTGGATCCGGCACCACCGGCATGGTTGCGCAAAACGAGGGCCGTGAGTGGATAGGCATCGAATTGAATCCAGAATATGCCGAAATGGCCCGAAAAAGAACCAAAATCATTCAAACATCCATGAATTTCTAGGAGATATTATGCTTAAAATATTCAAGAATCTATTCTCGAAATCCAATGTAATCGCAGATACTGTGAAAATCATTGATCAAGCCGTGGAGGATAAAGACCTTCGCAATACGCTCACCGCTAAACTATTGGAAGCCGAACTGACTGGCTCAAGAGCCCAGAGAAATTGGCGACCTCATCTCATGTATGTAATGATGTTCCTGCTGATTTGGATCGTTGTTATAATCCCAATCTCTGAAGTGTATTTTGGTGTTAAGGTGCCAATTAAGGAATATCTCGCAGCGGTACCCCAACAACTTTGGACATTGCTTACGGTAACTACGACTGGTTATATTGGGTTGCGCTCATTTATTGATAAGAAAGGTTAAAATGGGATCAAAAATTATAACAAAAGTAGTTCTAGATCGAAGAGTAATCAAACAGCCAATACCGCAACTAAATGACGGTGGTGATTGCGGGGCTTGTGTTCTGGGCGGATTGCTTGACCTAGGAGGTGATTCAACGGCACAAATCGGTAAAATTTATGTAGCCTTTTGTGAAAGCGAAGCCAAGTCGATTAGCCAGCCGAAAATGCTGAGCATTCTTGGTGAAATCAAATCTAGGGGATTGGTAGAGGAATTTATCCATAATGTCCCTATCTGGCAAAGACCAGATTCAGTATCCCAATTTGGTTCGCCCGGTTGGACTATGGCGTCGCAATGGTATCAATATATCAAAATGGCAATTCGGGCTGGATATTATGGGATGGCAATGGTGACGAGCAAAGGCCGAGGGAATCATGCAGAATTGGATCATTGGGTAATGATTTGCGGATTCAGACAACGTGAAATCCCGAATCCTCACACTCGGAACAGCAAAGACCCAAAAATGCGAGAATCAACAATAATCACACAAGAAATATTAATCTCAAATAGCAGCATAAAAGCAAAAGATGAGCGATGGATAGAAACTCGCGATTTTCTAAAACGATTCGGCGGATATAACGCGATTCTTGTGTTGCTTACAAAAAAGGATAAATAGTGGCCGAATTGATCAAACTTGAACCAGGTAAATCCAAATTATATTTGGGGGTTGATGATAATGAAGTTGACGATTCACCTCAAGAATTTGAATGGACTTGGATCAAAGCCGCGACAAAACTCAGGAAAAAAGGCAGTTTCGTCGAGCATTTGGAAGCAGGTCGTTTTGGAATATATAAGAAGATTGGCATTCATTCATATGAATTTCAAGAAGGGCACAGAGCAATCTGTAGATTCAACAACGAGAGATTTGAGCATACTCACAATACAATTATAATGTCAATGGACGATTATGAATCTTCTATTTGTGGTAGAGAACTTGAAAATGGCGTAGTAATCGTTCGAGGGGCTGAATACACAGGGAAGCCTAGTATCGAAAAATTTAATCCAGAAGAATTTTTTGCTCTTCCGAGATATACAAGCGGTCAATGTAAAATGATGGCAACGGAGCGGGTAGAGCGTGATATTTCCGAGAAAGCGGTTGGCTGGCATGATCTTCCTGTAAAGGGATATGAATTCAAAACGAAATGGGAAGCAAGATATAGTTTATTCTATGGAACACTCAGAAAAGAAATGGTACTTGTCGCCAAACGCGGCGCTTCACAACAGCAGATAGATGATGCAATTGATCTTCCTCCAAGCATCTTAGCCCTTATAGCAAGAAAATTAACTCTTGCTGAATCTGAATATTATATTGCGAGAATGGTGGAATATATTGAGACCAATCCCCAAGCCATGTCAAATCCATCCATAAATTATAAAGTTCATCAAGCAACTCTTGAGGAAATCAATATAGAGCGTCTGAGAAACTTGCAAAGATTACATGGCGATAATGTGAATCCATCTATCGAGAAAGCACTGAATGATGCTCTGACGCGATATTGGAAATTAGTACCAAAGGATGCAATATCTGACGCAAAGCCAAAAAACAATTATAATGCCGCTCCACCATCAAAAGAGAATAGTCACCAAGATAATGATCGCAATGATGATGGTATGTTTTAATGGCTATTTTTGATCAATCTAAATATCCAGCCCTTACCTCTATAGGCGAAGAGAGTGTTTCGTGTATTAATCTGCCTATAGGTCATCCAGCATATCTTCATCCTATGCAAATTTATATATGGATGCATAATCCCTATCAAGCTGTTACTGATATTTATGAAACCAAAATGCCAATTGAACAAAGTCGAAGATTCGATCATCTAATCAATTGTAGATTCATGGGGGACGATAGCGGTAGATCAACAGGAAAAACGTTTACATATATACAATTCATGGCAATTAGAGGAATTTGCAGTAACTATTATATGAATGTTCTATTAGGACAAGATGCAAGTATTGGTGTTGAATTATTCAAAAAGCACTATGGCCCCCAGATGAGGGATAATGATAATTTTAAAAGATTCTTTCATACTGCTGGCCGCAAAACCCCTAGAGTATCAACAGACGGAATGATTTCTCATATCACTACTTATTCTGGCTCAGTTATACAAGCAATGACTCCTAGCGTTCAGAAGAAATTCGCAAAAATGCAATCATGGCGAGCGAACGATGGCATATTCAATGAAGTAACCACATGGCCTAACACCAAATTAATTCCAGAAACGATTGAACCTATTTTCACAAATGGGACTCCACGTTATGTCAAAACAAAAGCATTTCGGGAAAGAATGGAAGAAATATCTGGGATTGAATTAGGATGGCTTACGAACGAAATATTAGAAAAAAGGCATCAAAATCCTGGGTATGTTCCCAGAGAGCACATGATTAATGCCACCCTTCTTAAATGGGAAGATATAAAAGAGAAATTCTTCCTTAGTTTTGATTATACATATGGTTTTGAATATAAATATGGCATGGATAATGAGCAGATTGGATTTGAAGAAATCAAATCTATGAATGATATCGTTATGTTTTTCAGAAACTATGACGAAGGCGATCCTGTCTATTTCAATAAGCTTATTTATGACGGCAGTGCAAAAAGGCCATCAGATGATTCATATTGGATCCATAAAGATTTCAAAAAAAGGATTAAAGAGGGGAATAGATTATATGCTCAATATTCCATAGGAGTTGATGACATCCCAACAGAATGGGATGGTATCATATATGAATCTGCCATTGTTGAAAAAGCCCGTGAATCAATGCTTGACGAAGATTTTCAGCGCGTCTGGAACGGCAAATGGACAGAAGGTAGATCCAAGAAGCCCTTCACCCTTAAAGAAATACTTGACTGCCAAGAGGCGGGCTATTTAGGAAGAATTGGAAGAGAATCGCTAACGGATGAGCATATAAGCGGGATTGATTCGGCTCAGGGCACCGACAAGCAGCATTCCACTGAAGAAGGGGTCAAAGATGGTCGTGGCGATGATGGGGCGGAAACAATTTGGAAAGTGGGCGCAGGAACTCCTGAAAGTCCCCATGAGCTTTGTCTTGTGAGTATTGCTGAAGACGTGAGATCAGAAATATGGGCGCTTGAAATCCAAAAAAATGAACAAGCATTTCAAGGCGAATCAGAAATAGGCTGTATAATAAATATCGTGGACCCAGGCGGCGGCGGAAAGGCCACTATCGAAAGACTTGCAAAACGTCGGCTTGAGGTGAAAGGCATAGAATATGATTTTGATCCGCTTGTTCCATATGATCATCAAGCACCATTAGAAGGATCAAAAAGATCCATTGTAATGTTTAGTCTCTCGAATGAAATGATAAAAACATTCCTGATCGCCAGCAAGACTGAAAAAGTAATGATGCAACAACAAGATCAGTTGAATAATTATATGGTTACGAGAGCGCAGAAACTTATTAGAAATAAATGTATTAAATTCCCCCAATATCTTGATGTATCAATGCTTAATGTTATGCACAACGAGGGGAAGATTGATGATGATGTGTTCATAAATTTGATAAATATTCGGACAGCATTGAATCAGTTATTACATCTAGAGTTTGAAACTGACAAAAATGGTAAAAAAGTCAAGACCAAAAACGGCGTATATCGCTATGTCTCTAAGGGGAATAAAGATGTCGCTCTCGCAATTTTGTATGGTATATTTGGATGTGATATGTTTGTCAAACTTAATTCTATTGGCGATAAATCAAATCAGCCAACAACCTCATCTTACATGCCTGTAATAGGTTAGGAGATCAAAATGTCAACCTACAAAGTAGAAGAATTATCCCTCAGAGAAGTCGTTGGGGCTTTAATGGAGAACGAGGGCATTACTGATGCGGCCAATAGTCTTAGCGTGAAGAAGAACCTTTTGGATGAGAGAATTAACGCCCTTGACGAAAAGTATGAAGGATCTGGTGCGATTGACGCTGCAATTGCTGCTCACTTTAACTATAATCGCGGGGCTATTCATACAGGTGATAATTCTGTTTATGGAAATCTGAACCTTCTCATAGATACGACAGTACCAAAAGATCTTGAAGCCAAATTCGCAAAAGCTATTAAATACAAATCCACAGATGATTTACTCGGGCCAAGCGTAGCGACAAAGGTTAGTTTCCTGAAGTCTGGATTCAGGGTGACAGCCAAAGACAAGGAGGCTGAGGCGAAAGCGAATGCATGGCTGAAATCTAGAAAAATAGCCAACTCATTTATCCCACAATGCGCTGAATCAATATTCCTTAATGATCAAAGTGCGGTTTTGTGGAATAGCAAAGCAAAGTCATTGTCCATATTACCGCTGGCTAATTTGAGAATATTTTCACTTCATTCGATAAACTCTGATGGTAGCCCCAAGTTCGTGACATACATGAAACTTCCGGCTGAAGTCGTTGCCTTGATTAAAAAATTAAAAGATGGCGCGAAGGAATTAGAAAATTTCCCAAAAGATTGGATTACCGCCGCTAGGAGAGGTCGCACCCGCAACACGGCAAAACCACTTATGCCCGCAGGTCCGTGGGTTGAATTGGGGGAGAAAGGATCTGAGGATAAGGTTTACATTCTTAGCTTGAGTGGAGTGGATTCAAAACTTACTGAGCCAAGTGTGACAACAGTATTCCCGCAACTTGAATTACGCAGATTCCTTCAGGACGGCGAATTCTCTGCTGCATATCTCTCAAAATATTTCATGCATCAAATTAAAGTTGGTCCAAAAAACGAAGGGACAACCCTCAGAGATTTATTGGCGGCAAAAACATCTGGTCCTGTTGAAAAGAAGGCTATATTAGATAAATATGCACAGACTCCCGATAAAGCCATTTGCACCGTAACTGATCAAGATGAAGAGCATGTTTTTCTATTCCCTGGCAGTGATATACAATTTGAAAAACGATACATATCCGCTGACATGAAGATATTATTCTGGGGTGGGGTATCCCTTCGCATTATGACAGATGCTGAGGGGGGTAGTTTTTCTGCTGGGCTCATTTATATGAAAGCATTCTCGAAGAAAATAGATGCGGCAAGGGCGTTGATTTCTGAACTTCTTGAAGATGTCACAGGCAGAATGGGCATCAAGGGGACAAGTTACAAATGGAACCAAAACTACATGAAGGAACCGAAGCAGGTACTTGCCGAAGTCACCTTTATGACTGGTCGAG
>Ga0114923_10002293_pt1 | contig 13012 bp, 8 predicted proteins | sample SumtaG_FD_89578 | JGI IMG/M metagenome (GOLD analysis project Ga0114923, IMG submission 89578) | Deep subsurface microbial communities from Indian Ocean to uncover new lineages of life (NeLLi) - Sumatra_00157 metaG | ecosystem: Environmental > Aquatic > Marine > Oceanic > Sediment | place: near... | reverse complement strand
GATTATAAGCAGTAATACTCTTTAATGGCTTTCGCTCAACCCTTTCCGTTTTTGCTTCGCCATAACCAACCAGAAGGAGCATAACCACCCGCATGGAATAGGGTATGCTTAACAGCTCCCTGATCTCCTCTTCATCAAAGGTGGTTACACAGCAGGTGCCTAAGCCTTCATGTACGGCCTGCAGCATCATAAATGAACAGGCAAAGGTAATATCCACAGGGTATGAAAGCTGCCCATTTGGCATCCGGTAGCCGATGTTGGTTGTACAGGCCACGATAATTACCGGTGCCTCCCCGACATGATCCTGTCCGAAAGCCGCCTGCTGCAGACGAGCCCTCAGCACCGGCTTTTGAATTGCCAGGAAACGCCATTCCTGTCTGTTCTTAGCCGATGGAGCCAGACGCCCCGCTTCCAGTATCCTGGTAAGTTTTTCCTTTTCCAAAGCCTGCCCACTGAACTCTCTGACACTTTTCCGTTTTAGTATCTCAGGAAGTATTTCCATTATAAATACTGATAATAGATTATAAACTGCTGTAATGCAATCTTTTTTTAGATCTTAAGCCTTGACTTTAGGCTTTTCCCTCTCCTATCCTGATTATAACCGATGAAAAAAGGGCTATTCCTCTTACTCTTATTATTCAGCGCACTCTGCCTCTGGCCCACTGATGGGAGGGCTGAGGTATTAAACCGGCTGATGTCCGACCACAGTTATTTTGAGAATCAGTTTCCCAGGTACGAAGGCTCTACGGCAGAAAAAGAAGTTCTGGCTTTTATTGAAGCAAAGCTTAAATCACTGGAAGTATTTTACAACACTTATGATTTCAGCGAATCCGATACCAGCCACTCCTTCTCATCCTGCATAGAAGCAGTTATCCCCGGAGATAAGCCAGACACCCTGATTATTGCGGTTCCGCTTAATCATCCCCGGGAGGCTGAAGAATTACGGAACGGTTCATTCTCTTTGGCCCTGGCTTTAAGCCTTATCCGGCAGGCTGCAAAGAGCAGACCGCGGTTGACCTTGAGAGTAATCTTTCTCGGTGCGGAGTATGGTGAGGATAATGAGTATCCCATGGGGAGTAGATTATTTCTGAAAGATTTCTACCCTGAGTACCGGGTTATGGTTCTATATCTTAATTTACTGACTGTGCCCGAACGTATCTCCATTCGCTCAGGAGGACGCGGCCTGGCAGCTCCCTACTGGCTGATTGAGCGCGCCACCGAATCATTAAAGAAGGCGCAGCTTTTCTTCAGAGTAAGGGGTAATGAAAACCAGGTTTTCCGTATTGGTCTCGATACGGAAAAAACAATTATTGAACCCTTCCTCTTTGCCGGTTATCCGGCTCTGAGCCTGGAAGGGGATTACTCCTCCCTCTCTCAGCCACAGGTGGAAGAATGGCTCTTCTCTTTTCACCTTTTTTTGGATAAATTTTTAGAAAATTTTAATCTCGGTATCCCTGAAGAATGGGACCGCCATTATCTTTTTTTCCAGGCAAGGGGATTTCACCTTATCCTTTCAGAGAAAACCTACCTGGTGCTTATTCTCGCCGTGCTTACCTCTATGTTCCTCTATTCACTGGTCTTTACCAGCCGGCTTAAGAAATACCTGAAAATACTCATGCGTAAGGCCTGGACCCTGCCGCTGATCTTTGTATTGAGCTTTGCCTTGTTTCTGGCGGCAAGCTGGTTTATACAAGGCCTGCTCTATCTGCGGCGGCTGCCGCTGTTGTGGGCGGAATTACCGCTTTTTTTCCTGGTTTTCAAGCTTTCCTTTGCATTGCTAATGGTTATACTACTCTCAGCCCTGCTGCGACGGCTGCCCTTTTCCCGTAACGGCAGTTTCTACTCCGCTGCCGCATTGCTCTTCCTTTTCCTGGATATTGTCATTTTAGGGGTAATGGATATCTCTTTCAGCTATTACTTTGTCTGGGCCATGATTTTTGCACTGCTCTTTGCAGCCAGTCCCAACCGGATAATAAAATTAATTGCCTTTCTCATTTCCCCATACTGGCTCATCAAAAGTGTAATTGAACTCTTTACCCTGCCGATCCTTGAATTCTGCAGGATTGTGCTGCTCTCCAAAATATGGGGCAACCTGCTTCTGACCTTCAGCATTATCCCCTTTCTGCTCATGCTTATCCGCCTGGAGATGATTTTTCCGCCAATATTACCTTTCAGAAGAGCTGTCAGGGTCCGCGTGCGCTTCGCTGCTTTGGGTGCTTTCCTGGGGGCGTTAACTATACTTTTTCTGCTATACTTTCCCTACAATGAGCGAAATTTTCAACCCATTAAGGTTGTAAATAGTATTGATCTGAATGGCAACACCAGCCTGCTGGAACTCTCAAGCCCGGCCCCCCTGGGACAGATAGAGGTTCGGGAGGGTGACCGCCTGGTAAAGGTAAATACCCGCTCAACCCTCTACCGGATGCCTCTTCTGGAAATGCCTGTACTACTGAAGACCACTATCGAGAGCACCGCCTTCCTTGACCGGAAAAATATTACTGTGAGAGTATTTCCTGATTTAAATCTTCCCGGCGGAGACCTGGGTTCCACCGTGGAACAGCTTAAACCCTTTAAGGTCGGGCTGTTGCTGACTGCTCCCGATGAATTTGTACTCTACGACGCCAATCTACCATACACGCGCAGTACCGGCGGCAGGGAATACCGCATGCTTATGGGCGCCACCCCGCCCATGCCGCTCACTATTCAGCTTACCCTGCCCCGGGGCGCCAACTTCGAACTGGAAGTTAATCTCAAGTACCATACTCTTCCCGGAAATCTTGAAATCCGGGGAGAGAATATACATATTGAACCACTGCAGATAGTCAGGAAAAAGATCGAGTTAAAAACCTGAAGATTGTTTGACAGTTTTCAAAAGCGGTTATAGGATTGTCAAAAGAAAGCGAATTGATATGTTAAGGGGATTTTATGCGTAAAGCACTGCTGATATTTTTTATAATAATACCGATATTTTTCTCTCAAAGCCAAAACCAGGTAGTAAACAGCCCGCTTACCGGAGAGCTGAAAAAGATTTTTCCCGCTCTTTCCAGGGGTTACATCGACTTAAACCAGAATGGCGGGATCGATCAGAATGAAGATATTGACGAGGTTATTGCTGAATCCACAATTAAGGATGGGCTTATTCAGGGCAAGGAGATCCTGGATTTTATAATCAAGAATTATGAGTTCATACCTCCGGATAAATTGAATAGAGTGGGCGAAATTCTGGAAAAAACCCGCGGCGCCATTCCCGAACTGATTGCCCTGCAGTATCAGTCAAGGATCAATGATGCCGCCAAAAAAAAAGAAGAACTGGATGCAATGGGACTCCATCTGACCCCGGCTGCGCGCCGGGAAGCCATGGACAAAATGGAAAAACTGATCAATACCATGACCATGGCTTATAAAAAAGAAGCCGGGGAATCGGAAACGGAATTTATTCAGGCACGCGATGAGCTGTTTACCATGATTGAACGGGGCTATCCGCTGCCTGAAACCCTGAATCAGGAAGACAGCCAGCTCATAGTTAATATTATGATCCATACAATCATTAAAGAAGCGGAGCAGAAATCAAACCAGGTCAAAGCCTCAATAAAAACCCTGGGGCGGATCGGTGATCCAACAGCGGTTGACTACCTTCTGGAACTTCTTTCCAGGCCTGAGCTAAAAAAAGTGAGCATCAAAGCCCTGGGAGAGATCGGCAGCAGTAAGTCCTTAAACCGTCTGCTCGGCGAGCTGGATACGGAAAAGGATAAGCAGGTTAAAATTGAGATTATCCGTTCCGTAGGTAAGATCGGCGGCAAAGAGAGTATAAGCAGGCTGACAGCCATATTAAAACCGGAGGGCGAAGAGCAGAGTGATCAGGACATACAGATTGCCGCCCTTGGTGCCATGGTAGATATTTCCGCTCAAGGACACCAGGATAAAACCCTGCAGGCAATCTTTGACCAATACCTTGTCATGCCCGATCCCAGGGCCAGGGTACTGGCCATCAGGGGACTGGCCAGTTTTAAAAACCCTGCGGTAAGCAACCGCCTGCTTACTACCTTAAAGAAAGAGCCCAGTGAAGATGTCAGAATAGAAACCATTAAGGCTTTGAACAGTATGGACTATAAAGGTACAGTTCCCGCCTTTATCAACCTGCTACGTTCCAAAGATACAGCACCCGCAGTAAAGATGGCCCTTCTTACCGCCCTGGGCAATAACTCCAGCGGCCAGCAGGCTTTGCCCTATATCCTGGAAAACCTCGGCGCTGCTGATTCTAAAGTCAGGGATGCCGCCGGCAACGCTTTAATAAAACTATATGACCGCTTTGCCGCCCAGGTAGTAGGCGCCTTGAGTAAAACGCTGCTCCGAAGCAAAGATAAAACCTACCTCACTGAAGGAACCAGGATTTTAGCCCGGTTGAGCGATAAAGCATCACTGCCATTTCTAATTCCTCTACTCTCCAGCCCCTATCCGGAAGTTAAAAAAAATGTAACCTGGGCCCTTTACCGCATTCGCTCCGCAGCCAATCCCCGGGCCGTGGACGAGCTCAAACGGTTGGTAAAGAGTGAAACCGAAACTATCAATGTGCGCATTAATGCAGTCCGGGCGCTGGGTGCGATCCGTTATGATTCACCTCAATTAAAAATATGGGAGACCCTTCTGAACGTTGTAAAAATGAGGGAAGAGAAATATTCCATGCTGCGTTTCTTTGCCCTGCAGGCTCTTGGTGATCTGGGATCGGCGGAGCCTCAGGTAATAGCCACCCTGTTAAAAGTGGTTAACCGCGATCCTGACTCGGAAATTAAAAAACAAGCCGCCTCTGTGCTGAAATATCTCTCTATCAGCGACCCGCTTGCGGAAAATATCCTGATCAGGCTCTTCAAAAGGGAAAAGGATATCGAACTGCGCTTAAGAGTTCTTGAAGCCCTGGGAGATATGTTTTCTCAGGCTACTGCGGATATAGCGCCTGCTCTGCTTAAAGCTGAGATACCTGTACCCTTAAGAAAAAGGGCCCTTTACGCACTGGCCCAGATCGGAGGTGAAGGTGAATTGCTGATAATTCTGGATGCAGCAAAAGATCCGGCGCTCAATCTCTTTGTCCAGGGGATACTGGAAGACAGTAATGAGGAAGCTCTGAAAAAGGTGATCAATCGCCGTATCAAATCGGAGAACAACCAGGATATTCTGCAGGTACTGGAAAATCTGCAGTCAGGTCTGGAGGAGGGTTTTTAAATCCCAAAATTATGACCAGGACCATTTTCCATGTGGATCTGGACGCCTTTTATGCCTCCGTGGAGCAGCAGGACGACCCGTCATTAAAGGGAAAACCTGTCATTGTGGGCCCGCAACCCGGCACCAGGGGAGTAGTTTCCGCCTGTTCCTATGAAGCCAGACGTTTCGGCATACACTCGGCAATGCCGGTATCCCGTGCCGCCCGTCTCTGCCCTCAAGGCTTTTTCCGCCCGGTGCGCATGAAGCGCTACCTCCGGATATCTGATGAGATAATGAAAGAGTTAGCGTCTATTGCCCCGGTTTTTCAACAGATATCAATAGATGAAGCCTTCCTGGATCTTTCCGGTACTGAACGTCTTTTCGGCCCTGCTCTGCAGGTGGGACGGATGATCAAAGAGCGTATTGCCGATGGATCTGGATTAACTCTTTCTGTCGGCATTGCCGCCAATAAATTCCTGGCCAAATTAGCCTCGGAGTATAAGAAGCCTGACGGACTCTTCCGGGTAACAGAGCCGATTGAGTTCCTCGACCGGCTATCCTTAAAAGATATCTGGGGTATAGGTGAAAAAACCCTTGACAGGCTGGCCGAATTGAACATCACCTCAATACAAAAACTACGTTCCTTTTCCCGGGACATACTCTGTTCCATGATTGGAGCTGCCGGCGGTCGCTATCTTTACCAGGCGGCGCGCGGAATGGACCCGGGAATTTACTCCGATCATCCCAGGAGCCACTCAATAAGCAGTGAGCGGACCTTTGCTCAGGATAAAAAAGACCGCAGCGCTATCAATAAGACCCTGTTAGAGCTCTCCCAACAGATCATGCACCGCTTAATAGTGGGGGGTTGGCAGGCCAATACTGTTGTTCTCAAGATTCGCTATGAAGATTTTACCACCACTACCATTCAAAACACCCTTAAACACTACCTTACCTCTTCGGATGAGTTATACCGGGTCGCCTTAGAGCTGTTAAGAAAAAAGTGGAATGGCTCAACCCCGATCAGGCTGCTTGGTGTGGGCACGGCACAGCTGCTCCGCCCCGGCTCCCTTAAGCAGGGGGAACTCTTTGAAGACGACAACCTGAAACGGAGAAAGGTGGAGCAAGCCGTAACTGAGCTCAGGGAGAAGATGAATGGTCTGAAACTGACTAAAGCGAGCCTGCTTGAGAACAAGAACAGGGACGGATAAAAGTTTTTTTGGAATGGGTTCTAATAACCCCACTCCCGGTAAAGATCTTTCGCCTCTTTCAAATCCTGAATATGCTGTTTTTTGGGTTTGGAAATAGCTTCCAGCTCTTTGATTGTCCAGCGGAGCAGCGCGGTGGCTTCTTCCCGGTCGGAGACCTTCTTTAAGTCAATGGTACCTTCATAATAGAAGTTTTTTTCCAGGACATCTTCTTCCGATCTATACTTGGAACCCTTCTTAGACTGTTGCTTGTCACGCTTGGTTGATTTCCAGTCTCTTTCATAGAGATGCTTGGCCAACTCGGTAAAGAAATCATAGCGGACTTCATCCTCCTCACCGCTTGCTACCTGCTGCTCGTGGAGCACAACCGCTTTTCTGCCCAGGGATACCGAAGCATCAACATCTCCGAAGGATAAGGGAAAGCCCGGAACCTGCTCAAATAGCTGGCCCAGCACATAATATGCATCCGCATGCTCAGGATTAATCTCAATAGCCCTGGTTAAGAGATTACGCATGGGCTTGGCCTTGAACAGGGAGTTCAAAATACCCTTGGTCTGGCCCCACCTGCCGATATTGCCTGACTTCCAATAGTAGGCCAGGTGATTATTTGGATCAAGGTCAATTGCTTTGGAAGCCGCCTCTTCACCTGCCTGAAATATCTCCAGCAGTGCCTTCTCGCCCGCACCATTGTCCTCAGCATCATCACCAAGGTTCAAATAGGCCCTGGCCAGACGCCAGTAAAGCTCCGCCTTCTGAGCATTTCCCACGGTTTCTTCAATAGAAGAGATCAGGAAATCCTTTGCCACTTCATGTTTTTCCAGGTCGTGATACTTATCCGCCTGGTCAGCAACGGACTGGAAATCAGCGGCTGCAAACCCGGCTGAGAATAATAGCGCTATGCTCAATAAAATTACAGTTTTCATCGGCTCTCCTTTTTTTAAAAAGTAAGAGTAAATTATCGGCTTTCACTTGTCAAGCTTTTTTCGGCCGCGTTTTAATGATGTTAACCGGACATCGGACAGTGTAAGCCCGCCTCCGATCAAAGGGACGATCCACCTACCATTATAATTATGTCAAAAGTTCGCTTTCCGCCAGGTTTTTTAGCTTTTTCGCAAGTTCGATAGCTTCCTTAACATCATTCTGATCGATTTCAGCGCTGTATTTATATCGTGCCTGATTTCTTTTTTCCATTACTCGGTTTAAATTACGACCTAAGGCCTTTTCATGCAAACCGGTTTTAATGTATAACTCGCCGAATCTTCCAACCAGACCGCCGTGCGAGCCGGGAAGATCATCATCCATTTTGAGGATCAGCGATTTGAGGGCCAACTCTGCTGTATGGCAGGCAGCATCAACAGCCAGTCTGCAATATTCATTTTTGCCTGCATGTTCCGCACCGGTGAGATATTCATCGGAAAGGTTCACCAGGTTTTTTCTCTCTTCTTTTTTTAGAATTGCATCAGACACTGAATATACCTCCTTACCATAACGCATGATATTAAAAAGGAAATAAGATCTCAAAGGAAAGAGTTCATCCAAAGGAAACATTACAGGTTCCAGACCAACCCGGTATTTCATTTGAATTTCGAAAGCAAGATCTGCAATTAGATCTGAAAGTTCGTTTTGCTTGCTGGCGATAATCAATATGTCCAGATCACTTCTATCATGTTCGGTTCCTCTGGCGTGGCTCCCAAAAAGAACTATCTTCATTATATGATTGCCTAAAGGATCAGCCAGCAACAGGTTTTTAAACTCCATTACAGCTGATCTATCTCTGTCCCTCATTATGGAAATCAGACTATTGATAAGCAAATATAGTGTCAAGTTTAGAACATTGCTGGCTCAGCTCAAAAAGCGGTAGCCGATGCCATGGACCGTAACTATATATTTTGGGCTTGCAGGCTTATCTTCGATTTTCTTGCGTAGTTTAGCAATATGCTGGTCAAGTGTGCGGGTTGTGCCCTGGTAGTGAACACCCCATATTTCATCCAGTATGGTAAAGCGGTCTAAAACCTCTCCTTTATGATCCATAAAGAGCTTCAATAGTTGGATCTCTCTTAGGGTAACAGGGAAATCTATTTCTCCCTTTTTTCCTTTAAGCAGCTTTGGTTCTATGCGGATATCTCCGAATATGATCGGGCTTACATCTTGACAGGACTTTCTTGCATGTACACGCCGGAAAACAGCCCTTATTCTGGCCAGAAGCTCATTCACTCCAAAAGGCTTAACAATATAATCATCCGCTCCAAGCTCAAACCCTATAACCTTATCCACCTCCTGGCTCCTGGCAGTAAGTATAAGTATTGGTGTAAGTGGATCATTTTTTCGTATCTCCCTACAAACATCATAGCCGCTTTTCTCAGGGATCATAATATCAAGAAGAATTAAAGCAGGTTGTTCCTGATTATACAGATCAAGGGCTTTAAGACCATCAACGGCGGTGCTTACTTGATAGCCCTCACCACGGAGAAGGTCGACAAGTCCAGTCAGAATAGCAGCTTCATCTTCTACAACTAATATTTTTTCTTTATTCATATTCCTGGCTTATAACCGGCAGCTTTATTCTGAAAACACTCCCTCCCCCATCCCTGGGAAAGCAGTCAATGTCTCCGCCGTGGTCCCGGATAATTCTTCTTGCTATTGACAGCCCCAGGCCTGTGCCCTTAACCCTGGATGTAAGTGAATCGTCAATTCTGTAGAACTCATTGAATATCTTTTTAACATAGCGGGGGGGAATGCCCCGGCCCCTGTCCTTAACATCAATATAAAGAGAGTTATTCTCCTGCCCGGTTTCTACATTGATATCTTTCTCTTTTTGCGAATACTTCTCTGCATTTGACAGAAGATTGAGCAGAGCCTGCTTTATCGCTTCTTCATCCGCATAAGCAATTCCCTTTTTTGAATCCCTGACTGTGGATTTAAAGCTTATTTTAAAACCATTCTGTTCAGCCCTTATGTGCTCGCTTTCAATAAGCTCAAAACAGAGACGGCTTATATCAACTCTTCTTTTATTGTAATGTTTTTTACCGCTGTCCATCCGGGAAAAATCAAGAACATTGTTTATCAAGCGTGTCAGGCGTTCTGTTTCAGATACCATAATATCAAAATACCTTGCCTGTTTCTTCTTATCAGGCTGTTTGCCCTGTTTAAGCATTTCTGCAAAGATACGTATAGATGTAAGAGGTGTTTTCAGTTCGTGTGACACATTGGCAACGAATGTCGTTTTCTGGCGCGCAAGCACAATTTCGCTGTTCAGGGTCTTCAGCACTAATACTCCTCCGCCTATAATAGATGTAAATAGAATTACAATAAGTATCCACATAATTGTTGCAACAAAACTTACCCTTGAGGAGATAATATCCGGATTTGTAAGATACACTGCAGCCTCCCACAATGGAAGGTATTCACTTATCTCCCGCGCCGCAAAGGGCCTGCTGTAGTCTCTTTTCCGTTCCTCAAAGGGTGTAATAACAGGTTTTCCCTGTTCATCCAAAATAGTAAGAATCCGGGTCTTAGTATAAACATTCGGAAGAACACCTGCTATTCTCTGCTTTAAAACATCATCAACCAGGGTACAACCGGTAATAGAACCGTTTATCTCCTTTTTCCAGAAGAGTAATACAAGCCGTCCGTCTATTATACGCGGTATAATCCCTGATTCACTCTCTTCGGTGATCTCATTGAACTTAAGATTTTCAGTAATAAAAATCGACTTAAGTGCAAAAGTCACTTCTGATTTATTTACTTCTTCAGTATCGGGGGTTACAGTACGGGATAATGAGAATTGCCCCTTTTTTTCAGCTTCTTCATATACCTTTTTCTTAATACTCTCATCCTGTTCGAATCTGCTTATAGCCTGTTGTTCCACATTCAGGGCCTGACTTTCTTTATCAAGATCCTCAATTATCTCGTCCTTATATACTAAGGCAATATTTTTAAATATGGGGATCTCAGCTCTGCCGGTTAGAAAGTCTTTGTTCTGTTCCAGAAAGGACAACCCATTATCGGGCAGAGCGCCTCCTGCTTCCGGCACCAGTATCCTGTTGCCAGCAGATAACAGAAATGGAACTCCAATAAGGGAAGATGACCGCTTCCAATCATCTTCCCAGTCATCTCCTTTTTCAACAGGTGAAGCGCTTAGAAGCTCTTCCTCGATTCTTTGAAGCTCCGTATTCACCAAAGTTACAACATGCGTGATCTCAAGCATGAGTGTATCTTCAAGGCGCTTCTCTATAAATGCCTCTTCCCTGTTTATTGCCCGAACAGCTAAAAGGGCCAGTAGAATACCCGGAATAATCACAACTATAATAAATAACCATCCTAAATGCTCAGCTTTTACAATTTTTCGCCTTCTTAACCTTTGCATATATAAAGATTATCTTCACACTCTTTACGCCTTTTATCAATACTGCAATCTTATTAACCGGGTATTCTGCTCTTCATTTTCAAAATCTTTTCTACCTATTTTTTCTTCTTCCCTGGGAAATGCGGCCAGATGTATAACGGCATCCCTGAAGACAAGTGCATTTACAGTGAGCTTCTCATTTTCACAAAAATATTCAAAGCCAAGATCAACTGCCTTTTTTCTAGTGTAGCTGCTCTTATATACGGCTTCCAAAGCAATTAAGGCATCCTGCCGTGATATATAGACTTCCCTATCATCACTTGCGGCGGATAATGCGGATGATTTCAATATTTTCGGCCACATCTCTTTAAACAGATAAGGATTAGCAAAGATATCAACACTGATTATTATATCCCCCAATCCTACGGCAACACCAATTGTATCCTTCTCCAGCTCAAGGTCTCTTAATATTCCCTGTTCAATGGCCTCGATTTTTTTCTCAACTTCCTTATCTTTATACACATCCTGATAGGCATTTGTACTGGAACGTACGCTCATCTTCTTATTGGACTTTTCCACTTCATCCCATATTTCCTGTTGAGCCAGGACGGAGGCTCCCTGGGCGGCAGCCCGGAGTTTATAAGTGCCCAGATTTTTTTGACTGTAGAATTCCTTTGAATTATGAAACCAGCGCCCCTGCTCCACGCAGTAAACGGGAACCAATACCTTTTTCCCTTTAGGCCTGATCAGCAGATCCTTTCCCACAATGCGGTCCTGTTTGCATCCTGTAAGGATTTCTCCACTCATAATATAGATTGTTTTATCTGATATATTGCTCAGCATTACCTCCGGAACATTGCCGCCGTCAATTTCCCGTATCTGAAGGTATTTATTCTTCAAAGCCATATCAAGTGTTACATAGTGTGTATAATCCTTTATCCGGGTACTATTTATTGGTATAATAGTAAGCTGTTCATAGTGCACAGCTTCCCCCACTTCCAGGTATTCAACCGTATCCCTTACTGTTTTCCCGTTGTCAGCGTATACTGAATAACCTGAAAGCAGCCCCATTGCCATGATTACTCCGATGACAATAATACATCGCCTTTTCACCGATTTTCTGTTATTATCTTCCATTTTATTCCTCCTGTATTTAAAATAGCAGCAAGGCAAAAGGAAGTTGTCATAGATTTGTAAAATGATTGTAAAAGAAATGCAAAATAAAACTTATTAAGCTGTCTTATTTTTAAGTCAGCTCATATAAATCAGGTCTTCTATTTTCAAGCACGCTGATCTTGCGTCGCAGCTCTAACTATGCTTGGTATGTTTGTCTTTGCCCTTTACAACCTGGTTTCAACATTATAGAAAACCCTATTCTACCATATTGTCAATTATACAAAAAAACGTTTACAATATTTACACTTTCTCAAAAGAGACTTAACTCTCTGCCTCTTGCAACAACCTGAGTTCGGTTTTCAGTATAAAGCTTGCTGTTGATATTCTTCAGACCTCAGTAAATCCCGATTTTAATTGCTATTTGGAGCTGATAATAATAAACTAGATAGATATCGGTTAAAGAGAGACTAGACTGTTTTTACTAAGAGGCAGGCGGAAATCTAATGAAAAAGGTGCTATTATCAGGGACTATTTTATTATATGTTAGCTTTAAATATGGAAAATATTGACTATTCCGATGCAAGCAGCATTGCAGGTAATTTTGTCAAAGCCGATAAGCCTGCAAGAACTGAAATCTTAAAAAACTTTGTAGAGCAAAATCCAAATAAAGCCCTTTTCTTTTTTAAAGCGCGGAAAATTGCCGGTCTTTTGGGAAAGAATGCCCCCTATGCTCTCTTAAAAGAGTACGAGACTACTATAGCCAGGTTAAAATACCCGAATAGAAAAAATCATCTTCTGGCAGGATATTTTTACAGCAGGCATTATGAAGATAGAATGGGTCCCTACTTAGAGAAAATTAAGCAGCTGAAAAAGCAGGGAAATGCAAGAGCAGAAACACTGATGCCGGTTGTCGCCGATATGGCCGAAAAAGAAGGTTATGATCTGGCCAGGGAATATTTTAATCAGGTTGGAGCCGGCCTGAAGCCCGATGAAGATCTGAAAAAAGCCCTTGTCCCACTCAGTAAAATCGAATCTGCGGTATCCGACATTCAAACCAGTGTGGGCGGAAGACCTTCAAACAATGCTGAAATGAAGAAAAATTGGGAAGTCATCCGGAGATACTTTGATGATCTTTATGAAAAAGGATGGG
>Ga0114923_10002292_pt1 | contig 13013 bp, 15 predicted proteins | sample SumtaG_FD_89578 | JGI IMG/M metagenome (GOLD analysis project Ga0114923, IMG submission 89578) | Deep subsurface microbial communities from Indian Ocean to uncover new lineages of life (NeLLi) - Sumatra_00157 metaG | ecosystem: Environmental > Aquatic > Marine > Oceanic > Sediment | place: near... | reverse complement strand
GTATTATGTCTGCATCTCTTCCCGGAACTGGTATATTAACATTCTTTCTACGTGGTGGTTTATTAACTTGGCTACATTTTAAAGTTATTGCTCCTAGAGTTACTGTCGTAATCATATTGCTTGCCTCCTCAATAGTTCGGTGCTAACATATCTTTCTAGTACCCTACCAATTTCTTGAGGGTCTGAACCCGCAGGGGGATTAATTACTATTGCACCAGAACCAATAGAAACATTCCTATTATTATTGTTGGTTACATTCTGTTCCCTTGTGTCTAGGGCTGTAGCAACCCGTTCTCCCTGATGTAGCATATACATACCAGTTTGTGATACAAATCCACCCGCTTGATATGCTCTTCCTGTATATGGATTAATACGACTGGGCTTAGCAAAAGAATAACCTTCTGAATAATTCTGAATTATGTAATCTATTTCGATTGTTTGTTTGCTGTTCTTCTGTATCCTTTCTAATTCTTTATTAAGATCATCAAGTGCGGGAATTACATCATCATCTAGTTTTTCTTCTAGGTCATCAAAAGACTGTTGTAAGAACCAGTTCTCCTCTTTGAGTAAGCCAACTTCTCTTCTAGCATCCTTAATCTTCCCTTCCCATGTTTCTTTTGTTCTTGTAGCATCTTCAACTTTAATATTCAGTTGTTCTATAGAATAGGCATTACCATCAACTTCGTGGGTATAACCACTAAGTATATTCTGTAGTTCACTTACCCTAGTTTGCAGATCTGTCTTTGCCTGTATCTCTTCAACTGTTAGCTCACTAACTTTCTTCGTAGCCTCTGATTCCTCTTGTAACCTCTTCTTATAAATAACAGGTTCGACACGTTTGAGTAGTGCATCCGAAGCCCTTTGTTGTTCGTTTTGTGCGGTTGAAAGTTCTCTGCTTATGTTGGAAAATGCATCGCCAACGTCTTCATACTTTTCTGGGTTAAGGATCTTGTCTAGCTTTTCGAACTCTCTTTCGAATGGCTTTAGGAATGATTCTGCACTTTTTAGTGCATCCCCCCATATGTCAAGTTCGTCGCTCGCAAGACTAAGCTGTTGTTGCATAAAGAAAAGGCCATCTGTGGCCCTCATTACACCTGTTATCATTTGTACATTGGCATTTCCTGTGTCAATAAAGGCTCTTATAAGTTCTTGGTGTCCATGGAGTAACAGGTTAATTTCATCATCATAACCTGTCATAACATCCTCCATCTCCTTCATGCTTCGGCCAAGTTTCAACTGTATATCATTTTGCTTTCCAATTTCACTTGTTAACCTTTTGTAGACTTCTGTTGCTTGTAATAATACCATAATACGTTCTTCTTCTATTCTTTTTGCCTCGGCTTGTGCAGCTTCTACTTCTATCAATTTCTGTATCATACCTTCAAGTGCTCGTGTCTGACCTATTTGTGCTCCAGTCATTGCATTATGAGCTATTTCCATATCAAAACCAGCAGCTTCAAATCTCTTCATTAATTCCAATGCATTATTAACCCCACTCATCCAGTTATTAAAAGCATCTGCAGCCACTCTCAGCGGACCAGTATCTGATACATTCTGTGCAAACTGCTGCCATTCAATACCCATTCTTTCCATGGACCCTGCTGCGGTGTCTAATTGTGCTGCATATGCACCAGTAAATACATCTGTCTGTTTTAATATTTCATTAAAAATTGCCTGTTCTATTTGGGCATTCGTCAGTGCCTTTACAGAAATCCCCATCCCTCTTGCGGCTCTTTGCTGTACCTTATCCAATCTAAGGTTAACACCTATGTTGTCCAGTACATTAGCATTTAGCCTTCTGAATCCAGATGCAAGCATGGGTAACTGCACATTAGACTGTTCTCCCATAGCAGCCGAACCATCTTTAACCCTTTCAATAAAGGTTTCAATTTGATCTATAGACAAGGATGTAGAAAGAAGTTTAAGTGTGGTTTTAGATACCGCAGTCCTTTCTGTCAGACCATCTATTTGCCTATTTATCATCGAAAGAGTGTCATCTAGGCTTTTACCAGTATTAGCACTAATAACATTCAGTGAAACCATTTGTGTTTCCAGTTCTGCACCAGCAAATACCAAATCATGCATAGCTCCCGTAACCGTAGTTAGTACGCCATTGATTGCTTGCCAACCTATGCTCATAAGCATACCAGTTACTATAACACCTTTCATACCGGATGTCATATTAAGTATATTACCAGAGAATCCTCGTGCTTTCTTACCTGTTTTTTCTATTTCATTTCCTGCTTTTCTAACTGATTGTCCACCAGATGCCATAGTACCAGACATTCTTTCCATAGCACTAGCTACCTGACCTAATTTCCCAGAAATGGCATCTAATTTTTGTAATACCCTTTCCTGGCCCTTCATTATCATTTCAATGTAATATCTGTCTGTTGCACCTGTATCTGGCATTTTATCCCCCTAACTTTCTATTGGATTATGGTATGCATCTCTACCATCAATTAACTGCCATATCTCTTTATATGTGAGTTTGTTCATATTGAAATAATTATAACCTTCTTGATGAAGGAAATAATGCAAACTCAATGCTTTTCCTATGGCCTTTGCTTTGTCCAAGTCGCCTAGGACTTTTTTATCTCTTCTTCTTCCTCTTCTAGGGTTTTAAGCTTCATTCCACTTACTTCTTTCAAAGCTGGTAGAAGAATTTCCATAACAAGGTCTTGATAACCCATAACCTTTTTTTTACCTTCTTTTAATGGTCTGTAGATTGGTTTTGTGTGTTTCAAGTCTTCTACTGTTAGCTTTGGTTCATCCATGTGGTCTAATACAAACTTATCCCATAAATGTAGAGCAGTCTTGTTTTCCCTTTGAAGCTTCCCTACTTCTGCTGATACCGTAAGAAATTCACCCCTCGCAAAAGGAATAAATCTTACCGTACCCAATCCTTCTATATCACGATCGATGGGGAGAACCTTCTTGTCCTCCCCTCGTTCGTGAAGTAGAAAGTTCTTTTCAAGATATCCCATTATATCACTTCCTCATACTCTAAGACTCTGCCCAATCCTTGCCAGTGATAGGCATCTCTTCCATCTGTACCTCTGTGCCTGGAGCGATTCTCCTAGTAATCGGAGCTCCTCTGCAACCACTAATAGTTAGTACATTTCCTACAGCTACATTCTGAGCGGTTACATCGAATTCTAGCTTTCCAGCGACAAGGTCTTCAAAGAGAGTATCTCCACTAACCCATTTTCTCCGCAGAGTGCCAGAGCAATCTTTCATTCCGTCGGTATGCTCTATAAGATCCGTTCCAACCTTATTAAACTTACCTAGCTCATATCCGAAAGTAAGCGTACATTCCGCAAGGCTTCCAGATGAACCAGATACTGTTGTACCACATACCGTTATAACTGCATTAACGCCTGTATGAATTGCCATTCTGATCCCCCTTCTTCTGTTTAGTGTCTTTTGGATAAAAGACTATTACCCACACCTTATAGTGTGTTCTGCCAAGTTGATACTTGACGATATTTTTTATGTACCTGTGATTTTCGTTTGGTACTTCTTTCACTATATTTGTTGCCTCTTTGTCGTTAAATATATTTAGTACAACAATAACCTTCTTTTTAACATGACCCAAACATTTTGTTATAACCTGAGCTAAAAAGTCATGGTCCTTGTCATCCAAGTGTTGCATGAAGATCATGTCGTACTTTTTGTTTAAATCCATGACATCTTTCTCTACACATTTAGTTCCATGGGACATACACATCTTAGGACTATATGGATTTATGTCCATACCTTCGATATTATGTATGCCATATTCTTGTTTCAGTATCTTCATAGCGACACCATTAAGACAACCTACTTCGAGTATGGTTACATTTGTCAGATCTTTTTTTGTTCTTTCATCGTCGATCTCTTTTGCAATAGCCCGAAGTTCTATCTGCCCCTTTCCAGTAGCTATATACTCTTCCCGTTGTTTTGAATAATTTAGGAAGTCTAGATAGCTTTTTGCTGTTGGCAGTTTTTTAGTGCTAGAAATTGCCACGATCTCTTTTGTTACTAAACCGCTATCAAGCGTACCAATTTCCTCTTTTTTTGCATCCATATCGAACCCCCTCGTACTGTATGATACTATGTGGATCTTTCTTAATTACCCCAGCCTATTTAGTTAAACTTGGGCAGTTCCTCCGTTTCCATACATTTTGTTGGCAAGGAAAACAGCCTTTTGCTGAAAATGTTTCCCTTTGTCGCCAGCATAACCCCATTCCGTGTTAGTCAGTTGTCCCGGATGTGTTCTATACATGGCAAGGGGTTTAGCAATCCGATGAAATCTGTAATATTGTGAAGCCCTTATTATCCATTCATAGTCTTCGCAAGTTGGATATCCTTCATTAAAATATCCTACCTTTTCGAATACAGATTTATGTATCAGCAGATTACTCCACATTCCAAAGTAACATTTCCGTAGGTATTGTTGTTGTTCATGTAATGTCTTAAACTCTGGTTCTTGTACACGACGAACAATATGCCCATCTTGATCTATCATATTCCAATCAGCACAAACAACTTTTATATCATCATTACCTTCTACAAATTCTACTTGATCTTTTAGTTTGTGCGGATACCACATGTCGTCACTACTTAAACCTGCCCACCAGTCACCTGTTATATTTTTTATTCCTGTATTCAGAGCTCCGCTTATCTTCTTGTTTTCCTGGTTTATTACCCTTATATTATCCATATCAGATATTTCTTTCAGATATGCTAACGTATCTTTATCTGTTGACCCATCATTAACTACGATTAACTCATGTGGTTTATACATCTGTCCTAGTATAGACTCTATACATTCTGCTATATACTGTGGTTTTGTATTATATACTGGAACACTTACACTTATCTTCATATCATTCACCTCGTTAACCGCCTCCTGATTATAAATGAATTCCAAGAACATCTTGCATATTCATTATCATAAACCTTTGTTTCACCTTCGGTTACTATTTCTCCACCAGACCTTTCTATTAGGTCTTTCATATGGCCCTTCTTCCGCATTATTGCACCAGCCCTTTGATATTCATCTGATTCAATATATATGAAACCATTCTCATCCTCTGGGTGTGGGCTGGCATATTGTAAAGCAAACAAACCCGTCTTTTTTAAACTTCTCAAAACACCCTTTAATTGTTTTAGTACAGCCTCATCTGACATATGCTGGATAACCAGATGGCATATAGCCAAGTCAAAAAGGTCTGCTGGCATCTTATCATAATCCTCAACAAGCCAAGAACCTTTTACATATGGTCTTACGGTTTCCAGTGCTTTTTCACATATATCTACTGCATAAACATTAACACCTCTTTCGTTTAAATCCTTTGTACATTTTCCTGTACCGACACCAATATTTAATACATTAGCATTAGGAACAAGATATGGCTCTACCATAAGATAATCCCAAACAACTTGACCTTCGTAGTTAGAGAGGTATCTAACTTCTTGATCTAAGTGTTGCTTTTCCCAAAAACCTTTTAAATCAAACATATCGCTTTTGCCATGAGTCATCGACATGAGGACCACGTACCCACCCCCCTTCAATCATTTGATGGTAATTATGCCAAAAGTCACATCGAAGACAAAGAGATGCACCAGATTCCCATTTTGCCTTAAAGTTCTTTTCTATTGTATCCCAATCATCTTCAAAGATATTGGCAAACTTTGTTTCACTTTCTATAACATCATACGCACAGAAACAACAATCACCATTGGGTTTAATCTGAAGTGCTCCCTTTAACCCATCACACTTCCAACTATGGTACATTATTGATCTATCTATAGGACCAACGATAACTTTACCGCCCCACTTTATTTCAGCATCTCTTGCCCAATTAACATCATATCCATCGAAAACCTTTCTAACATTATCTCTATTATGACCTGCAACATCATTAACACCTATTTCTATCTTAAACCTTGGATTGTGTTCATCACGGTACTTTATAAATTCTATTGCATTACGATAACATTGATCATAACTCAGACCGCCTGTTAGCCTCTCAAAGTCAGGCCCGATATTAAAGAACGACAGGGTTATATTATTAAGGCAGGACAGGATGTCATCCCACTTATCCCTACCCAATAAGGAAACATTAGTATTAAGGCCCAAGTAACCAGTAAGTACCCCTATCTCTTTGCCATATCTTATTTTGTCAAACAGACCAGGATCGGAAAGGGGTTCACCGAAACAAAACATAGCCCCTATTGGTATTCCTCTTTCCTTTACCTTATCTGCGACAAACTTGAACTGTGATAGTGTCATAACTTCCTTTTCTCTTTTCATTCGATGATATATACAAGCAGTACATCTTGCATTACAGTAGTTGCTAGTTTCAACATATACAATAGTCGGATATTTACGATCCGACCACGATGTACGCATTTTTTCCTGACTTTCAGCAAGATCCATAAAACTCTACCCACTTCTTTATTAACTTTTCATCTGTATAATATTCATCTATCCACTTTCTGCTTGCCTCTGCTTTTGCTTGTAGTTCATCCTTGTTGTCAAGTAGGTCTTTTAATTTCTTATATAATGTAGAATATCCTACTTTAACACTTGGAAATTTATCTCCACCATCTAGGGCTTCAGTTGCCTTCTCATTAAGATTTGTCATGCTTATTAATCCAAGACTTAGGTTCTCAAATGTTGATATATTGGGGTGCAAGTCGACCATGCTATCAATGCCTATATGACATTCAGATTTCCTTTGCATGCAAACTTCATGTGGGCAACCTACTATCATTTCATACTGAATGTCGTACTTTTGTGCCATTAATTCTTTAAGTACCTCACCAACAACATCCGAACCCTTGAATTGTGATACACTTGGTGAATGACAAACTTTAATAGTACCAGACCAATCTTTAGGTTTTGGTGTGTATAAGGGGCTGTTTTGTGGTATTATATTTGGCATGAACTGAGCTTTCCGATATATCTCACTATAGTTTGGACTGCATGTTGCAACCTTTGCATGACCTGTATATTTATCGTGCATCTTTCCATCCATGAACTCCTTGTATAAATATATTTCTTCCCGCCCAGGGAGATGTCCCCCATGATTGTGATAGACCAACTTTTTACCTTCTATGTGATCTTTCCATACCATTTTACTACCGTTGGCAAACTGCATACCCGTATTCCAATCAAGATGATTAAAATGCAATATATCTGATTCTTGTAAAGCTTTCTTTAATGGCTCTAGACCATAAATAAAGATGTCGTATGGATAACACTGGTATGCCCTTGTACCAACACACTGACGCCCCTTGATATCCGTATATTTATTAAGTGCTTGGGTTAAATTATAACCCACTCCCGCACAATCCCATGTGATGTTGATATTGAATACTTGCATATCAGACAAACTCCTTATGCTTGATTTCTTTGGTTATTGCACTAAGCACGTCATTATAGCTGGTATAATAGCACTTAACACATGGGGTTCCATCAAAGCACCTTTGGTTCTTATATATCTCTTTAAGTTCTGTCCAGTCGCCCATACACATAGACTTTTCGTAGTCTAGTCCTGGGTTAGCCAGTGCATACTGTGTTCCACAACACGGGTATAGCTTACCATCTGCACCCACAACTATCTTCAACAGGCTTATTAGACAACGCTTTGCTCCCTTATTGTATTTCTTTCTACCTTGGTATATTACAAGGCTATCGTCTTTAAGGCCAGCACTTCTTAATTTTGTCTTAGCTTCTTCCATCTTTGGTATCTTATCTAGGTCAAGAAGGTCTGACACTAACCTAACATGAGTAAAGTTATGTTCATTGGCAAACTCAATTAGGTTACACATCACCTTATAATTTGGGGTTGGACTTAACACATGACTGAATGCCCAATCTATATTAGAACCACGGTTTACAGCCTCACGTAATTTGCCTGTATATACATCATCAAATTCACGGTGATCACCATGACTTATCCTACACCATGTTATGTATTGATAAGTATCTGGCCGAAACTTCTTGAATTGTGTCCCATTAGTAACCAATCCAATTTTAATACCTAATTTGCCAATAAACCGTACTATATCATTAATCTTCGGGTGTAGTAATGGTTCTCCACCACCTGTTATTGTAACACTCTTGCATCCCATACCACGTGCATCAAGCATCAGTTCCATTATACTTTCTAAAGACATCATTTCTGTTTTGTTCCTATTTGCACATGAACAAAATGAGCAATTTAGGTTACATACATTCGTAGGGTTTAATTGTATGTGGTATGGCCTTATCCTTTTCTTATCATCGATCACATCTGTATTAATCAATGTTTTCAATGGTAAATTACTTGCTGCTGTGTATGAATCCTGCTTGTTCTCCGTCATATGTTCCACCTTCCTCTATCTTTGAATGTTTATAACCCAAGTTCCCCATAATCTGTCGTATGTGTTCTAACATGGTACATATCATATACTCCGATGTGTCTACGTCTTTGTTGGTTATTTTTATAACATCGGGATATTGTTTATGTAACCAATGCCTATTCCGTCCGTACTCATAATATCTTTGCATTAAGTCAAATACTGTCATATCACAATAATGTGTCCCTATATACTCACCTATTGTATTGAATGTCGTTTCGGCTTCCATTAATCTGCATATCCAATCCATATCTTCCCCGTCTTTTAGACTCGCATTATATGGATTTTCCTTCAATAGACTCCTTTTGAATACCATTGCAGATGATGCATTACTACTAGACATTACATTTTCCATCACTCGTGTTATATAAGGAGTGTAAATGTTAGGCCTCTTAGAAGCAAAATGTAACAAACCTATTACCATATCAGTAGGTTTGCCACGTTTATCTTTGTCTTCAAACCCTTTAAGCATAATTTTTAGCCAATCCTTGTTAACAACAGTATCAGCATCTACCATAGCAACAATGTCGGTCTTGCATAAATCAAGTGCAGTTGTCCTTGCATGTCCCCGCCCCATGTTCTTTGGATTACCAATAAGTCTTACTTTTCCATCTATTCTATCGGGCCTTTTTTTTATAAGTGCTAATGTTGAGTCTGTACTGCCATCATCCACAACATATATATTATTAACCTCTGGATTTTTTAATATTGCATCTAGGCATTCATTAATCATCTTCTCTTCATTATAGGCTATTACAGCCACATCTACCTTCTGCATAATTACCGATTCTCCAATATTTCATAAACGAGCCTATTACCCATACGATTTGTGCCATAATCAACTAATCCACCAACGCCATCGATTTCTTCTATGGAGGCTATTGTATTAGTAGAAGAGGCATTAGGCTGCTTGACAGTTGTTATACTGGCAGCATTTTTCGTTATATAATCATGAACTTTTTCAGACACATAACTAATCAGTTCTTCTGTATTAGTAACAGGGTATCCATCTATCATACCCCTATCGCCAATAGAACCAATTATAGTAACCCAGAACCGTATGTAGCGGTGATGTTCTGTAGTACCAACTATACCAAAGCCACCAGAAAAAGGTATGGGTTCTATATAAATTGTGGGTGTTTTCCCTATGTCAGAAGGAACTACAGGTACACGCTTATAGTGTATCCATTGTGCATTCGGCCTTCCAACAGGGTCAACTAGGTTTTCCCTTAATGCATCCCTTATAGCTCGTCCTATATTTGGTACTGACATTGAATTTCACCCGACTTGGTGTTAAAGCCCCGACTTGGGCTTATGTTTCTTTTGAATGACCATCTTCTTGGTAATTCTCGCTTAGATCTACTGTTTCAGATGTTTCAACATGACCGCCAAAATATTTGGTTTCTTCACCAGTGTCTGTCTTACCACCCTTCAACAGCTTTAGTAATCTTCTGTACTCATCTAAGTATGAACTTCTGTACCCGCCTTCCGAAACGGCTGGTAAAAGTGTTCTTGATATAAGATATGCCGCAAGGAAAGCGACAGCATCTTTGGCATCTTCATAATCATCTTCGGTTCCAGTAAATGTACGTTCAACATCCTTTTCAAATTGTCGTGAGGCTTTCACTACAAATCTGTCCCTTATTGCAGCATCAGAACCTACCTCTCCGGCCTGTTCTGCTGTCATACCAGTTATGTCCGTCATTTCTATTGCCGTTACACTTACTGTCATATAAACCACATTTGCGTCATTGGGGAATACCTCTGCTGATAAGACCTAACCCAAGTCCCCCCTAACGATTACTTGGAAGGTGCGATCTGTGACCACCTTATTACCGTAGTCGACCTCTATTTCTCCACGGTACATACCTGCGGATGACAGGTCTGAGGATGTAGGAGTATAATGACATGCGCCTGTTGCACCATCGTCAATTACGCATGTGCCTGTGAATAATACGGTAGATGCAGTTGCCCCTGGTCGCCCGACCTTGAATAAGACTGTTGACCCACTTATGTTTAATGCATTACCATCAGCATCTTTTAGGTCAAAGTCTATGTTAAAACCATGATCTCCTTGAATCAGGTTTATAATTGTATCTACCATACTATACTTTACATTCCACTTGTTTAAATAAATTTATTAGGTTCTTTGTGTGACCGTAGCCCCACCAATCGTGTCTGCATCGGGTGTGCTGTTATATTCTGTGTTGTCCACATCTGATTTAAGGTTTCCATCATTTTCATCAGCATCACTATTATACTCTGTATTGTCTACTGATGAGGCTAATTCATTGTCGTCGGCAGTTCCATCTAACGGTAATATTGCACCAAAAGGCACAAATTTAATGTCAGATAATACTATCTGGCTTGTGACAGCACCATAACTAATGTCTGAGGTTATGGTTTGGATTTGAACCTTCCTAAATGTTACATCCGAGGTGGTTGTTTTTGTAAAGAACTGTACATATGTAATATCTGAATTAATTGTTTCCGAGAGTATCTTTCTAAAGCGTATATCTGATGTTATTGAAGGGGTAATAAATGTTGCAAATCTAACATCAGATGTGGTTGTTTGCGAGGGTGTTGTTCTAAAACGGATATCTGAATTTACAGTCTGCGATATTAATTTCTTGAATACTATATCAGAGTTTATACTCTGGCTGATTACTTTCTTAAATGCGATATCAGAATCTATCGTTTCTTCTACAGATGTAGCAAACCTAACATCCGAATTAACTGTTTGAGATATAGACTTCCTAAATGCAATATCTGAATTTGTCGTCTTCTCCACCAAACCCCTGAATGTTATATTTGAGTTTATAAATTTGGTTTCCAAATTTGCAAACCTAATATCTGAAGTTGTCGTTTGTGATATTGCCTTCTTAAATGTAATATCTGATGTAGTAGTTTCACTTATAACCTTCCTGAATACAATATCAGAAGTAGTTGTTTCGGAAGCAGTAGTTATAAATCGAACATCTGAGGTTGTTGTCTCACTTATATCTTTCTTGAATGCTATATCCGATGTTGTAGTTTCGCTTATATCTTTCTTGAATGTTATGTCAGAATTTACAGTTTCCGATAACTCTTTCCTAAATATTATATCAGAAGTGGATGTTTCCGTAATAACCTTTCTAAAGACTATATCTGATGTTGTTGTTTCTGGTACAGGAGCACGGAAGGTTATGTCAGAATTAACCGTTTCAGATTTTACCTTACGAAATCTTATATCTGAATTAATTGTCTGTTCTGTTTCTACTGCAGAACTAGCTTTAAATGCTGCCATCACCATCGACGAAGGAGTTGTACTACCTGTTGTTAGTGTCGCTGCATATATACCAGTTGAAGATACTATCCTATATTCAGCCCCATGATAGACACTTGTAGTATCACTTGAGGTTAATGTAAACCCCGTACCAGCAGTCAGATTCTCTAATTGGCTCCCCATATATCCGCCGATTATTACTTCATCGTTTTGATTTGTAGTTCTAGTACCAGATGTATGTGATGTTGTTGATGAATTATCATTTCCAGATGTTACATCTAATGAAGAACTTGCCTCTATTCCAGAAAATTGCATAGCGCATATATACCTATAGGTTGCTCCACTACCCCAATGTGCAGTAACTATATTATTTGCATTTCCAGTTATGTCCTCTGCATACCAAATCTCACTACTATCAGAAAAAAGATCATCGTTCTGTATTGCTTTTACATAGGTATTACTTGCGGTATCGGTTATGCTTGTTACATGGTTAAGAGAAGAAAAATTATTAACGACAACAACTATAAAATTGCCTGTGGTGTGTGATCTAGCGGGTGTAGCAATAGACGTAGAACTCCCAGCATTGTAAGAGTCAGATGAATTAACTAATGTTATTGCCATAAATACCACCTTCTATTATTTAGATTAATTCCCCTGCATAAGCATATTGTCCATTATCACACTCGCAAACGGTGTAAGAGTTTAGCTCCTCATTGGTTATATGACATTTGTGCAAACAACCATTACCATATATAATAACTGTAGTTATATTATTGCTCCATGACGTAATTGGTTGCCAACCAGACGAGCAGTAATCCCAACTGTTTTGGTCTGGACCAATATAACACCGAGTATGCTTTCCACCGCTTATCTCGAAGCAATATCTCTGGCTTTCTTCGGCATCACAACTGTGTGTAGGATCTGGCTGTAATCCTGCAAATACAGCAATTACAAGTGCGACCGCCAGTGGAATTGACTGATATTTCTTTATTGTATCTATCATATTATCCCTCTTTACGGACATGCCGACTCTGATGCAAACAATGTCCCATTATTGTAGACACAAACATGAGCAGATCCTCCAGTATATGAACCAGATAAATCGCCAAGTCTTATTTCTGCATTTGGAATTTCAAAATATCCAACAGAAGTTCCACTTCTTCCCCCAACTTCAAAAACAACCGATGTTCCAGTATGTAAATCATTTGCAGTTCTAAATTTAAATTCTTCTCCAGCAGCACCAAACTCCCACACTTTTTCATTACTTCCTGCATCTGACTCTTCAAATGTAATTGTTGGATGCGTAGAATTTATATGAAATTCTTCTTTAGGATCGATAGTTCCAATTCCAACC
>Ga0114923_10002291_pt1 | contig 13016 bp, 12 predicted proteins | sample SumtaG_FD_89578 | JGI IMG/M metagenome (GOLD analysis project Ga0114923, IMG submission 89578) | Deep subsurface microbial communities from Indian Ocean to uncover new lineages of life (NeLLi) - Sumatra_00157 metaG | ecosystem: Environmental > Aquatic > Marine > Oceanic > Sediment | place: near... | reverse complement strand
TGATACAAAGAACATGGTACTTACTGATATACAAAGAATCATATCAAAAGAAGAAGCTGTTCAGTTTGTTAAAGAAGCCATTGAGGATGGATTAATTCCTTTAATCGGAAGATCCGTTGGAGAAACAGAAGGACAATCAATCAAAGACACAGGACATTTTTTATCTAGTTGTTTCTGCTGCTCTTGTTGTTGTATTAATGGAAAAATGGCTTCAAATGCTTCGGTAGCCATAGTATCCGAGAATATGATCAAGAAAATAGAAGGATTAGAAGTCATAATTGATCCTATGAAATGTGTGGGATGTGGAACTTGTCTTGAAGTATGTGTGTTTAAAGGTCGAGAAATTGTTGAAGGAAAAGCAACGATCGAGCCAGAGTTTTGTTTAGGATGTGGAAGATGTGTGGATGTATGCCCAAATGGAGCTATATCGATTAAAATCGAAAATCCAAGTCATATTGACGAATTAATTACTAAAATAGAGGCTATCGTTGATGTTGAAAATCAAAAGGATAAAGTATCTGCGCTAGGTTAATCAATTAAAATAACATTCAATCCCCTTTTTTATTACACTTTCAAAAAGTTCTCAAAGTTTATCCGCTATCAATTAGAAAACTAATTAGTTTTTTTCTCTTATTTAATTTTTTATAAAAAAAGTATAAAATTAGCCATATAAAGAATACTAATCAACTAGAGCTGACTGGTCTCGAACATCAACAAATTGTTCGATTTTACTAATTAATGCTCCAACCCGATTTATATCGTCAATATCGATTGTCGTGGCTCCAGTAGGACAAACTTCTGCGCATCTTCCACAACCCAAACATCGCGCCTGGTCTATCTTTGCTTTACCGTCAACTAATTCCCTTCCACGGAACACGCATACTTCAACACACTTACCACATCCAATACAGAGATTTTCGTCAACTTTAAGTGATACACCTTCTATTCTTGAAAACATCGTGAAGTTGGCATTAGGACCGTAAGTCATTACCTTCCCATTGATACAACAACACGAACAACAGAAACAGCAAGATAAGAAATGGCCTGTATCTGTAATCCCCAATGATCCAGCTTCTCCCATTGATCTTCCAAGAAGGGGAATTAAGCCGTTATCAATTGCTCGTCTCACATAATCTAATGCTTCCTCCTTTGTCACTACTCGACCTTTATCTTCTGTAATCTTTATTTCAAAAGTATCATCGCCCATGTACATACAGCCTATTTCCTCGTCATGATCTTGGCATGCGTTAAAATGTCTACATCCACAATATTTTTGAACAACAATGTTACTTGCTTTCTCAATGAAATGCTCAAATACTTTATACGGGATCACCTTATTCTCATATGTTCCAAGATTTTTATTGATTGGCACATAAACTCCGTATTCCTCTTTTTTCGAAATTAATTTCATTCCTCTTTGAAATGGAGGTAATTTCATCAAGTTAAAAGGGTGCTTAAGCTTATCGTTAAGGGCTTTAGCAGTCAGATATCGATGAGATATTCGTTGTTTTCTCGGACCTTTTTCTGAATCAACTACTTTGAAACCCTCCACATATTGTACTTTAAATTTTCCTTTATAATCTCTTCGTGGAGCGTAACTGAATCCCATATCTTCGCCATTGAAAAAGCGTAGAGCTAAATCTGGATTATGTATTCTTATAAAGAGATCCGGATCCTCTATCTGCTCTCCTACTTTAAAAGAGTAGTCATCTTCCTCAAAACTTTGATACCCATAAAGCTTACCGATCTTCCATTGAAGTTTAATGCTTCCACCAAAATCCTTAATATCTTTCTTAAAAATAGGGCTTCTTCGTGCAATCCTTCCAGAATCTTTCATCATCTTAGTGAAAGCTGAAACTAATTCATCATTATTCTCAGTCATAATAATTCCCTAATTAATATTAAATAATATTTTAATATAATGTGCTTTCGAATTTAAACTAATTCCCATTTTGATATAATCATATGATAACTACCAGCTTTTTATTGCAACTATGAACCTTAATAGGAAATGTTAAGGTAAAGAGTTTTTAGTGGACACTGGTTTTTTATTATAGTGAGTATAAATGAGATAGAAAGATAAAATTAATGAAAAAATTGTGTATTTAATCTAATCCCTTTATTTTAAGTGGTGGCCGAGGAACTAATCTACGATATTTTACGGCAGGATAACCTAAGATAAAAGCTCCGAGCACCATTCCCTTTATTCCTAAGATCTTTAATATCTCCTTATTTCTTGCAACGGCGGATTGTACCATTCCTATCCAACAAGTTCCGAGACCAAGGCTTTCAGCTTCCAACATTCCATAAGTTAAAGCGATTCCCGCATCATTTGAGCGTAATCCAACCATAACCGTGCTTTTTTCAACAATTTTATAATATAACACAATTAAATGAGGAGCATTATAGAAAAGACTCCTTCCAGAGGATTTCAGATACTCGAGTGCTTGCTCTGCTGACTGAAATCCCATATATTCATAATTGGCTTTAACAATTTCAACATCCAATTGTTTGATTTTTTCAGGATCAGATATTATTGCATAACGCCAAGCCCTCGCATTTGTAGCGCTCGGGGCATATCTCATCGCTTCGAAAACTTTTTCTATTAATTCTTTTGGAACCTTTTTATTCTTATAACGCCTGATTGATCTTTTAGCTCGAAGAAAGTTAAGCAGTTTATCACTGTCTACTATATTTTCAGATGAATCTATATTCGTACAAGTATCGATATCATTCAAATTCTTCGTTAAAATAGCATCATCGGGACATATTGCTATGCAATGACCACATATATTGCACCCCATTGACTTATCATCAAAACGAACTTCACCCGCTTCATTGACGGAAAAATATCCACGACCGCACTCTTGGATGCATTGCTTACAGTTGGAACATTTTTCCGTGTCGATTCCAATTATTGACATAAGTTGTTAAGTCTTTATAAATTTATAAATTCTCCGCCTATTTTATATTTTAAGCATAAAAATTTGATATAAACGACTCCTAACATTCTACTTTTCTTAGCAATAACCCGTAGCTATAATATTACATCATATTTACGATTTTAATTTCCACTGTCCAATAAATTTTAATAATGATCAAACTTCCTTATAGTATACCATTAAATGCATTCAGGAATTAGGTGATTGTTTGAAGAAAAAAGATTTAAAGCCAAACGAAAGGCATACTCCAGTCGCAATGAAATCAAAGAAGCGAATGAAATACATTAAACTACCAATTTTAAAGCAAATATATAAACGAAAGGTATACCCTAATGGAATTGAAACCCAAACTGGTTCACCAATCCCAGTGAATGTAACTTTAGGTGATTACGAGGATGAAGTTTTGCACTATAAAATCACCGAATATTTCATTAACAAGGCAGGGACAATAGTTCTGATGGATTGCCCATGTCGTACTACTGCGGGATGTGAAAAACACGACGTTCATTTGGGTTGTATTTATTTGGGAGCTGGTGCTGCTGCTATGGATTTATCTAAATTTCCAGGAGCGCGTCGTGCTACAAAAGAAGAAGCATTAGAATTCGAGCGGAAAGCTTATGAAAACGGTTTAGTTCCCCATCTTGGTAAATTTAGAGGAGATGCGGCACATTTTGGCGTGCTAGAATACGAGAACGAATTACAATCTATCTGTCACTGTTGCTCCTGTTGCTGTATCGTAGCCTTAGCAAAGTACGGTCCGAAAGAATACAAAAAAATGATTCACCGTATGGAAGGAGTTGAAGTGCATATAGATCCTGAGAAATGTACGGGATGTGGAGTATGCTTCAAAACTTGCATTTACAACGGATTGAAGATGAAAAACGATAAAGCTGAGATTATTCAAGATAATTGTATGGGTTGCGGTCGATGTGAAATGAATTGTCCTAACGGGGCTGTTAGCGTTACAATAGATAATTTCAGTCGAATCGACGAGTTAATTGCTCGTTTCGAAGAACGCACCGATATAACAGGTTAATATAAAAAAAAGAAAGGGATAAAACTTGGAAAATAAATTAAATCTGAAACTTAAAAATTTCGATATAGTAGAAACGAAATAATAATTCTAAAAACATAAAATCATGTCAAATCACATAGGTTTTGGATCAAGAGAAGGAACTATAGGGGGACCAAATATTCGCTCAATCATGATTGAGCAAAACCGTGTCCTGTTGTATAAATATGAAAATGACGATGTTTCGTGGATTTGAACGCCCAGATATGATCTTTAAATGGTTTAAGTTGGATGAACTTAATGATATCAACCTTAAACCTGATTGTTTGAAACAGCTATTGAAACATATTCCGAGTAACCCTGAACATGTTGTATGTCGTTCCGAATAATTCAGCCTACTTTTTAATAAATGAAATTTTATAGCCAAAAAATTCTTTAGAAAAAATTAATATATAATATTATGAAAGCGGCTGTATTAGAAGGCGTGAAAAATTTAGTTGTAAAAGAAATCCCTACACCAATACCGACGAGCGACATGGCTCTTGTTAGAGTAAAAGCGTGTGGGATTTGTATGACAGACTACAAGGCGTATTCTGGAGAGCGAACAAATGTGAACTTTCCAACTATATGCGGGCACGAATTTTCAGGAGTGATAGAGGAAGTAGGCGAGAATGTAAAGTTTTTTAAGCCAAACGATGAAATCATAGCTTCTCCTGTTTCAAACTGTGGGATATGCGAAGATTGTAGGCGCGGAAAAGCTCAATATTGCAAAAACGGAGCCGTTATTGGTGGTGACGGCATGGATACAATTATTGATGGTGCATTTGCTGAGTACGTTCTTGTTCCGGAAAATTCACTCTATCATAAACCTGAAAATATTACTTTTGAAGCAGCAGCGTTAGCAGAACCTCTTGCAGGATCTTATAAGGGAATGATTGAATATTCCGAATTAAAAATCTCTGAAGATCTTGTTATTATAGGTGCGGGGGGTATGGGTCTACTTGCTTCTATGATAGCAGAAAGAGCCGGTGCTGCTAGCATCGTTATGATTGATATAGAGGATTGGCGCTTGGAATTTTCAAAAAAGTGTGGCGCTACTCATCTTATAAATTCCAAGAAAACAAACCCAATTAAAGCAGTATATGAAATTCTTCCAAATGGACCAGATATTGTATTTGAAGCCGCAGGACCTTTAGCTGCTGCTCAGCTTGCTTTCGACCTATGCCGGCGCGGAACCAGAGTAAATGAATTTGGGGTAACCACAGAAGGAACCATCTCTATCTCTCCTGCTGAAGTTCATTGGAAAGAAACTCGTGTTGACGCATCATTTTCTGTTTATCCAAGGGCAATGCAGCGCTCGATTAGGTTGATGGAAAAAGGATTTGTTGATTCAAATAAAATTATAACTCACAAATTTAAGCTTGATGACATTAACCAAGCTATGAGAACAATGAAAACACCAGAGCGGGTAAAGATTATAATTAATCCTTAATTTTGTAATTGAACAATAGATCAACGATTTTTATTATTATATTATTCTACACCAAGTACTTCAGTTATCTCTTTCCCATCTCTAAAAATAGCGTTAGCTTTTTCCATCATATCTGGAATTTCAATTTGTTGTGGACATTTTTCTAAACATTCTCCACATTGGCTGCAAAGCGTAGCAGCACCCTCAACCTCTTCTCCTGATGCTCGTCTTTTCTCGAGAGCTTCAGGTGTTTTAGCCATTTGATTGTATCCCATCATAGCTCTATCTCCCCAATAGGCTATTTCATTGAGAACTCCTAATACGCTAGGGATTGAAACTCCGTTTGGACATGGAATACAATAACCACACCTGGTACATAAAACTACAACATATTTATTATACGCATCCCTTAAATTTGCAATAGTTTTTAATTCGGGGTCAGTTAATGTGTCGATCCCTGAGCTGCTGGCAGATTCGACATTTTCCACAACTTGTTGCATGGTGCTCATTCCGCTTAAAACTACAGACACGTGTTTTTGGTTCCATAAGAACTGAAGTGCCCAATCGGCCATAGTCCTCTGAATACTGGAACTTTCCAATGCGTTTTTAATCAATGGTTTTGATTCTAAATCTTTATCTGGAATTGCTAACTTTCCTCCTCGAATGGGTTCCATAATAATAACTGCTATATCCTTTTCCCCAGCGTAGCGTAGTCCCTTTAAGCCTGCTTGATAATTTATATCTAAATAATTTAACTGTATTTGACAGCAGTCCCATTGGTATGAATCAATTATTTCTTTGAAAACATCCAAACTATCGTGAAACGAGAAGCCAATATGCTTAATGAGTCCACTATCTTTCGCATTTTCCATATCTTCAATTAAATTCAAATCTTGTACTTTCTTAAATCGCTGCTTATTAAGTCCATGAAATAAATAAATATCTGGATTGGATTGTAATCTTTCTATTTGTCTTTTAAAATATCGTTCAAAGTGAGGCTTTCTCCTAACTAACCACATAGGTAATTTCGTTGTTAAATGAACTTTCTCGCGATACCCATCCTGTAATGCTTTTCCCAGGATTACCTCACTTCGACCTCCGTGATAGGGATAGGCCGTATCAATGTAATTTACACCATGATCTATGGCATAACGAATCATTTGAATTGCTTCGTCTTCAATTATTCTAAGTTTTTGGTCAACAGGGAAGCGCATTGCGCCAAAACCTAAAGCCGATACCTTCCATCCCAATGAACCCATTTTTCGATACTTCATGTTAGAGAATAAATTTATGTTTCTCCTTTACTAATTTAACTCCATTTTTTTCTTTGCTATTTTCATGATTAAATCAGCACCATTTTCTGGTGGCACGATTTTCTCTTCTTTATCTCGAAGGTGGATCGCTTCGGAAGGACATTTGGGAACACAGACGCCACATCCAATACATCGCTCTCGATTGATAAATGACACTTCGTTCACAATAGGAGCACCCATTGGACAGACTTCTTCACAAGTACGACAACCGGTGCATTCCTCGCCATCTACTTCTGAAAAATAATTTGTTGCGAATAATTCAGCAGGTTTATCAAGCAATTTAGCGTGAGATAAAATACCACAACAACAACCGCAACAAAGACAAAACCCTCCCGCGTTTTTAACATTTCCAGGCTGGATCACAAGCCCACTTTCTTCGGCTTTTTGTAAAATCTTTACTGCTTCTTCTTTACTTATTTCTCGAGCGTCCCCACGATCAAGGTATGATTGACTATTCACCATACATCTTTCAATCATATTATGTTCGCATTTTTTCCCTATGAGTTCCCTCGCTTGAACGCACACGCATGGTGCAATCGCGTAAGGACCTATCACATTCTCGAGAATTTCTCGAGCGTTATCATAACTCATTACGTTATTTTCGTGGGTTATAGATGCATTAATAGGGACCGTTCTCATTTGAGGAAATCCCGTCTTCTCTCCCAAAAACTCTGTGATAAAAGGTTGACTATATTCGTCAAAAGCCACCGCCATTTCTTTGGTAAGTCTATTGATATGAGTTTCAAAGAAACCTATAGCATATGGTAAATTCCCGTACAATTTTTTACTTGTCCTAAGATTAACATCTCCAGAAATAATTCTCTTTTGGACCATGGAATCTAATTTTGTTTCAATTTCTTCCAGCGTCAATCCAAGACTTTCTGCTCTCGAGTGAATTTTTTTAAGGGTTATTGGATTATATTCTAAATAGGTAGCTAGGAGAGCTTCATCAGGTGTAAAGTAGGCTTTTAAAACTTTAATATCGGTTCCAGATTCGCTAGAAGGGAATCCAATCGGCATCTTATTTAGATGTATTTGCAAATTACGGTAAATTTGATCATCTTGAGTCAAAATTTCTCACCTTTTTAATTACTTTAGATTGTTCAAAAATTAAATATATAAGATTAAAAAAGAATTTAACTGTTGAGGACAAAATTACATTAAACAAACTTAATTAAAATAAAAAAATTATATTTGGAAGTTATACTCCTTTCCAAACAGGTTTTCTTTTTTCTGAAAATGCTTTAGGACCTTCTATGAAATCATGAGATCGACTAAATTTTGTATACAATGGGAAAAGTGTATTATTAGCTTTCCTCAATGTCATCTCGAGACCATCATTTGCCATCTGTTTAATCGCTCGAATCGCTAAGGGTGAACCTTGCATAATAACTTCTGCCATTTTTTCTGCTTCTACCATTAATTGGTCTAATGGAACCACCTTGTTTACAAAACCAAGCTCTAAACCTTCCTTAGCAGTAATCCTTCTATATGTAAAGAGAATTTCCATAGCTAGACGATACGGAATTTGTCTTACTAATCTATGAACTCCTCCTTCAGTAGGAACTCGCCCTACTAATGGCTCAGGTAAAGAAAATAACGCGTGTTCAGCAGCTATAATGATGTCACCGCCTAAAGCAAGCTCAAAACCTCCGCCAAAAGCAAATCCATTTACCGCGGCAATAACCGGTTTTGTAATATTAGGATTAAACGTTAAACCCCCAGTTATAGCCCTGTATTTAAGTTTACCAAATGCTTCTGTTTGTTCTTCAATACTAGTAGTTGCGGCCCATTTTAAATCAAATCCGGCCGAAAATGCTTTATCACCAACTCCGGTTACGATAGCAATCCACGCATTTGAGTCGTTCTCAAACTCATTAAATACATCTTCTATCTCGAGACTTACATAAGGATTAATCGCATTTCTTACTTCTGGCCTATTAAGGCGAATAATTGTGATATGCTCTTTCTTCTCAACAATTATATATTTATAATCCAATCTTATTCACTATTTTTTTAAGAATTATTGTCATTAAATTTTCTTACTAAATATGTTTACTTCTTTCTTTAATTTATGACACATCAACTTTCGCTTCTATCCTACTAATAAACTCGTCAAGGCGTTTAGGGTCGTCGAGCGTTATTGATATTGCATTATTAGAGCACACTCGTTCGCATCGACCACATCCAAGACAATTTTCTTGATTAACTCTAGCTATACCATCGATCATTTCCATCCCTTCAAACACGCAAACTTCCATACAATCCTCGCATCCAATACATACATCCTCATCAACTTTCACACTAACGCCCTCAATTCTTTGCATCATGTTTTGAAGTTCTGTCGTTCCAAACATCCTTTTACCCGCAATACAACAACATGGGCAACAGAAACATACAGTCATAAAATGTCCTGTATCTGATACTCCAAATCCCTCAGCATCCCATTTTAGTCTGCCAATCACAGTAATTAATCCATTGTCATAAGCTTCTTTTACTCGTTCCATAGCCTCTTCCTTAGTCGCGAAATGAGAACTCCCTGGCGTTACTTTAGGAAAAACTTCTTTCACATTTACGGTATCTGCACCTATGTACAAGCAACCAATTGTATGGTCGTGATCTTGGCACTGATTATAAACTCTACAACCGCAACTGTGAGTTAAAAGTAAATGTTCCGCTTTATTAATAAAATACTCGAGTACTTTCAAAGGTAAAACTTGATCCTCATATGTTCCTAATGAATCATTAATTGGGATATAAGAAGCATCAGCGGCCTTAGGATCATACCATTTTTCAATTATATTTCTAAAAATCGGGAGCCGAGTTATAGTATAGGGGTGGTAAAATACACCTTTGGTATATCGCATAGTTAAAATCAATTTAAAATGCTTTACTTTTAGAATCTCCTCCCCCACCTTAACTTTCTCCCACTTTTCTACATAATAGATTTTAGCCTTCCTTTTATAAAAGCGGTATTCAAAACTTTCTATTTCATCATTAAGCAGTTTTAGAGCAGTGTCAGCATTGTTAATTTCCAGTGTTATGTCTGGATCTTCAAGCTCTCCCCCGAATTTAAAAGAATAATTTCCATTATTAAATTTCTGATATCCCTTGACACCACAAATATCCCATTGAATATCAAGTGTAAGATCTTTTGAATCTTCTTGAAGAACTGTATCTTTTCCGAGAGATTCTTCTAAATCTACCAACATATTTTTCATTAATTGTTCAATTTCGTTATTTTTTTCCATCTATATCCTCCCTTTTTTATGGTTTTTAATGATAAAAATTGATGGTGTTTTAATTACGAAACATCGATGGTTTCTTCTAGTTTTTGTATGTGTTCTACTACTCTTTCAGGATCGTCAAGAGTTATCTTGATTGCACTGTTAGGACATACTTTTACGCATCTTCCGCATCCAAGGCATCTCTCCTGATCGATAACTGCTTTTCCATCGATTATATCTCTACCAACAAATACACATACATCTAAACACTTCCCACAGCCTACACAGGTGTCTGGGTCAACCTCAACAGTCAAGCCTTCCATTCTTGTGAACACTTGTAATTCAGATGTCGCATTATTGGCAATCTTTCCGTTTATGCAGCAACATGGACAGCAGAAACACATTGACATTAAATGTCCTGTATCTTTTGCACCAATCCCATATGTTTCACCTGGATGTTTTCCGAACACTGGAATTAATCCATTTTCTATGGATTTTTTTGCGTGTTCCAACGCTTCTTCTTGGGTAATATAGCGTCCTTGCGTTGGAGGTAAAACTATACTGTCAACATCATCACCTATATACATACACCCTAAGGTTCTATCGTGATCTTGGCAATCGTGATAAACTCTACAACCGCAGGCATTTTGTATATAGAAAAGCTTTGATTTTTTGAGAAAATGTTCAAGCATTTTTTCGGGCATTAATTGATTTTCAAATTCGCCTAAGGATCTATTAATAGGAATGTAAGAACCGAGCGTTTTCTTGGGTTCTGAGTGTCTTACAGCGATTTCTCTAAAAAGAGGAAGTCTGGTTAACACAGAAGGATGAAATACTTTTTGGTTGGTGTAGTATGCCGTTAAAAAATGTCTTAAATGTCTTTTTCTTATTCGTCTCGAATCTTTTTCGATAAATTCTTCTTTTTCGGTAGAATATAGCTTGAATTTACGCTTATAATAAATATAAGAGTAGTTGTCTAAATCTCCCTTCAAAAATCGTAATGCAATCTCTTCCTCTGCGAACTTAATCGTCAGATCAGCCTTTTCTATTTCTTCTCCAAATTTATGAGTGTACACTCCATTCTCGAAGATTTGATATCCCTTAATTCCATTTACATACCATTGAAGGGACATGTTATAGTCTTTCCAATCTTTTTGTAAAACTTCATCGACTTTTATTAAATCGTCAATTTCGTCTAACATTTTTTTGAAATAAGTCTCAAGCTCGATTTTTTCAGTAGACATTTTCTGATTACCTAATTATTATTTTAAATTAGAATTGTTCATCAGATAAATATTATAAAGTCAAAATTGAAAAACTAAATAAAAGTATTAGGCTATTATTACACTTTCATAGAGTTATCTTCAACATCGACTATAGACTCCATCTTCGCAATAAATTTATCGATTAATTCCTGATCCTGAACATCAAATGAAATAGCCTCTTCAGGACATACTTTCAAGCATCTTCCGCAACCTATACAGCGTTTTGAATCTACAAATGACTTTCCATCATTAAGAACTCTCAAATTGAAGGGACAAGCTTCGATACACTTCTCACAGCCAATACATTTATCCTCATCGACTGTTATCGTCATACCTTTCAATGTGCCCGTATTATCTCCGCCCATACCTGTCCCCGCAAAATTACCATACTGAGCGTATTTAACGGCAATACAGCAACAGTCACAGCAGAAACACCCGGATAAGAACTTACCTGTATCTTCTACTCCATGACCACCTTCGGCTTCGGCCACATTTCTCCCAAGTAAGGGGACTAATCCTTCAGCCATAGCTTTGTTCAAATGATCAAGCGCTTGTTCTTTTGTTGCTATGTAGCCATGTCCTTCTGGAAGCACCATATTTTTGGTATCATCACCCATAAATATACAGCCCAATTCAATCGAATGTTTTTTACATTCGTAACGTTCACGACAGGGACATGTACGCAGAACTATATTACTCGCTTTATTGATGAAATGTTCAAATACTTTATAGGGAACAGGAACATTTTCAAAATCACCGACAGGAATATTCACTGGGATATAATGTCCATAATTCTCTCTTGTATCCTTTTCTTCGTCTTCAACTTGTGGGCCTATTTGTACTTTGCTTAATTCACTGTAAAATGGAAATCTTCCAATTGCAATTGCGGACGCGTTTCTATCTTTAAAAATCACACTTAAAACCGGTTTCTTATAATAGATATTAAGCTTTTTATCAACAATTCTTGCGGCGTAATTTCCAGGAATCTTGGAGAGAAATCGTTTGGCATGTATCGTATTCGGAAACTTTAAAGTTACGTCAGCATCATCAATGTGTTTCCCAACTTCGTACTTGTACTCCGTTTCTTCAAAATTTTGATATGCGATGTTTCCATCGATATCCCAATTAATTTTCATCGGCTGCCCTTTAAAGTTCTTTTGGTAAAGGTCTTTAGGCATATTTCCAGTTTCAACTAGCATATTATTCATAAGGGACGCAATTTCTCCCTCTTTAACTGGAGCTATGGGTGCGTCAGGCTCATCACGTAGTGGCAAGGTCTGTTGGCTCGCTCCAAGATCTTCGATGATTTCCTTGAAGAAGGGTATCCTAACTATAAATAATTGGGCATTTCCTATCTCCGCTTTTGTGTATGCTGTAAGAAGGTCTTCTTTTCTACATACATGGAGGACATTCTCCGAATCTCGCGCCAAGGCGGGTCGACTTTTGTCACCTCGAAGCTTTTCTCTAATATAATCTATATCTTTATATATAAATGTGAAATCAGGATCATCGAGAAATTCACCGTAATTATAACTGTATTTCGTCGGCTCATAAAGTTGATATCCTCTCTGTCCACATATATTAAAATTTACCTTATATGTCTTCTGAAAACCCATTTTGTATAGAGGATCAGAGACATCAACGGATTTTTCCAAAATTATTTTTAAAAACAATTTACTCAATTGTTCTTCAGGTAATTCGCTATCGATATCTGCGAATATGCTTGGTCTTTCTTTCGCTTCTACCATTTTCTTTTTCTCTATTTGTAATTATAAAAATGATTATT
>Ga0114923_10002290_pt1 | contig 13021 bp, 9 predicted proteins | sample SumtaG_FD_89578 | JGI IMG/M metagenome (GOLD analysis project Ga0114923, IMG submission 89578) | Deep subsurface microbial communities from Indian Ocean to uncover new lineages of life (NeLLi) - Sumatra_00157 metaG | ecosystem: Environmental > Aquatic > Marine > Oceanic > Sediment | place: near... | reverse complement strand
GGAGGTTCTTTCCCTGGAGTACCATGAGACCATTATGGCGGCTGCGGGGCAACAGGCTGAAGATCAGCTGCATGCAGCGGTTAAAAAGAACAAGGGCAAATTCATTTGCGTTGTAGAGGGTGCGATTGCAACCAATTACAACGGTGCTTATGGCAAGATCGGCGGGCGAACTTTTATGCAAATCGCAAAAGATGTCATTCCCAATGCCCTGGCAACCATCTGTATAGGGGCCTGTTCCAGCTACGGCGGGATTCAGGCGGCCAAACCGAATCCCGGCGGGTACAAAGGCGTCGGTGATGCATTGGGCATAAAAACAGTAAATATACCGGGCTGTCCGCCTAACCCGGTTAATTTTGTGGGAACCGTCCTAAATTATCTCCTCCTCGGTAAACTTCCGGCAACCGATAATCTCGGTCGACCATTGTTTGCCTATGGAAAAACCATTCACGACCAGTGTCCGAGAAGATCCCATTTTGAACAGGATGAATTTGTTGAAGAGTTCGGGTCCGAAGAGGCAGCCATGGGTTACTGCCTGTATAAAGTTGGTTGCAGAGGGCCGGAAACCTTTAATAACTGCCCGATTGTAAAATTCAATGACGGCACCAGCTGGCCGATTCAGGCAGGGCACCCCTGTCTGGGCTGCAGCGAACCGAATTTCTGGGACAAGATGAGCCCCTTTTATGAGGAAATGTAGCAAGGGGCATGTGAAATTTAATAATAATCCTTTTTAAGAAGAAAAGGGAGGAGATAATATGGGTAAGAGAATAACGATAGATCCTGTCACAAGAATAGAAGGCCACCTTCGCATTGAGGTAGAAGTCTCAGGTGGTAAGGTTGTCAATGCCTGGAGCTCAGGGCAGATGTTCAGGGGGATTGAACTTATCCTTCAGGGACGTGACCCCCGCGATGCCCACCATTTTGTCCAGCGCTCCTGCGGCGTCTGAACTTACACACATGCTCTGTCCTCGGTGAGGGCAGTTGAAGATGCAGTCGGCGTCAAAATTCCAAAGAATGCCCGCCTGATCAGAAACCTTCTGCACGGTGCACAATTCCAGCATGATCACTTGGTTCATTTTTATCATCTGCATGCATTGGACTGGGTGGATATAGTCAACGCATTGTCAGCGGATCCCAAGAAAACCGCCACACTTGCTGATAATCTCAGCAGCGGAGCAAAGGGTGGTGCAGTTTACTATAAACAGGTTCAACAACGATTGAAGACCTTTGTCGACAGCGGCCAACTGGGGCCCTTTAGCAATGCCTACTGGGGACATAAGGATTACCGCCTTCCGCCCGAGGCAAATCTCATGGCGTCGGCGCACTACATTGAAGCGCTTCGCCTTCAGGCCCGAACAGCAAGAATGCACGCCATATTCGGCGCCAAAAATCCCCATCTGCAATCTCTGGTAGTGGGCGGAATCACATCGGTAAAGGATCTGACCCCCGGTCGCATTGCAGAGTTTCTGTATATTACCAAGGAAACCCAGGAATTCATAAAGAATGTTTATCTTCCCGATGTGCTGGCTGTTGCATCCTTTTACAAGGACTGGGGCGCCATCGGTGGTACCAGTAATTTTCTGGCCTGGGGAGACTTTCCCCTGAATGGGAAAGAACCGGATAGCCTTTACATGCCGAGAGGTTTCATAAAGAATCGGAACCTGGGCGGTGTGAAAATGCCTGATCAAAAAGGGGTTACCGAAGACGTCACACGCGCATGGTATGAAAAAGGCAGCGCCAAACACCCCTTTGAAGGCGAAACGAAACCATTGAAACAAGATCCGAAATACCGGCCCGGCAAAGGCCAATACACCTGGTTTAAAGCGCCGCGCTATGAAGGGGAATCCTGTGAAGTAGGGCCGCTTGCGCGGGTGCTGGTGGCGTACGGTTATGGCCACAAAGATATTAAACCGATCGTTGACAGTGTTGCCAAACAGCTGGGGATTCCGCTCACGGCGCTGTTTTCAACCCTCGGCCGGACAGCGGCCCGATGTATTGAAACCGTTGCCATCGGCAATGCAATGCCGGGTTGGGTCATGGAACTGGTGGAAAACCTTAAAAGCGGCGATACCAAGACATATCAGCCATGGACCATGCCGAGCAGCGGAATGGGCTATGGTCTGAATGACGTTCCCAGAGGATCGTTGGGTCATTGGATCCAGATCGAAAACAAGAAAATTAAAAACTACCAGTACGTGGTACCATCCACCTGGAACCTTGGCCCGCGCGATGAAAAGGGCAAGCTGGGTCCGGTGGAAGAAGCCTTGATCGGTACCCCGATTGCAGACCCCAAAAAACCGCTGGAGGTCTTAAGAACGGTGCACTCATTTGATCCGTGCATCGCTTGCGGCGTTCATGTAATCGATCCTGATTCCAATCAGGTTTACAAGATCAAGGTACTCTAAAATTACCCAAATATCCCCTTCAGCCTCCCGTCAGGAAGGGGGCTGAAGGGGATTTCCTACGTCGATAACCAACTGAAATTACCTTATTTAGCGCATCAAAGCTAAAAAGAATATGATGAGGTTAAACCGGGCGCGGCGTGAATTGAGCTGGTCACTGAAAACATTTCAAAAGAAGGTTTATGATTACTGATCAAACCAAACAGGTGATGATTCTAGGGGTCGGTTGCATCCTGTATTCCGACGAAGGATTTGGTGTTCGCGTTATTGAGGAAATGGAAAAGCGGTATGAATTTTCTGATAATGTATCCGTTGTGGACGGTGGTGTCCTGGGAGTCAACCTGCTTGGTGTAATTTCTCAGCCGGATTATTTGATTGTTGTGGATGCCATCTTCAACAAAGGGAATCCAGGTGATCTGTACCGTCTGGAAGGTGAACAGATCCCTCAACGCATTCGGGCCAAGAACTCTCTCCACCAGGTCGATCTGCTGGAGGCTTTGACACTGTGTCAGGCTCTCGATAAAGTGCCGGAAACCATTATACTCGGCATTGAACCCGAGGACATCGAAACACTCAGCGTAGAGCTGACTCCCACCACCAAGGCGAAAGTTGATAAGGTAATTGATCTGGTTCTGACCGAACTGGTCCGGCTGGGCGGATCATACAAAAAGCGGATCGAACAGAAAGCGGCTCGAATGATTTAAGATTCAGTATACTGATTGAAATTGCACAAACAGCTTGAGACCTTTGAAAAACGGCACTTTTTTCCCGATTGCTGCGTCCCCGATGGGCGGGATCTACGCTTCGCTCCGACAGGCTCAAATTTCGGCACTTTAGTGAAGCTTCAGCGCTATCCTCGAAATATTCCATATATGGATGCCTGTCCCGCTGTATTTAAGCGGGGTGGTTGATCCGCCTGAGGCGGATCGCCTTCCTTGAACTCGAACATAAATTACCATTTTTCAAAGGTCTCAAGTTTTATGCTGAAATTAACTGGAGCTGTAGAGAATCATGCCACAGCGGAATTACAGATTGACGGCCTTTCAGTCTGCATTCGAATGGTTGCTTTGCAGACCCCTGCTGGCCATCGCACTAGTTGCAATGATTACACTTTTTTTCAGCTGGCACATCCCATCGCTTTCCATCCAGACATCCATCCATGATCTAATCATAGAAGACTTGCCTGAAACCGCAAATTATAATGCTTTCAAGGACGTTTTCGGGTCAGACGAAATTATTCGGGTTGTAATTAAAACAGGCAACGTATTTGATCCAATTACGTTTCGTAAGATCGAAGATTTATCCAGGGCTGTATCAAGTGTCGAAGGGGTAAAACGCGTGATCAGCCTTCCTGGAATAAAAAAGGCGGTAGATACCTCAAGCAAGAATTGGGATATGGCGAAATTCAGCGCCATGCTGACGCCGGTTAAGCTCTTTGAGGGTAATCTCATTTCGTCCGACCGAAAAGTAACCGCGTTAACTTTGGTGTTGGACAGCGCAGCTGATAGAGAGAATATAATCCGGGGCGTTGACACAATCATTGACAGCGCATCACAGAGCCTCACAATTTATCAGATCGGAATGCCTCTGATCTCACAGGCCCTTGCCCGGTATACTGCGAAAGACTTTATGCGGTTGCCACCTGTCACCTTATTTTTGATTGCACTGGTATTATTATTTATATACCGCAAAGTTTCCTACCTCATTCTGCCGTTTATATGCCTGGGTGTGGTTCTCGCGTGGACATTCGGGCTCATGGCATTGACCCGAATCCCTTTGTCGATGCTTACAATGGTTGTTCCGGTGTTTCTCATCGCAGTCGGAACAGCATACTGTCTTTATATTATTTGTGCATATAGAGCCGCTTCTCAAGATGCCGATTCGCAGGTGGAAGCTGTTTTATCAACCTATGCAAGGACCGCTCTTCCCAGCATTCTGGCAGTCTTCACCACTATTGTCGGATTGGGATCGCTTTGGATCTATCGGATTAAATTGATTCATGAATTTGCCCTGTTTGCCTGTTTTGGTTTAATGAGCCTTCTTATCGTCGTGTTGTTCCTTTTACCTTCACTTCTGGTATTGCTTAAGTTGCCCAAGAAAGAACAAGGCGGTTTGACTCGCTTTGATCACTTTATTGATCGGCTTCTTGAAAAGGTTGTCTTTTTCAACCTGTTTCGCCAGAAAATCGTACTGTCGATTATCGGCGTGCTTGTTATTTTGTGTCTGGCAGGGCTATTTTTAATACAGGTAGAGACCAATCCGGTCGGATATATCAAAAAAGATACTCAGGTTATTCGCAATTTTCATGATATTTACGAGCATTTATCGGGAAGCTTTCCCATCAACGTGGTCATGAAGAGTAATGAGTCATATGCTTTCGAAAATCCAGGCGCCATTGCCGATATTGCCCGACTTCAAGAGTATCTCGAAACTTTGCCCAAAGTGGACAAGACAGTCTCTTTTGCGGATTATCTGAAACTTGTTAATTATACGCTCAACCAATACGATTCCAAGCAATACAGGCTTCCGGAAGAGGGTTTTGAAGTAAGAATGGCAATTAATAATTTCAAGGTAATGCTGGGTGAAGACGTGTATTCGCGCTTCATGAATCCGGATCTTTCCGAGACCAATATTCTTGCTTTAACCCATCTATCGAGTTCCCGGGATTTTCTTGCGGCAAAGAAAGACATATTGAGCCACCTTCAGCAACATTTTGCCACCGACTTTAAATGGGATGTAACCGGTTTTGGCATGGCTGTTTCGGCCAGCAGCCATCAACTGACCACAGGCCAGGTGAAAAGCATTTCTATCAGCCTGATTCTCATTTTTAGTATCATGTTTATAATGTTTCTTTCGGCCAAAGTAGGGATGATCGCGATTCTCCCGAACTGTTTCCCGATAATTATCAATTTCGGCCTTATGGGTTGGCTGGGCATAAAACTCTCAATCGCAACCAGTCTAATTGCCAGTGTTGCCATTGGTTTAGCTGTAGATGATACCATCCATTATTTACATCGTTACAACCGGGAATTTAAAAAACACCTGGACAAGGACCGCGCTCTTCGTGACACAATCATGAGCGTGGGGAAACCGATTGTTTATACCACCATTACGATAAGTATCGGTTTTTTCGTATTGATTTTTTCAAGCTTTGAGCCGACAGCCGTATTTGGATTGTTAATGGTCATCACCATGCTGTCGGCTCTTGTGGGCGGTCTTATTATTCTTCCCTCACTGATGCTCCATGTTGAACTGATAACTGCATGGGATCTTTTAAAACTGATGCCGAAGATGGGTGGTCTGTCGGCCGGGATTGCCCACGAACTGAATCAACCGTTGAATGCCATCAGGATGGGGAGCGAATTTTTAAAAATGATGCTTTCTCAAAAGGCCGAAATTTCGGAAAAGCACCTTCGACAGGTTGTAAATGAAATTACTGATCAGGTAGATCGTGCTTCAGAGGTCATCAACCGATTAAGGTCGTTCGGTCAAAACTCCGATTTTACTGCAGAACGGGTGGATCTGAACGAACCCATAAAGAATGTAATGGCGATTATGGCAAACCAGCTAAGCGTGGAGAACATCGATACCAAACTGGATTTGGATCAAACTTTGTTACCGATCTTCGCTCATAAAAATAGGATAGAGCAACTTGTTTATAATTTGGTGACCAATGCCTTTCAAGCGATTGATAAATCAAAACAGGCAGGCAACAGCCGGGTTGATAATCATATGATCAAAATCCGTACGTTTAAAGAAAACAGCCGGGTGGTGATCTCGATAGAGGATTCAGGTATCGGTGTTTCTAAAAAGCAGGCCAAAAGGATATTCGAGCCTTTCTACACAACTAATGCACCCGGTCATGGAAAGGGCCTGGGGCTAACCATCAGCAAGGAGATTGTCAGAGGCTACGGGGGGAGGATAACGGTGGAAAACCGGCAAAGCGGTGGTGCTGTTTTCCGGATTACATTCCCCTGTGCAGAGCCGAAAAAAAATCTATAACCCCCTCTTTCTAACTAATTAAGGGGTCGGGGAGATTCTCCCCAAAGGCCTTTTTGGTGAACCCATAGCGTTTTACTCATTATCAGCGGTTCGTCTGGGGACTCGCCTATTCGCCCGTACAAGCATTAACAAATGATTACAGGGCTCTGCAGCCGCCCCCTATCTTCTGCGCTAAGTCCATACAGGCAGAGACGATCATCGCCACCGTGGGAAGCTGTCTACTGGGGCTGGCTCAAATCTAATTTAATCGAGATAGCTGCCGTACGTAAGTTTCTCGATTTTATTGTTAAGGCTTGTACGGGCGAATAGGCGAGTCCCCAGACGAACAGTGCAGAGTTTGAAAAACTCACCTATCCCTCAACAAATGATACGGGTTTGCAATATGATATAAAAACGTGACATACTCTTTAAAACGTGGTACTTTGGTTAATGCTGCCATGAGCGAAAATCAGAGAGACCTTTGCAAAACGGCACTTTATGCCCGATTTCAGCGTCAGGCTCAAATTCCAATCCTCAAAATATTCAATATATTCCTGTGGTTGAAATTTTCGCCTTCCTTGAACTCGAACATAAATTACCATTTTCCAAAGGTCTCTCAGACCGGCCACTTATCTTGTCGGTCTTCAGGCTGTAATTGAAGGAGAATCTTAAATGTCATCTAATGTGTACTGGCTGCAATGCGGAGGCTGTGGTGGGGATACCTGGTCGCTTTTCAATGCGGAGTCTCCCAATGTCGTTGAACTGTTCAACGCATTGGATATTAATCTCCTGTGGCACTCGTCTATTTCCATTGGTGACAGAAATGACAAATTAAAACTGAATGAAGAAATCATTTCAGGAAAGCAACAGCTCGATGTGTTGTGTATCGAGGGCTCAATTCTCCGTGGCCCCGGTGGTACCGGCCGCTTTGACGAGAGCGACGGCAAGCCTAAAAAAGACCTTGTGGCTGCATTGGCAAAGAGGGCGGAATATATATTGGCGATCGGAACTTGCGCAAGCTTTGGCGGTATCGGAACCAACACGGAGACGGAGGCCACCGGTTTACAATTTACAAATTGGGAAGAGGGCGGTTTCCTGGGTAAGGATTTTATGACCGGCAGCGGACTGCCGATTATCAACCTGCCGGGATGTCCCTGTCACTGTGATGTCGTTACCGGTACACTTTCAGCTATGATTTCGGGTATCAAGATCGAACTCAGCGAGTACAATTCTCCCCTGGAGTGGTATAGCATGATGGTGCACCAGGGATGCACTCGGAACGAGTATCACGAATATCGGGTGGAAGATGCACAATTTGGAAAAAAAGGATGCATGTTTTTTCACTTAGGCTGTCATGGTCCCCTCGTCCATGGTCCGTGTAACAAACTGTTATGGAACAAACGTTCGTCAAAAACCAGGGTCGGTGTTCCCTGTTTTGGCTGTACGCGACCCGACTTTCCGCAGCAACATCCATTTTTCTTTACCCGCAACATTGAGGGAATTCCCCTTGAGTTGCCCGAGGGAATCAGTCGTGCACATTACATGGCGTACAAAGGGATGGCTGCTGCCGCTGCGCCCGAGAGATTGAAAACAAGAAAAACGGGCATTTAAAAAATAGTAGGCGTTCACGGGTTCAAAGGTTTACCCGCCTTTGGCGGCGCCGTAGGCGACCAGGGTTCAGAGGTTCAAGGTTCAATTTTCGTTCCCGGGCTGCATTTGGAATGTCTATTTATAAGAAAAGATTATTTTTGACAGGCCTAATTAATAATTTGGGGCCAAATTGACAATTACTTGAGAAAATGACCATGTTCAACGAAGACTTTGGGTCTTCAACGCTTTCTTTACCCTTAACCCTGAACGTTGAACCCTGAACCTGTGAACGGTTACAGAAAAAAATGAAACGAAAGAAAATAGAAATTTATCCGCTCAACCGGGTCGAAGGTGATCTTGAAATCCATATCGAAGTTGAGGACAACGTTGTCGTGGATGCTCGGAGCGCAGGAATCATGTACAGAGGTTTTGAGAATTTGCTTGTCGGACGAGCACCCCTGGACGGACTTGTTCTAACCCCCAGGGTCTGCGGCATTTGCTGCACCTCTCATTTGTTTGCTGCCGCCAAATCCCTTGATATGTTTTTCAAGGTGAACGTACCGGATAATGCCCGCAGGATCAGAAATATAACGTCTATTGTCGAAATAATCCAGAATGACTTCCGCCATGCTTCTTTGATGTTTATGGTCGATTTTACCCACCCCCGATACAGGGAGTATTCCTTTTACGATGAGGCGGTCAAACGTTACGCGCCATTGAAGGGCGAAACGACGGTACAATCCATTCAAGAGACAAAGAAGCTGCTGGAAATTATAGCAATCTTAGGAGGGCAGTGGCCGCACTCATCGTTTATGGTTCCCGGTGGTGTCGTATGCATGCCCAGCGCCAGTGATATAAACCAGTGCTTGTTTTTACTGAAAAATTTTCGCAGGTGGTTTGAAAACCACTTTTTAGGATGCAGCATCGGCCGCTGGATGGAAATAAAAAGCATGTCGGATCTTTACGTCTGGATCGACGAGGCCGAGTCTCATGCCCGCAGTGATCTTGGGTTTTACATCAAGGTTGCTGAAATGACGGGTCTGCACGATATTGGCAGGGGCCATGGTAACTTTATTTGCTCCGGCTCACTGGATATTCCTGAAGATACCCGCAGCACGAGACATCCCGCAAAAGATGACACGTATTTACCGGCCGGATTCTGCCATAACCTTAAGCTTGAACCTTTAAACCAGAATAAAATAACCGAGGATGTGTCCCATTCGTGGTTCAGTGATGACGGCAACGGCAAACACCCATTTAAGGGTGTCACCAGTCCATATGCAACTGGTAAAGAAAGTGGAAAATACACCTGGGCGAAAGCACCGCGTTATGCCGGCAAACCGGCGGAGACCGGCCCACTGGCGCAAATGGTGGTTGCCTCTGATCCCTTGTTTGTGGATATAATAAAAAATGGCGGCCCGAATGTATTTGTAAGACAACTTGCCAGGCTGGTGAGAACGGCACATTTGTTGCCGGTCATGGAAGATTGGCTTGCGCAGACAGCTTCTTGTAAAGAAGATTTCTACGCCAACCACGGAGAAACGATAAAAGGCAGGGGCTACGGTTTAGTTGAGGCTCCCAGGGGCTTTCTCGGTCACTGGGTAAAAATTGAGGATGCCAGGATTACAAATTATCAAATAATCACACCCACCGCCTGGAATGCTTCTCCGCGAGATGTCCATGGTGTGCGCGGTCCCTGGGAAGAGGCGCTGGTCGGTACTAAAATTCAAGATGTAGACCATCCGATCGAAGTAGATCATATCATCCGGTCATTTGATCCATGTCTGGTGTGTACGGTTCATGCGGTTGATTTAAAAAGTTAACTCAGCGAGTTCAAAATAACAGGTATAAAAATGGAAGCCATCGATCAGTCAGTCAGTCAGTTTTCACCTTACGAAAAGCCGTATCTTAATATTATCGAAGAAAACGAGCTGCTGAGAAAAGAGATACAGGTTGCCCGTGAGGCGGCAGATATTACGGCGAACCTCGTTGTCAAGCAATTTGAGGAGACCGAGAAGATTCTTCACCGCTTTCAAGTTGCGAGTGCGCAACGAAAAGCAGTACTCGATTCTGCTGCTGACATTTCTATCATTGCAACCAATAAGAAAGGAGTTATCTCTGTATTTAACACTGGAGCCGAAAAACTTTTAAGATACAGCGCCGAAGAATTGATCGGTAAAGCGACGCCACAAATTTTCCATTTGGACTCTGAGTTGGAGATGTTGAGCAAAAAACTCTATTCCAAGTATGGATCGATGGTGGAAGGCCTGGATGTTCTTTTCGAATATGCCACCAGGGAAGAATCCGAGCAGATCGAGTGTATGTACATCAGGAAAGACGGCTCTCAATTTCCTGTCAGAATGATCATCAACACCTTACGTGAACCATATGACGATATTGGCGGCCTCTTATGTATTGCCATGGATGTCACCGAAAAAAAGCGCTCGGAGAAAGCGCTCAAGGAGAGCGAGCGAAAATACAGGCTGCTGATGCGAAACATTCCGAATATTGTTTACCGGGGGAATATCGACGGCTCAATCGATTTTTTTGATGACAAGATCGAAAAGATTACAGGTTACAGCAAAGAAGATTTTTTATCACGAAAAAAGAAATGGTTTGACCTCGTTTATAAAGAAGACCTGGAAATGGCCAAAGAAAAATTCAGAGAGGCCTTGAAAACTGACAATGCCTATATTCGAGAGTACCGGATGCAAGCAAAAGACGGCAAAATTGTATGGATTCAAGAGGGCAGTCAAATCATTTACGGGGAAAACGGCGAAGTTGAATTCATCACGGGCGCCTTTCTTGACATTACAGAGCGCAAACTGGCTGAGCAAGCGTCGCATGAATCTGAAGAGAAATACCGATCCCTTTTTGACAGCGGACCTACACCGATATTTGTCATCGATCGCGATACAAAAAAGATTCTGGATGCCAATCCAATGGCACAGGAAACGTACGGATACTCAAAGCAGGATTTAATCGGCAGACCCATCACCGATCTTGGTCCCGTGGACGATGTATACACCGATTTGGACACATATGATGAGAAAGATTGGCCGAAAGCCTGTGTCGTGAAATCTAATATCCGACATTACAAGAAGGGCAATAAGCCTTTTTACGTAAGGGTGACGGCCTGCCCTATCAGTTACAAAAACAGAGACTCCATTATTCTTGCGATTACGGATATTACCGAGACCCTCGAAAAAGATGCCCAACTGCTGCAAGCCAGCAAGATGACCACCCTCGGGGAGATGTCTGCCGGTATTGCGCATGAATTAAATCAGCCGCTGAACACCATCAAGATGGGTAACGAGTATATCAAGATGATGATTGATAAAGGCGCCCATATCCCTGAGAAAGAATTGCTGAAAGTCAGCAGCCATGTCAGCGAACAGGTGGATAGAGCCGCGGAAATCATCAATCGCCTTAGAGACTTTGGACGGAAACCGGATTTAGCTTTTGAGAAGGTTGATATAAATAATCCGGTAAGAGCCGTTTCCAGTATCGTCAATCAGCAACTTGCTTTGCAAAACATAAAAGTGCGTGTTAAGCTTGAAAAGAATCTGCCACCCGTTTTGGCCAACAACAATCACCTGGAGCAGGTCATTTTTAATCTGGTGGCCAATGCCCGTGATGCGATCTATCAGAAAAAAGGGGAAGGTTCTCAGGCCGGCGAAGATGTGATAACCATCTGCACATTTACTGAAAATGATCGCGTGGTCATTACGGTTTCCGATACGGGAATCGGCATGTCCGATGATATTAAAGACAAAATTTTTGAGCCTTTTTACACCACAAAAGAGGTGGGCGAGGGCATGGGGTTGGGACTTTATATTACTTATGGCATCGTAAAAAATTATAATGGTGAGTTCGAGATCCAAAGTGAAGAGGGAAGGGGCTCCACATTTAAGCTGACTTTTCCGTACGATTTACAGTAATGTCTGAAGGGAAAAACCGATGGAAAAAATCCTCGTGATCGATGATGAAAAACCGACGCTTTCCATGTTTGGTTTATTTCTGGGAGCATATGGCTATGAGGTTTTCACCGCAGAAAACGGACTGGAAGGTATAGAGCTTTTTAAAAAGGAAAGGCCGCCAATCGTTCTTACGGACATCAAGATGCCGGGAATGGATGGTCTGACAGTGCTCAAGGAAATTAAAAAAATTGATCCGAAGACGGAAGTCATTGTAATTACCGGCCATGGCGATATGGAGCTGGCCAAACAAGCTTTAGATTCAGATGCAATCGGTTTTATAAACAAACCGATTAAAAAGGAAGCCCTGGATGAAGCACTGAACAAGGCATGGGAAAGACTGAATTTACAGAAGACAAACTCGGAAGCTTGATCTATCAATCGTCACAATCTCTACTGGAAAGGAGAAAAAAAGCGTGTGCCTTGCTATCCCATCTAAAATTACCAAAATTGAAAACGGCATAGGAACCATCGATGTTGACGGTGTGAAAAGAACGACAAGTCTGCTACTTGTCGAAGATGCCAAAGTTGGTGATTATGTCATCGTTCATGCCGGCTTTGCCCTGCATAAGATTGATGAAAAGGCGGCAATGGAATCGCTGAACATCCTTAAGGAGGCGGCTGCTTTTGTGGATGAGAGAGAAAAGAGGATTGATAGCGATTGACCATGGCCGAAGATTATGTTGCCAGAAGACTGAAAGCAAGTGGCATTGTGCAAGGGGTAGGTTTCAGACCCTTTGTCTATCAACTGGCAAAGAAGTATAATTTAAAGGGAGATGTTGCCAACACTTCCTCAGGTGTGACCATTTATATCGAAGGAAACTTAAGTAATATTGAGTCTTTTTCTCAGGATCTCGCTCAAAAGAACCCGCCTTTGTCCCACATCACTAAAATTTCGGTTGATCCCGAAGCTGTAAAAAATACTAAAGGATTTACCATTGCAAAAAGTCAAAATTCCATTGGTAAATCAGCCCTTATATCACCGGATGTATCTGTTTGCGATGATTGTCTTAGGGAGCTTTTTGACCCGGCCGATCGGCGTTACCGATATCCATTCATTAACTGTACAAACTG
>Ga0114923_10002289_pt1 | contig 13021 bp, 12 predicted proteins | sample SumtaG_FD_89578 | JGI IMG/M metagenome (GOLD analysis project Ga0114923, IMG submission 89578) | Deep subsurface microbial communities from Indian Ocean to uncover new lineages of life (NeLLi) - Sumatra_00157 metaG | ecosystem: Environmental > Aquatic > Marine > Oceanic > Sediment | place: near... | reverse complement strand
TCATAGTCTTTTATACCTGCTTTATTCATAGTTTGCTTTATATTTTTTATGCAGAAAGCTATTGCTGCTTGTTCATTTCTACATGGCAAGACAATGGAGTATTTCATTTGTGATATGGAATTAATACATATATTTAAGTTTTTGTAAACTCGGTACGTCACTTATCAAGTGTGTGGTGTAAATAGGAATTCCTTAATATCAATAATTTTATTAAGTATTCCTGTTTTCATAAAATGTGTTATTGGTGCGCTTTCTAACCCAAAGATTTAAATCCTTAATTGTTTTGATTATTGCTTGCAAAAACATTTTAAATACCTTCTTTTATCTATGGATTTATTCATAGAAAAGAGGCATTTATTCCTTAAGTTTACAGTATTGGTTTTTGATTCTGAGACTACTAAATAGTAGTTATAAAATAGAAAGATTTAAATAATAGTGTTTGTTTAGTACTCTCAATATTGAAAATGTTAGATGAATATGCATTTATTCAAATAGAACAGGTATTCGAAAGGTTTAAAAACCCCATTTCACCCTTTTACAATAACAAGGAATGTTTTAAATGAGCTTGGATGGAAGAGTAACTGGAAGTAAAAGTGGATATTCTGCAGAACCAGGTTATTCTTTAGCTACAGAACCAGGTTATAGTTTCTTTGAAAGAATTATTTCCCCTATGAAAGGAGCGTATAATACTTTAAAAGGAGTAGCTGAACACACAAAAAGAGAAGTATCTGCTACTATAGATAAATTAGTTTCAGCATATAATGCAAGAAAGGGAGATGCAACATTATTGCCTTTTGATTGTTCTACAGGTAAGACTTATGATGGTTCTTTATCAGAAATGCTATACAACCGTTTTCAAGATGTTTGGGGTAGTGCTTCAGGAAGTGTATATCTTATTAACACTTATTCAGGTTGGTTAGGACCTTATTCTACTGTAAGAGCGAGAAAGCACACTCGGCCTGGGTATGGACGGGATGGATTTACGTTAATAGAGCTTTTGGTGGTAATTTCCACCGTTGCGTTATTGACGGCAATATTGATGCCCGCACTGTATCGTGTAAGAAAACAGGCAAGGGCAGTTGTTTGTCAGTCGAATTTGTATCAATTGAACACTTCACTTGTGACACGGGAAGGTATTGCTGAAGAGGTGTTCCGGACTCCAGAAGAGAATTGGGAAATTTGGTTGCGAATGGGCCTTTTGTGCCCTATGGCGAAGAACCTAAGATTTCAATCAGCTCCCATGTTATGGAAAGGTAGCAAGTTTTCCGCTTGGGGTATGCAATCCAGTATAAGTAGCTATGGTTTAAACTTCTGGCTTTTGTCTAGGGAAACTAAGATTACATCAAAAGCACCTGTGTTTCTCGATAGTACCTATCAGTCTGCTGGTTTAGGAGAAGAGACTGATGGTCCTCCTGAGTATGACGATCAGCCGTGGCGTTTTGATAGTATTGGTCGGGCGAATATTAACTGTATCAACCGTCATGATGGATATATAAACAGCTCTTTCGTGGATTATTCTATCAGGAAGGTTGGACTTAAGGAGTTGTGGACCTTGAAGTGGCATAAAGATTTTGATACAACAGGTCCCTGGACCAAAGCTGGTGGAGTCCTTTCCAGCGATTGGCCAAAATGGATGAGGGGGTTTGAAGACTATTAGAAAATACCATTCAGAACTATGTTTTTCTAGAAATGGTTTCTATGAGGTTGGTGTAGAAATGTTTAAAAACTCCATTTCACCCCTTTATGGTATAAAAAGGTGCTTTAAATGAGCTTGGACAGCGTAATTGGGAGTAAAAGTAGGTATTCTTCTTTAGCTGCAAAACTAGATTATAGAGTTATTTCCTCTATGGAAAGAGCATATAATGCTTTAAAAGGAGTAGCTGAATATACAAAGGAAGTAGGACGTGCTACTATAGATCAATTAGTTTCAGCATACAAAACAAGAAAGGAACGTGCAACATTATTACCTTTTGATTATTCTACAGGTATGAGTTATGATTCTCTATCGGAAATGGTACACAACCGTCTTCAAGATGTTTGGAGTAATGCTTCAGAAAGTGTGCGTGATCTTATTAAGCCTTATTTAGGCTTAGGGGCTTACTCTACAAAAAAAAAGTCTGCATCATCTAGGTATAAACGGGACGGATTTACGTTAACAGAGCTTTTGGTGGTAATTGGTATCATTGGATTATTGACGGGTATATCTATTCCTGTAGCACAGCGTGTAAGAAAAAAGGCAAGGGCAGTTGCTTGTCAGTCGAACCTGCATGAATGGGGGCTTACATTTGAGGCGTATAAACTTTTTGATTTTCAGGATAGTTTACGGGTCCACGAGGACGATGAGGAGCGACCATGGTGGTTGATAGGAGGCAGACAGCAACATTACTACGGTGACAAGGATAATCCGATGTTGTGCCCTATGGCTGTGAAACTCGGACATTCTGAGCCCTCTTCTCTTGTTCCATTATCGTGGTATGGTAGCAAGTTTTCAGCTTGGGGTTATAAAGACTGGCAAGACTGGCAAGACAAGGATTGGCGGATCATTGCAGGTAGCTATGGCATTAACAAATTTTTTGGCTATCAGTGGAGGAACCCTCCCCATTACTCTCGTGTGCCCCTTTTACTTGATGGTGTTCATTCTGATGTTGGCTTAATAACTAGCCTTAATCAGCCCCCTGAGGAAGATGATATATATGTACTGACTCAGCCCGCGAGTCATTTCTGCGTCAATCGTCATGATAGGTATATAAACGTGCTTTTTGCGGATGGGCATGTCAGAAAGGTTGGACTAAAGGAGCTATGGACTTTAAAGTGGCATAGGAGGTTTGACACAGCAGGTCTGTGGACTAAGGCTGGGAGAGAACAGTTAGTGGATCCCCCAGATTGGCCAAAATGGATGAGAGGGTTTAAAGACTATTGAAGAGACAATTCAAAACTTTAACTTTTTAGAAGATTGAATAATTTCATTTATTTTCTTTATTCATTGTTGGGTTTCTCCTCGCTCTTTAAGGATTAGGCTAAAGGATCTTGTTTTTATTTGTGTTTTTCGAGAAATAATTCCTCATAAAGCTTAAGCTTTATATAAAAACCATAAACCAAAAAACAAATTATTCACATATACCCCAAACTTCTTAATTTTTGCATATTATACTCATTTTCTTTATCTTGAGCTCTTCCTGACCTTTCTGGGGTTTTTGTGGTTTCTAATTCTTTTATAATCTTATCTACTGTATTGGCATTAGAATCTATGGGCGAACAACAACACTCACAACCAAGACTCCTATGTCTTTTTCCATTTTTTGCAAAATAAAGAGAATTAACTTTAATTTTTTCTTTTTTTATATATTCCCAGATATCTATTTCTGTCCAGTGAAGTAGTGGATGACATCTGACATGATCAGTTTCTTTTCCAAAATAAGTTGCATAAATACCCCAGCCACTAAACTCTGGGTCTTGTAATGATTTTAAACCGCTATCTCCAGATTTATCTTCTTCTGAGACTCTCCATTTGAAGTCTTTATCTCTTGGACTGAAATAATTTTCTTTATTTCTTATTCCATGTTCATCCCTCCTTATTCCAGCCAGCACAACATCAAAATTATTATCTTCTATACATTGTCTTAATGCCTGTGTCTTTAATTGATTGCAGCATTCAAACCTTCCTTTTTCAGGAGACATTTCTTTTCTAAGCGCTTCTTTATTCTTAGATATTACTAAATCTATATCCCAATTTTTTACAAACTCATCTCTGAACTTATAAATTTCTGAAAACTTAAATGTAGTATCAATATGAATCACCTTAAAAGGAATTTTTCCATTAAATGCTTTTCTTATTAAATATAATAAAACAGTGGAATCTTTTCCAAATGAGCACATAACTGCTGGATTCTTAAATCTGCTTTTTACTTCTCTTATAATATAAATGCTTTTATTTTCAAGGTCTTTTAAATTTGACATTTTGTTTTAATTCATATAACCTAATGATTTTAGTTGCTCTAGTGTTTCTTCGTCAATTTCTGATTTTTCCTTATCTTTTTTCGTTAGATCATTACTTTTCAATTCTATTAACTCCTGTAAAGAATCTTGTAAGTAATTAAAAAGGGGGTCATTTTTCAAATTTTTAGATTCTTCTGGATCTTTATCTAAATCATATATTCCAATTATGGGTCCTTCTGCATATTTTATAATCTTATAATTTTCTTTTATTAAACTATATTTTAATGGACCTTTAAAAGCAGTTGAACTAAAGATTGGTTTCTCTTCCCAATTCCTATTCTCTATTAGTGGTAAAAGACTTTGGCCACTAAAACTATATTTATCTAAATTATCTCTATCAAAAATTTCGACTAAAGTAGGAAAAATATCTATAGTGCTTACTTTTTGTTTAAATTTATTCCCAGATATTTCTGGAAGATTAATCATAAGTGGAACTCTTATTAATTCGTCATACAATGAACAACCATGCCAATATCTACCATGTTCTAAAAACTCTTCTCCATGATCTGCAGTAAATATGATAACTGTTTTTTTATCTAGTTTATTCTTTTTCAAATAATTAATCAACCGACCAAAATGATGATCTGTAAATGCAATTTCTTCATCATAATTAGCCATCATTTCAGATAACTGCTCCTCATTAAGTTGAGTTATGTTTTCTTGATTTTCACAACCGATTTTATTTCCATCTATTCTAGTTGGAAAAAAAGGACCCAATCTGCGGTATTTAGAGTTTTTTTGAGAAAAGTTAAAACCTTTATGGAAGTCATAAGAATCATGGGGGTCATTATTGTGGACTAACAAAAAGAATTTATTATCAGAATTACTTTCTAGCCAATTTATTGCTTTGTCATAGGTTTTATCAGCCCATCTATTACCTTTATAATTAGTATAACTAAAATTTTGTACTAATCCAAAGTTCAGGTGGGGATTTGTATAAATAGCTGCAGTAGAATAATTTCTTTCATTAAAAAATTCCTGTATTGTAAAAAAATCGTCTTCTAAACGTTCTTTTTTTCTTTCTGAATTAATACCATGTTCTATTGGAAGTTTTGAGGTTAAAATAGAAGCAATAGCGCTTCTTGTCCAAGAAGCAGAGCTATATGAATTTTTGAAAATAAATGAATCTTCTGCTAATTCATCTATATTTGGACTAGTATCTCTTTCATAACCATAAACTCCTAGATGGTCTGCTCTTAATGTATCAATACTTATAAGAATAATATTACAATCTTTACACTTATAATCTTCTTTATATAAATTATCTAAAGTAACATTTCCTAGTATTGTAGGATTTTTTAAAACTAAGATTGTAATTAATGATAAAAGTAATACAAAAATTGTTATATATATTCTTTTTTTTATTTGCATTTTAATTCATATAACCTAAAGCTCTTAATTGTTCAAGAGTTTCTTCATCAAGCTCAGTTTTTTCTTCTACTTTATATAAATCAAGATTTAAATTTATTTTATTAGCCCAATTCTCAATATCTTTTTCTAATGAAATAGCAATCGATTCGTATTCTGAATCATTAATTAAATTATTTTTTTCAAGAGGATCTTTTTCTAAATCATATAATTCATAAACTCCTGGTTTATCTTGTTCAGCCCCAATAATAAATTTGAGATTCTTATTTATTACAGATAACAAAATGAATTTTTCTTTGTTTTTAGGTTTGCGTCCTGTTAATGTGAAAATATTTGGCTCTTTTTCAGTTTTAAGTAAAGGTAGAATGCTCTTTCCGTGAATAATCTCCTTATTATATTCTATACTTAATATTTCTAATAAAGTAGGCATTAAGTCTAAATTTGTTACTTTGCTGTTTATGGTTTTACTTTTTTGATTGGGGAGCCTAATAATAAGAGGAACTTTAATTAATTCTTGATATAAAGTATTAATATGATCCATTCCTCCATGGTCTTTTAATTCTTCACCATGATCAGAAGTTATAATTATTATTGAATTGTCATATAAATTATTTCTTTTTAATTCATCAAAAATCTCTTTTATTATCATATCAACATAAAATATCTCAGAATCATATTGTGAAATTGCGTATTCTATTCCATTTTCTGCTTTTAAGCATTCAAATTTTTGAGGTTCTATATCTTTAAAGGTTACTTCTTCACATTCTTTAGGAATTTCTTTAATGAATTTCTTTTTTAAAAAATCTGGAGGTGTGTAAGGCCTATGACAATTATATCCATGAATAAACAAAAAAAATTTTTTATTTGGATCATGTTCAACTGTCCAATTAAACAAATTCTTTATATTATCTTCAAAATTTCTTCTATTAGTACTATATTTATCAAAACCCTGACCAAATCCTAACTTTCCAGCAACCCAACCTCCTCCTGTAAATCCAACTGTTTCATATCCTTCTGATTTAAGTATTTCTGTAAGAGTTGTATATGAATCATTAAACGCCCTTATATTAGGATATATTAACAACTCATTTTCATTTGGATATCTTGATGTAAATATAGAAAAATGAGATGGAAAAGTCCATGCAGTAGTTGAGTACGCATTTTCAAAAAATATACTTTCTTTTGCAAATTCATCTATATTTGGACTAGTATCTCTCTCATAACCATAAGCTCCTAAATGGTCTGCTCTTAATGCATCAATACTTATAAGAATAACATTACAATCAGGACATTTGTAGTTTTCTCCATCTAAAATAACATTTTCAGTTATAATATTTCCAGTTATTGCTGGATTTTTAAGAGCAAAAAAATTTAGAACTAAAAAAACAGATATAACTAATAAAATTCCTGATAAAATAATTAAATTTAATTTCCTCATCTTATTTCAGTAAACTTTTTCCATCTATACCTTCAGGAATTTCAATTCCTAAAGCATCTAAAATTGTTGGCGCAACATCCATTTGGGAAGCTTCTTTTTTATTTATTTTAATATTTGAAAATAAAACTCCTGGAACAAATTTTGGATCAACTAAATGATCTGCAGCCCATTTTTTTAGATTATCATTTAAAACTTCTTTAGTAAATCCACCAGCTGCTGTCTGCCATGACATTCTATATCCTGGATTAAAACCAATTATAATATCTGGAGCATTTTCAACATAATCTCCATTATAGATTTCTTCTCTTTTATACGCTTTATTAATTACTTTCTTTCCTGTTTTTTTGTCAACAAGATTTTCCAATTTTCCAATAATTTCATTAACAATTTCTTCTTTATATTCTACAATTCCTTTTCCTTCTCTGCCTTTAACATTTATATAAATAGAATTAAAACCTAAAGAATATGCTTTGGTGTTTTCCCAATCAACATATTGGAATAAAGTTCCTTCATTATCTAATTCTTTTGTTAGCTTCATAAAATCATTTTCAACAAGCCAGGTATTTATGCTGACAGATCTTTCAAAAGAAGTAAAACCATGGTCTGAAATGATTATTAAGAGAGTATCATTGTCTAATTTGCCTAAAAGTTCAGCAATAAAAGCATCCTTTTTTGTGTAATAATTTTCAATAACTTCATTTATTTCTTCATCCCAGAATAAATGTTGTAACCTATCTGAAGAGTCATAAACAAAAGCATAAACTCCTGTTTCTTTATTTTTAAATTCATTGAATTCTTTCCAGAACATCTTATCTCTCTGCTTCTCAATTTCATTTACTTGCCCTAAAAAAGCTTTTTCACTTAATTTTCCATCTATATAAGCATCGGTTTCTTCAGGCATTCCTAATGTATAGTAAGTTCCGATATCTTCAGCTAAATCTTTCGAATATTCATTTGGATAAGAAATTTTAACAATGGGATTTTCTGGATCTATTTGTATAGAAGTAAGAAACATTTCAAAAGGCTCTATACTAACAAGATATGCTTTGAAAATAGCATCAACTTCTTTAAAAACTCCTATTTTAAATTTAACTTTTATAAAATCACTCCATTTATTTACCTCTATTTTATGTTTTTTATCATTAATAATCAAACTAGCTGAATTTTCTGATAATATTATCTTCATTGGAGTTTTAATGTCAATTATATCTCCTGCTTTTTTGGTTTTAGGCCCGGATAATTCTGTTTCTATCAAATTATTATTTTTCTTAACTTGAATGATTTTATTTGAGCTTTTTATTTCTTTTTTATCTTGTTTTTTCTCTGTATAAAGAGTATAACCGCTCATAAATCCCTTTATATCAGGAACTCCCTCTCCCGATAACATATTTCCGTTAATTTTTTCAGGAGGGAATGCATTTGGCCAGCGAATTATTGTTGTAGGTAATCCTTCTTTACTTGTAGTTCTCCAAAAAGGCTCTGCTTTAATGTTTGAAACATATTTAGTTCCCAAAATTCCATTTGTTTTTGAAAGAGCTAATTCAGGAAGATAATTCTCAGGATTTCTTTTTATAAAATCAAAAATGTTATGCTTTCCTGGATTAACTCCAGTTGCAATAGAGGTCCAGGCTACTGGGCTTTGGGGTGGATAAGAGGTATTAAGGTTGATAAAAGAACCTTGTTCTGCAAGTTTTTTAAAACTTGGAATTTTTCCCTCTAACATCAACTTATCTGTTATCTTTGGATCCATACCATCTATTCCGATTACAAGAACTTTTTTATATTTCATATTACCCACTTCTTTTTCTATATTTATAAAATAAAATATCAAGCCTATAAATATAATAAAAACAAACAATATAAGCTTTATTAATATTTTTTTCTTATTTTGCTCCATATTGTTAAAACTGTTTTTTTAATTGGCTTAAAAAAGATTTTCACAAAAAAAGCCCCAATAATTGCTAAGATAGTGAGGATTGCAGACCAGGCAGATGTTACAATCATGCCCCCTGTTCCAGGATCTATATATGCTAGAACAGGCTTTAGCTGAGTTATAATTAACCCCCAACAAATCAATCTTTTTTTCATTGTTTATAAAGTTTTAGAAATCTTTGATTTCTAACACTTTTAAACTAGGGAAAATTTCACAGTTTTAATATCCCAAATTTACTAAATTTGAGAATTTAAAAATCCGTAGGATTTTTAATATATTTATGAAATTTTCTCATTCCATTTTTAATGAATGGATTAGGTCTTATTTATATCTTTTGTATTTTTACAGTTAAATTTAAATAAATCAACTCAATCACCCATTATCATGTTAAAAACAATTGTTGGCATATTAATATTATTATTCCCTTTTTTATTGATTAATAAGTTTAAAGACAAAAAATTAGGTTTTGCTTATATTCTTTCTTTTGCAATTGCTTTTCATTTGTTTGTTGCAATTTTCACTCAGGCATTTAGAATATTCACCTACCCTGTTATATTGGGAATTAATTTAATTATTTTAATTATAATTATTTTAAAAAATAATTTTATTAAAATCATTCAAAAAATAAGAACTGTAAGATTGGATTGGATTTTAATTTTGATTATAATAATTGCATTTGTCCATCTATTTTCTGTTCATTATAATTATAGCGGCAGAGTTACTGTATTTAATGGTGAGATTAGAGTGAATAAAGAAGTCAAGAATATGAAATATCCATATCCATATTTTTCAGATGAGTGGCATGCTATTGCAGTTGCAAAATATTCTATAGCTTCACGCTCATTGCCTTTTAGTAATCCATTATTGTTTAATGGTAAATTTGTTAATCTGGAATTTCCCTTCCATTCCTTTGTTTCAGAGTTAGTATTGCTGTTGGATTTAGACCCACTAACAGATTACACAAAACTTACTATCTTTACAGGTTTGTTAGTGTGTGTACTAATCTATGTTTTCTTAAGAATAAATAAGGTAAATAAATTCGCTGCCGGAATTAGCTCCTTATCAGCGCTTTATATTACCAATGGTGCGAATCTTCCTGGGTTATGGAATTTAATTCCTATTATCTTAGGTATTATATCAATGCTATTGGTTTTTATTTTTATTTCCTTAAATAATAAATTAATGGTGTTTCTTACAATAACTCTTACATTATTCTTTTACCCCCCATTACTTATTTTTTGTGCTGTTGTACTGCTATCTAAATTAATTTTTTCGAAAGTATCTATTAAAGAAAAAATAAAAGAGCTTTCATATTATCTTATTCTGGCAGCTTTCGTTGCAGTTATTCTTGCAACCAGTTATTTTTTTGTAAATAAATCAATTAAGAGTTTTATCCATTATATATTGTTTTCGAAGATATTCTACACGAGCATTACTCAAAATCTCATTCCGCAGTTTTTAATTTTGGAGATTATCCCTATCTCTATATTGGTTTTATCCTTTATTGGAGTAGTTTCAGTAATTAAAAAGAAAATTTGGTTAGTTAATCTATTATTTTTAGGGTTGCTCTATTGGGGATTATATTCATTTGCTATTTTTAGATTTATAATTGAATATTCAAGAGTAGTTGTTTTTACTTCTGTCTTGATTATAATCTTTGCAGGCTTTGGTTTGAATTTTGTTATTAGGCTTTTGAAAAGTATTAATTTTTTCAAGAAAAGGCATATTTTGGATTACATTCTTATAGGTATAATGTTATTATTTATCATTTTTTCTTTCAATTATACAAAGAGAGAAAATTGGATGGAGCTAAAATTAGTGGATTCTGAAACTAAAAAAACATACCTGCCTGCTGCTCCTGCAAACAATTATTTGCATCCGGATGATTTGAAATTATTTGAAAATATTAAAGAAAAACGGTTTTTAAGTATTCCATGGAAAGGAACTGTTATAGGGGTTGCAACTGATAATTATCCTTTAGAGACTAAGCAGGGAACAATTAGCAATAGGGTAGTAAAATTTAGTAATTTTATGAAAGCAAACTGCAAAAGAAAAATTAAACTCGCAAAAAAGAGAAAAATAGATTATGTCTATGCTACAGAAATTAACTGCCTTGGCATGGAATTAGTTGGGACAAGCAGTGAAGGTCTTTATTTATATAAATTTTCAATAGATTAGGCTTTCCACACTCTAGATTGATATAAATTAGGATATATACAAAAAACGCCAAATTTCAGGTTTTTAAGCCTTAAAATGGCTAAATTTTCAAAATTCATAATAATAACCACTTGCCACCACTTGCCAACCCTAATTCCTTAAAATTTTGGCTTCTTAGAGCCTGTAATGGCAAAATCAATGGTTCACTTGCCACTTGCCACCCACGGCCGCCAGCTATTTAAATAAGGGCTTCTTATAAGATTTTATGTTTTTTACAAATTAAGGCAGGTAACCGTAACACACCCCCTTGTGTCCTCCTGCCTTATTTTTTATTATGTTAATAGAGGTGATTTAAATGGTTGATTTGAGCAAAGAAAATATTCAGGATTTATTTTACAGACAAGTTAAGAGATTGACTTTAAGCAAAATGCAGAGTTTTGATCTGCAGTTTAGTGATGCTTGGATATAAAAAATAAAAGAGGCGATTAAGATGGAAGAATTAGAAAAGGATATGGATATTTACACCGAAGAAGGTGTAAATTATTATTGTGAGAATGATGAGATAGATTCAAGAGAAGAAGGTTTTATGATTGGTTACTTAGCAAGCTAAATACCTGAAACCTATGATTTATTAGCGTAACACTTATAAATATATTTTACTTCCTTATTCTTATGAAAATACTTACAAAAGATGAAATTAATGTTAATAAAGAAGTTATTCTGGAAGTTATGGAAAATGGAGCTGTCTTTATTCATCCTACTGATACAATCTATGGGATTGGATGTAATGCTAATGAGGAAGAGTTTGTTAATCAGGTTAGAGCGATAAAAGGAAGAGCAGAAGCGCCCTTTTCTGTAATTGCCCCTTCAAAGGATTGGATAAGGAGGAATTGTTTTGTTAGTGAAGAAGCTGAGAAATGGTTAGAGAAGTTACCCGGGCCCTATACATTGATTTTAAAAGCTAAGGATAGTGTTGCTAAGAATGTAGCTCCAGGCATGGAGACATTGGGTGTAAGGATTCCTGATCATTGGTTTAGTAAGATTGTAGAAGAATTAGGTCTGCCTGTTGTAACTACTTCTGCGAATAGATCTGGGGGGGATTTTATGACTTCTTTGGATAATTTGGATGATGAAATTAAGCCAAAAATTGAGTTTATTATTTATGAAGATGAGAAACATGGAAGACCTTCTAAGATTGTTGATTTGACAGGAGAAGAAGTTAAGGTAAAAGAGAGATAAATTTTTAAACATATACTGTTTCTAAGGCTGTATGGAAAAGAAAAAGGAAGAAAAGAAACCAAAAAGAGAAGAAAAACTAAAAATATTAGCAGCAGGAGATATTCACGGTGATATTGGACTAGCTGAGAAACTGGCTGAAAAAGCAAAAAAAGAAAAGGTTGATTTAGTTGTTTTATGCGGAGATTTGACTCTTGCTGATACCTCTACTAAGAATATAATCGGTCCTTTTAAGAAAAGGCATGAAAAGGTTTTGTTAATACCTGGAAATCATGAGACAGTTGCAACTGCTGATTTTTTAGCTGAATTATATGGTGTAAAGAATATTCATGGCTATTCTGTTAAGTACAAAGATGTTGGGATATTTGGTGCAGGCGGTGCAAATATTGGCTTGTTCCAAATGGATGAAAAAGAAACATATGATTTATTAAAGAAAGGCTTTGATAGAATAAAGTATTTAAAAAAGAAGATAATGATAACACACGTTCACCCTACTGGAAGTAAAATGGAAAAATTCACCAACATATTTCCTGGTTCTAAAGGTGTTAGGAAAGCAGTTGAGAAGTTTAAGCCTGCTTTATTATTATGCTCTCATGTGCATGAAGCAGAAGGTATTGAAGAGAAGATTGGAAAGACTAAAGTTGTTAATGTTGGGAAGAGGGGGAAGATAATTGAGATTTAGATCAACCTTTCAAGACTCCTATAGGCTCCATTCTACAGACCTTTAAAGAAATCCCAGAATTGTGTACAGATTCTATAACGCTTTCAACATCTTTGTATGCTCCGGGTGCTTCTTCTGCCAAGCTTTTTGGAGATGTTGCTTTGCTTACAATTCCTTTAGCAGCTAATTCTTTTTGTATTTCATTACCTCTGAATTGCCTTAATGCTCCATG
>Ga0114923_10002287_pt1 | contig 13034 bp, 8 predicted proteins | sample SumtaG_FD_89578 | JGI IMG/M metagenome (GOLD analysis project Ga0114923, IMG submission 89578) | Deep subsurface microbial communities from Indian Ocean to uncover new lineages of life (NeLLi) - Sumatra_00157 metaG | ecosystem: Environmental > Aquatic > Marine > Oceanic > Sediment | place: near... | reverse complement strand
TAGCGCCTCCGCCACCGTTTCCGCGAGCGGCTGGTTGAACGCGACGGTGGAGCCGAACGCCGACACCGGGTCGCAGGCCAGGGCTCGCTCGAACGCCTCGGAGGTCGAGCGTCCGACGGCCAGCCCACAGGGCGTCGTATGCTTGACGATCGCGCAGGCCGCCCGAGAGGCGCCGAGATACGGCGCGATGGCGCCCAGGGCGCCATCCACGTCCAGCAGGTTGTTGTAGGATAGCTCCCTGCCGTGCAGCTGCTTCAGCGCGGCCGCTCCAGACGGCCGCCTCGACGCGTCCCGGTAGAAGGCGGCCGCCTGATCCGGGTTCTCCCCGTAGCGCAGCTCCTGGATCCGGACCAGGGAGACGATCGCCTCCGCCGGAGGGCCGCTCACCTCGAGCCCGAATGAGCGCAGATAGCTCGCGACCGCCGCGTCGTAGATTGACGTATGAGCGTAAACGCCGGCGGCGAGACGCCGTCTCTGGTCGCCGTGCTCCTCGCCCTCCGCCTCCGCGTCCAGCAGCGCGAGGACTTTCTCGTAGTCCGCCGGATCGCAAGCGACGACAACGTCCCCGTGGTTCTTGGCGGCCGCGCGCAGTAGCGTCGGCCCTCCGATGTCGATCTGCTCGACCGCCTCCGCCAGGGTCACGTCAGGCCTCGCCACCGTCTGTCGGAACGGGTACAGGTTCACGGCCACGAGATCGATCGGCTGGATTCCCTCTCGGTCCAGGCCTTCCATGTCCTCGGGAATCGACCGACGGGCCAGGATGCCGGCGTGCACCGCCGGGTGGAGCGTCTTCACCCGGCCGGCCAGCATCTCGGGAAAGCCGGTGAGCTCTCCGATCGAGCGGACCGGTATCCCCGCCTCGACGAGTGCGGCCGCCGTGCCGCCGGTCGACACGATCTGCCACCCACGGTCCACGAGAGCCTGCGCCAGCGCGACGACCCCGGTCTTGTCGGAAACGCTGAGGAGCGCGGTCCTCTGTTCAGCCATATTAGCCATCTTTTTGTTCGGTATTCGTCGGGGTCACTCGGCGCGGCCGGAGGAAACCGACCTCACCGACTCGAGCGCCGTCACCCCGTCGTCCGGACCGGCTCTGAACGTCTCGGCGCCATAGAGCGGAGGTACCCACTCGGCGCGACCGGCGGCAGACAGGCTCAGCCGACCGCGCGCGATGCCCGAGACGACCGCCGGGAGCAGGCGATGCTCCACCCGCAGCACGCGAGCGGCCAACGCGTCGGAGTCTTCACCCTCCATGACAGGGACCGGCCACTGAGCGACGATGGGGCCCCGATCGTACTCCTCGCTCACGAAGTGGATCGTGACGCCGCTCACCTTGCAGCCTCGGTCGATCACGGCCTCGTGGACCCGCCGACCGTACATGCCATGACCGCCGAAGGATGGCAAGAGGGCGGGGTGGATGTTGATCATCCGGCCCCAGAACGCGCGCACGACCGAGGCTGGAATCAGCCGAACGTATCCGGCGAGCACGACCAGCCGGACGCCCGTTTCCCCGACGCGGCGCAGCAGAAACGCCTCATCGCTCTCCGGGTCTTCCTCGGGATTCTCGGCCGTCGCTGGCAGCACTTCGGCCCGCACTTGCGCCTCTCGCGCCCGGTCCAGCGCCCGGATCCCGGGTCGACTGCCAACGACGAGTACGACGCGGGCCGATGGGTCGTCGCCGAGGTTGAAGCGGTCCAGGAGAGCCTGGAGGTTGCTCCCCGAACCGGATGCCAGCACCCCGACGCGAAGGGGTTCGCTCACGGCACCTCCCAGGCTTCCGATACCACGCGCGCGACCTCCTTCTCTTCACCGGGACGTATGGTGCGGAAGTCCACGCAGAACAGATCGTCCTCGATGCGGCCGATGAGGGGCGGCGTCGCCGCCCGACAGCGGCTCTCCAGCGAATCGGGCCGCCGGCCCACGGCGCACCAACCGGCCGATTCGAGGGTCACCTCCGGGTACGCGCCGCCTCCCACGACCGAGTGCATCGGCCTGATATCCAGCGCCTCCCTCACCTCGGATGAACAGAACGCGAGCCCGGCTTCGGCGCGCGCCCGAACCGATCCGGCAGGCTCCCTCAACATGGCCACGGCCGGGATCCGCTCGGCTGCGGCAGCCGGGTTCGTATAGAGACGCATCGTCGCCTCCAGCGCGGCCAGCGTCAGCTTGTCGACGCGGAAGGCGCGGAGGAGCGGGTTGCCCCGCAGGCGGCTAACGATCTCCGTCGAACCGTGGATGATTCCCGCCTGAGGCCCTCCCAGAAGCTTGTCGCCGCTCCAGGTTACGACATCCGCTCCGGCAGCCGCGGCCTCTTTGGGACCCGGCTCCGCGGGCAGGGGCAGCAGATCGGAGAGTAGAAGACCCGAGCCCAGATCGTTGGCGACCGGAACGCCTTCCCGCCGACTCAGGGCCGTCAGCTCCGCCAAAGACACATCCTCCACGAAGCCCCGGATTCGGTAGTTGGACGGGTGAACCTTGAGGATCAGGCCGGTCTTCGGCCCGATGGCACGGCGATAGTCCTCGATCCGCGTACGGTTCGTCGTACCCACCTCCACCAAGTCGCCGCCGCTACGGGCGATGATCTCGGGGATGCGGAACGACCCGCCGATCTCGACCAGCTCGCCGCGCGAGACGATCACCTCGCGATCGAGGGCCAGCTCGTTCACGACGAGTGAGACCGCCGCCGCGTTGTTGTTCACGACGAGCGCCGCCTCGGACCCGGTGAGACGCCGCACGAGGTCGCTGCAATGCGCGTAGCGACTGCCGCGCCGCCCGGTCGCCAGGTCGAACTCCAGGTTGCTGTAACCGCCCGCGACCGGCTCGAGCGCCTCGAGAGCCGCAGACGCCAAAGGAGCTCGGCCGAGGTTCGTGTGGAGGACGACGCCCGTCCCGTTGAGCACCCGGCGGAGACCGGGGACCGCTTGCTCGCGGAGCCGGGCTCCGGTCGTCTCCAGGATCGCGGTCGGATCGGGGGCGGAGCGGCCACTCGTCGCCCGGACCCTCTGGTCCGCGATCACCTCACGAAGAACCCGCTTCACCTCGTCACGACCGAAGCTCGCCGACCAACGCACGGCCCGGTCGTCGGCGAGGAGCGCATCGACAGACGGAATGCTTCGTCGGAGGTCGCTCACGGGCTCGCGCCCTCGTCTCCGCCTTCTCCCCCTTCATCCGGTTCATCAGCCGGGTTTCCCTGATCCTGCTCGGCTCCGTCGTCCTGCTCTTCTCCACCGTCCTGCTCTTCCCCCTCCGCTTCAATCAGGGGATAGGAGAACGTCGTGTCGACCCCCGCCTCCAGGAGGCGCAGGTTGACGATCCTGTCCAGGATCAGGCGGTACGTCCCCGACTCCAGAGGTGTGGCGAGCTGGATTCGCAGCGTCTGAGAGGGAAGCTTCTCCTCCTCGGGAAGCGTGTCCGCCTGGCCGCCGCCCTCCGCCGGTGTCTCGGTCTCCTCAGCGGAGGCAGCCAGGGAGTCTGTGTCCGCAACGCCGGCGGCCAGGGAGTCGGCTTCCGGGGCAGCGTCATCCGGCGAGGGCTCTTCCTCTTCTTCAGCTGCCGCCGAGTCCGGAGGAGCGGGCTCGGTGGCCGCCGTGTCCCGGATGGCTTCCGCCGGAGCCCTGTCCCCGCGCCGCTGTCGTCCTCGGGGCACCTCCACCTCAAGGCGCAATTCCTCGACCTCCCATCTCGCCCCGCTCTCTACTTGCCGCAGGATGAGGCCCGCGGCGGAGAAGTCCTGCTCGGGGTCCAGGTAGTCGTCGAACTGCAGCTCCAGCGCGAGGTCGTCCACGCCCTGGATGAGGCCCAGAAGCGGCGGCGTAGTGTCCGGTTCGACGATCCGGAAGGCCAATACCGCGCTCCCCTCCGGCTCCAGCTCAAGACGCACGCTGTCGTACGGCTCGAAGAGCCGCTCGAGCCGGAGGTTGTTGTTCAGGTCCTGGAAGGCGAAGGACCAGTAGTCATCGGGAGGCAGGTACGGCAGCTCGAACTCCCCCTGCCGATCCGTCAGGGCGCCGTACGGAATCGAGTCGCCGGCCAGGTTGTAGAAGAGCACTCTTCCCGGTGAAACGGCTACCCGATCCACGCGCTGACGAACCTCGCCCGTGACCCGCGTCGCGGACAGCTCCGGTCCGGTGGAGAAGACCAGCTCGATCGGCTCATCGGTGCGGTTCCCGAGAAGATCGGCGATGCCCTCGGGGATCTGGAAGTAGTACACGACGCCGTCGGCCCAACCGTCGGATGGACTGATCTTGATGTTCGAGAAGCCCGACGACACCTGATACCGGTCGGCCGGGGACGCGACCAGGTTCTGCTGCAGGTTCCTGGCGCCGGTGATCGGCTCGTCGAACCGAATCTCGGCACTCCCGCCGAAGCCCGGCACGATCGAGTTCTTGTCGGGATTGAACTCGCGGACAGAGGGCGGGACTCGATCCGGGTGTGCTCCCGGCGGCGGCTCCTCTCTGGCGCAGGCCACCCCGAGCGCCGCCGCGGTCAGGCCGACGGCTGTGCCGGCTAGTCTTCTCGATCGGTGGGGCAACGCGTCCAGCACTCGATACAGCCTCATCCTTCTCCGAGCGCGCGTCTCTTGTCGACGAGGAGATCTCGGCGCTCCTCCAGCGACGTCTGCTTCTCGCGCTCGCGCGCTACCACCTCCGCAGGAGCCTTCTCCAGAAACGCCGGGCTCTCGAGCCGCGATCGTGACCCCTCCAGGATGCCTTCGAGGCGGGCCAACTCCTTTTCCAGCCGTCTTAGCTCGCGGCCGACATCCACGACGCCGGCGAGCGGCAGGAAGAGCTCGGCCCCCGACTGCAGCACGGCATGTGCGCCGGGCTCGGCGGGAAGGTCCTCCGCCTCCTGGAACACGGCTCGGGCGAGTCCGGAGATTCCCTGCCGTTCGGCCGCCATCGCTTCCGCCAAAACCTCCCGGCCTCCGCGCACGAGAACTGTGAGCTGCCGACTCGGGTCGATCCCGTACGCGGCCCGGAGGTTCCGAACCTGACCGACCAGCTCCTGGAGTTCCGCGAAAGCGGCCTCTGCCGCAGCGTCTTCCCACGAGTCCGGTGGCTCGGGCCACGGTCCTCGCACAATCGTGTCTTTCTCGCTTCGGCCCGGCAGACGCGTAGCGATCGCCTCGGAGACAAAGGGCATGATCGGGTGCAGGAGATGCATCCAACCGTCCAGCGCGTGCGCCAGGGTCGTCGAAGCCGCTGATCGGCTGGCTTCGCCGCGCTCGCCTCCGAGCCGCGGCTTCGCCAACTCGATGTACCAATCCGCCAGTTCGCGCCAGCCGAACTGGTAGACGGCCGACGCCGCATCGTGCAGCCGGAAAGCCTCCAGCGCCTCCGTGACCTCTATGGTCGTGCCGCGAAACCGGCTCAGAATCCACCGATCCGCCAGCTCTAGCTCGCGATCATCGGGGCTCGTCGCAAGATCCTCCTCGCTCAGGTACGGCAAGGCGAAGCGTGCGGCGTTCCAGATCTTGTTCGCGAAGTTTCGGCCCACTGCGAACGCGGCATCCAGATCCTGATAGTTGAGCTGGATGTCGGTCCCCATCGCGGCGCCGCTCAGGACCGTGTAGCGCATCGCGTCGGCGCCGTAGCGCTCTACGACCTCCAGCGGATCGATGCCGTTCCCGATGGACTTGGCCATCCTCCGTCCGAGGTGGTCCCGGACGGTCCCGTGGATGACCACGTCCCTGAACGGGAGCTCGCCGATGAACTCTAGACCCATCATCACCATCCGGGCGACCCAAAAGAAGATGATCTCCGAAGCGGTCACCAGGGTGTTCGTGGGGTAGAGCGCCTTCAGGTCATCGGTCTCGTCCGGCCAGCCGACAGTGCTGAACGGCCACAACGCCGAGCTGAACCAGGTGTCCAGAACATCCGGATCCTGCTGCAGGTCACCGCTGCACTCCGGGCACTCCGGAGGGTCTTCGCGCGAGGCGATCTCCGCACCGCACGCATCGCAGTACCAGACGGGAATGCGGTGCCCCCACCAGAGCTGCCTGCTGATGCACCAATCCCGGATATTCTCCATCCAGTGTTCGTACTTCTTGCCGAAGTGTTCCGGATGGAAACGGAGCCGGCCGTCCCGATACGCGGCCAAGGCGGGCTCGGCCAACGGCTTCATCCGCACGAACCACTGCTCGCTCAACCAAGGCTCGACGACCGTGCCGCATCGGTAGCAGTGACCCACCGCATGGAGGTGATCCTCGACCTCGACCAGGAAGCCTCCGGCCTGGAGATCCTCCAGAACACGCTCGCGGGCTTCGAACCGGTCCAGTCCTCGATACGCCTCAGGCGCCTCGGCGGAGATCGAGCCATCCGCCTGCAGCACGTTTACACGCGGAAGCTCGTGTCGCTCGCCGATCTCGAAGTCGTTCGGATCGTGAGCCGGGGTCACCTTGAGGGCCCCCGTCCCGAATTCCAGGTCCACGTACTCATCCGCGATCACCGGCAGTCTCCTGCCCACGAGCGGCAGCACGAGGTCGTGGCCGATTCTCGCGGCATGCCTCGGGTCGTCGGGGTGCACAGCCACGGCCGTGTCGCCGAGCATTGTCTCGGGACGGGTCGTTGCGACGACCACGCCCTCCTCGCCCTCGACGGCGGACGGATAGCGGATGTGGTACAGCTTGCCCGGCTCGTCGCGGTGCTCGACCTCCTCGTTGGCGAGCGCCGTCCCGCAGCGAGGACACCAGTTGATAATGTACTCACCCCGGTAGATCAGGCCCTTCTCATACAGGCGGACGAACACTTCCCGGACGGCTCTCGACAATCCTTCATCGAGCGTAAAGCGGGTCCGCTTCCAGTCACAGGAATCGCCGATCTTCCGCTGCTGCTCGAGAATCAGACCGCCGTACTCATGCACCCACGCCCAAACGCGCTCGACGAACGCCTCGCGGCCGAGATCCCAGCGCGACACTCCATCCTTCGCCAGCTCCCGCTCCACGACGTTCTGGGTCGCGATTCCCGCGTGGTCGGTGCCGGGCACCCACACCGCGTCGTAACGCTGCATGCGGCGCCAGCGGATCAGCACATCCTGGATCGCGTGGTTCAGCCCGTGCCCCATGTGCAGAACGCCGGTCACGTTCGGAGGGGGAATCGAGATGACGTACGGCCGCTCCACCCGCTCGGCGGGCACGTGGAAGAGTTCTGCCTCTTCCCACCGCCGGTACATCGGCGCTTCGATTCCCGCAGGGTCGTATCTGGAGTCGAGCTTCTGGCTCAAGGTCGGCCGCTATCCAGAGTGGCTTGGTTTCCGAGGATGCTTCGGGGGGAGTTTAACGGCGACGATACGGAAATCCAACCAGGGCGCGCTTCCCGGGGAGCCTGTGCCCCACTACTCGGACTGGCTCCTTAGCCGTCCGCCGTGTCGGGAGGCGTCGCCTCGGTCGTATCGTGCTCGCGCCTCTCGACCTCCTCTCGCGTGCGCCTTCGCATTTCCCTCTGGGCCTCGTCGCGCTCCTTCCGGATGTCGGTCTCGATGTCCTGTTGCCGGATCTCGTTGAACTGGCGGATCATCTCGCGCGTCTTCTGGGCATTCGGGGACATGCTGTACCCGAAGAGCGCGCCGAACGGGATCGGGATCGTGATGTCGCCGAGGTGGAGGCCCTTGTCGGAGATGCCCCACTTCTCGTCTCCGTCGCCGAACGTCCACTCCGTCGCCCTGCGGCGTTCCTCCTCCGACAGGTTCAAGCTGTCCAACCAGACGCGGAGTACGGCGCGCACGGCGCTGTCCGCCCGTGCGTACGCCTGAGCAACGTGGGCGGGCCACTGCTCATCGGGATAAGGAACCCAGAGTCGGCGATCGGTGAACTGTGCCCTGAGGCGCTCCGCGTTCGTCAGCCCGGGTCTCTCCGGCTCTGCCTCTGCACCGCCCACCTCGTCCGGCTCTCCGGGCACGACCTGGATGACCTCCTGCTCGCCGGGCCGGATCTCGGGACGTTCCGGCTCGCTGAGCGGCTCCAGGGGATCGGGCGTGGGCACGTCCACGACCTCGATGCCATCCGGCCGCGGGAGGATCTCAGGTGGCAGTCCGAGAAAACCGCGCTCGCTCAGGTCCAGCAGGTGCGAAACGAAGAGGACCAGCAGCACGTGGACGAGGAGCGAGACGCTCAGGGCCCACGGCAGCGCGCGGCTGTAGGCGTCGCGGCTGCGCACGCCCCCCTCCGGCGGCGTCCGGACGGGATCCGAATCTTCCGCCTCTGGGCGTCCGACGTCGGGCGGGGGAACGAGCGTGGAGGACAAAGAGGGCGCTCAGAGCGTCGCGTCGACGGACAAGAAAGACGCGCCCATGTGACGGAGCTCGCCGACGGCCGGAACCCGCTCTCTGATCACGTCTTCAACTCCTTCTTCTTGGCAGCCGGAAACAGCACGTTGTTCAAGATCAACCGATAGCCCGGTGAATGCCTCCGGAGCTCCAGATCTGTCGGCGGATCTCCGATCAGGTGCTGCGGGTCCTCGGGATCGTGTCCGCCATAGAACGTGAACGTCCCCTCTCCATAGACTCCATGAATGTACTTGGCGATTCCACCTCCCCCCTCGGCCAGCACGATCATGCCTGGCTTCAGGCGCGCCCGGCGGAACGATGTCGTCAGACCGTAGAAGTCCGGCAGAACTCGAACGTGGCTCTGCGTGAGCATCGTGGGCACGGGATCGAACTTCGCGCTGAAGTCGAACAGCGTGAAGCTGGAGAGGGGGAGTCGCTGCGGCGTGTTGACCTGGTGCCCATCGATGTCGCTGAACGCACTGATCGAGGGCTCGTGAACGAGGGCCGCGTTCGCGAAAGCCATGGCTTGGCCCCAGTCCATCGTTCGGTCAGCCGCCGGGTCCACCGGCGACCCGTCCGCGAAGAAAGCTGCGATGTCCGTCGTCCGGGCCGCGAGAGCGAGATCCAGGGTCTCGGTCGCCGTGCACATCGCAAACAGAAAGCCTCCACCCTCCACGTACGCGCGAATCTCCCGAGCAACGGCCTTCTTCAGCTCGGGAACGCTCGGGTACCCGAACTCGGCAGCCACTCCCTCGTTGCGCTCGACCGCCTCGCGCAGCCATTCGGTGCCCGCGTAAGTCAGATAGAACTTCGAGTACTGGCCGGTGAAGTCCTCGTGGTGGAGGTGGAGCCAGTCGAAATCGGACAGCCTCCCTGCCAGCACCTCCGTATCCCAGACGGTCTCGTAGGGGATCTCCGCGTACTCGAGGGCTAGCGTCACCGCATCATCCCACGGCGAGCTGTTCGGCGGTTTGTATACGGCCACCTTCGGAGCCCGCTCGAGGGGAACCGATTCCATATTCGAGCTTTCGATCTCGGCTCGGATCCGGGCGAGCTCGGCCGGACCGACCGGCTCGACGGCCACGCCCATCAGGGCTGCCATTCGCCGGACCGCCGGCATGTCCGGGATGATGAACGAGCCGTCACGGTAGTTCAGAAGCCAATCGGCCCGTTCCTCCGCCTCCAGGACCTTGTAGGCGAGCCCGTAGGCCTTGAGGTGGTTCTCCTGAGCGTCGTCCATCGGTACCAGCAGCTGGCCCGATCCACGGGCGGGCACGGCGAGCACCACGAGCACGGCCAAGGCGACGCGCATGTAGAGCGCGCTCATCCGCCCCCAGCCTCCGAGCGCGAGATGGCGAGCCACTCGGCGCGCAGGCGCCGAGCCAGCGGCGTCACGGCGCTCTCCGGATACTCGAGGATCAGCCGCTCCAATCGAGACACCGGCAAGGAAGCGGCGTCGCCGAAGGGCTGCAGGGCTCGCTCGTGTCTCGCGATCGCCAACAGGGCGACGGGCGACTCCGGAGCCACGGGATACCGGTCGATCAAGCGCTCTCGAAGAGCCACTGCCTGAGCTGCGAAGCCTGCCTCGTCCAAGCCGGAGGCGGCCAGCGCCATGGTCTCAGGCGAGGTGTCTCCGCACTCCCACTCGCGGAGACCCTCCTCGAGCTCGGCCGGCGTCGGCCGGCGAGCGATCAAATGAAGCAGGTGACCGAACCGTTTGGCTGTAGCGGAATCCGAGCTGGCCAGGGCGCCGGACAACCGGATCGCGGAGGTACGGGTGCCGACCTCGGAGGCGGTGGCGCTCGTGGCATCCTCCAGTGCCCGGATGGCGCCGACCACGTCCCCGACGTACAGGCGAACGTACCCGAGCTCGAGCGCCAGCCGGGCATGCAGCACGACATCGCCGGTCGGCGTGATCGAGGTGCCGGTCACGAGGATTCGCTCGGCGTCGGACAACCGGTCGGCGCGAACGAAGCTCCGGGCTAGCTCGATCCGCATCTCGACCAGCTCCGACTCCGGCTGCGGGTAGGTCCGCTGGAAGTCCGCCAGCATCAGCTCCGCGCGGCCCGTCTCAGAAAGCGTGAGGCTGAAGAGGCGGCGCGCCGAGACGCGGTGCACGTCGGTTCCTCGAGCAACGCTCCGAAGCAGCTGATCGAACGCTCTGCGCGCACGCGTGGAATCGCCGGCTTGGAACGCCATGTTGGCGGCAGAGGCGCGCCATCTGTCACGCCGGACGGGGTCGGCGATGAGGTCTGCGAGCCGCTCCGCCGCCCAGGCACCCTGGTTGTGGGCCCCCGATGCGCGCGCCCCCTCGGCGAATCGCGCCAGAAACTCACTGCGCTCGGGGAGAGGCAGGCGACCCTCCAGGTCCCGTGCCAGCTCACCGGCACGCTCGGGGACGCCGAAGCGGAGCATCAGATGCGAGGCGGCGACAATGGCGGCCGGCGGCATCCCACGCACGGCGGCCGCGACGGCATCTACGAACGCGTCGCGGACGTCGTCATCTCCACCCACCGCCTCCTCCAGCACCGCCGCATCTCCATCCGTCACCGTCAGCCGCACCCATTCGTCTGCGGCTGCCCTGTAATCGCCCATCTGGAGCGAGAGAGTGCCGAGCTCGACCGCGAAAACCGAACGGCTGCCCAGCTTCCGTCGCCCGCGTCGGAGAGCCTCGGCGCCGGCTTCGGGGTCTCCGGAGGCCAACTCCGCGCTCGCCCACGCGACGTATGCACCGGCCTCGGTCGGTCGAGCCTCTGCCCATCCCGCCGCGACGGACCGAGCCGAGTCGGCCAGGCCGGCAGCCAGGAGGGCATCGATCCAAAGACGCCTCAGGTCCTCCGAGGCAGCTTCGTCTCCGCCCGCGCGCGCGAAACGGGGAAGGAAGGGAGCGACGCGTTCCCGACGCGCTGCCACCTCCAGCAGGAGAGCCAGCCCCGGTCTGAAGCCGGGCGCTCGTCCAAGAGGCCCTCGAGAACCGAGATCGCCTCGTCCGGTCGATCGACGGCATCGAGGCGCGCGGCCCACTCCACGAGCCGCCTTTCGTCCTGAGGGGTCGTCCGCTGAGCCAGCGCGACCGAGAGACCGGGAGACGAGACCAGAAGCACGAGTGGGATGAAAACCAACGTCCGCAGGCATGCAGAGGTCATCACGGCCGGCTTGGCTCCTCCGGCTCTTCCGCCACCCGGTTCAGCCGGTCGAAGTAGTCCAGGACCATCCAGCGGTAGGCGGGCGGAAGCCCGCGTAGAACCGCTTCGGTCGGGTGTGGATAGCGCGGCCCCGCCAGAACCGCCGGATCGAGGAGCGGCACCTCCGACGGCAGATCGGCACCGGGCCGGGATTCGCGCCGGTCGGGCTCCTCATCCTCCCGTTCGAGCGACCGCCCGGCGTCCAGCAGACGGCGGAAAAGCGTCTCCTGCCGCTTCACGGTCTCGGGATTCAGGCCGCCCGACTCAAGGCGGCGCGCCAACTCGCCCGCTTCGCGCGCCAGAGCCTCCGGCCGCACCAGGAGATCCTCTCGATCTCCCGCTCGCTCCGCCAGCTCTCGCAGGTTGCGCTCGACCTCGGCCTGCCCCTCCGCCAGCTGCTCCATACGGGAGCCGACGGGCCGTCCGTCCTCCTGTAGGAACAGGAGAGAGCCACCCTCGCGGCTGAGTCCTTCCTGCATCCTGGCGGCTCGAGCCAGCTGCTCGAGCATCTCGGCCGTGCCACTACCGGACCCGGCTGCCTGCACGGCCCCGGCGCTGGCGAGTAATCGGGCGGCGAGCTCGTTCAGTGCCTCGGCGATGGCCATCGCCTCTCCTCGGGTCGGCCTCTGTGCGGAGCCATCCTGAAACCTGGACAGCACATCATCCATCCGCCCCGCAGCTTCCGTCGCCGCCACGGCAGAGCCCCGGTCCAAAAGCGCCGTTCGGCGGCCCGCCTCAGCTAGGCTCCCGAACAGGTTGTCCAGACCGCCCCGGAGCGCCGCCTGGCGGCCCTGAAGGGTGGTCCGGTCGAGCCCACCCGCCGGGCCCGAGTACCCTTCCGCCAGCGCCTCCTGCTCCGTGGCTAGCGCGAGTGCCTCACGCCGAGCGCGCTCGAGCGCCTCCATGGCCTCGGCATTCCAGTCCCGGCCCAGCGCCTCCTCGGCCGTCGCCAGCGTGGCAGCCGCCTCGCTCAGCCGCTCGGCCGCCTCGCCTGCCTCGGTCTCGGCGGGGTTCCGCTTCGCGCGCTCGCCCGGCGGCTCGCCCTCGTCTCCGGTCGACCGCGCCGCCGCCCTCGCTCTATCGGCCGCTTCGGAAACCGCCTCTCCGGCAGCCCGCACGGAATCGGCAGCCTCGGCAGAGGCGCGCGCGCTCAGACTGGAACCCAACCTCTCGCTCAGCTCCTCGATCAGGCGACCTAGCTGCTCGGCATCCGAGGCAAGCGTCTCCTCTTCGTGACGCCACGCTTCATCCACTTCGGAAGCCTGCGCGATCGCATCCTGCCGCCGCGCGAGCTCCTCCGCGGTGTTTCGGGCCGACTTCACGCCCTGCTCCAGCGCTACTCGCTCCAGGATGGCCACGCTCCGCTTCAGATCCTCACGTAACCGCCCGGAGTCCTCCGCGAGTCGCCCGAGAGCCGCCTGGAGCCGCTCCGGCCGGAGGTCCCGCAGCGCCTCTCGGAGCGCGCCGATCCGTTCCCCTAGCTCAGACTCGAGGAGGCGGCGATACAGCTCCTCGAGCTTACCCATCTCCTCGCGGAGGCCCGCATCCAATAACGCCTCCGACAAGCCCTGCAGCGTTCCGGCCCGATCC
>Ga0114923_10002286_pt1 | contig 13034 bp, 13 predicted proteins | sample SumtaG_FD_89578 | JGI IMG/M metagenome (GOLD analysis project Ga0114923, IMG submission 89578) | Deep subsurface microbial communities from Indian Ocean to uncover new lineages of life (NeLLi) - Sumatra_00157 metaG | ecosystem: Environmental > Aquatic > Marine > Oceanic > Sediment | place: near... | reverse complement strand
TAGGCGTAGCCCCGGGTTTGATTTTGCTGCCTGCACGAGAGTATGTGTGGGAGCTAAAGAAGAGAATAGAGATCAAGATCCCTAACGAGGGCTTAATCAGTGAACATTTGCAACCGGGAGAGCTGAACGAGGGCGTCAAGATTGTAGGAGACGATGAGTTTCTCGTATTTGATGACAACATGCTGTCTTTATGGGAGATTCCCCGCATCTTGTTTGCCCATAAGCTCTATCCCCAGCTGGAAACCACGCAGGCTTTCAATATAACGACGCTGGAGATTAGTGATAATGAAATCACGATCTACGGGGAAGTGATAGAGAGCGTTGCGGTCGCAGAGACTACCAGGGAGCTATTGTAATGGCCCAGGAAGACTATCCTTATTGTTTTAATTGTGATTACAAGGTGACTAACCTTGTAGTTCAAGACGATGCGGTAGTATATTTATGTGCTCACTGTGGTGAGTCGGCAACGGTAAAGGACAATGGCTAAAGATTACTACGAAATTCTAGGTGTGGACAGGGATGCCGACGCTGGGGGTATTAAGAAGGCCTATAGGGCCTTAGCCCACGAGTGGCATCCAGACAAGCACCAGGAAGAAGAAAAACAGAAAGAAGCCGAGGAGAAATTTAAAGAGATCTCCGAGGCTTATTCTGTTCTTTCTGATGAAGAGCAGCGCAAAAATTATGATGCGACAGGCTCCCCTCAGGGAAGCTCCTTCAACTATGGCACCACGGGAGACCCGTTTGATATAGCCAGCCACTTTGGGTTTAATGTTCATAGGGCCCCGCACCAGCCAACGGCAAGGAAGGGTCAGAATATTAAGATAGGAGTACGGATTTCTTTAATGGATTCCTTATTCGGTACTAATCTTCCTGTTAAATACAAGACTCTTTCTGGCTGTAGTAACTGCAAAGGACATGGCGGCACAGATTTTGAGGTGTGCGGAGCTTGTAATGGTCAAGGAATGAAAATACAAGAGCGCCCAGGCGTGGTTATGCAACAGACCTGTGGTCACTGCGGGGGTCAGGGAAAGAGTATTAAAACTGTATGCTCCCAATGTAATGGACAAACCTATGTAGAAGAAGAGAAAACGCTTGGAGTAGTTATTCCTGAAGGTATTTTCAATGGAGCAACTCTCCGTATTGTTGGTAAGGGCGGAGAAGGATTTAATGATGGCCCTCCGGGAGACGTTTTTATAGGAGTTCAAGTCCAAAACCCAGACCTTAGTAAGCTGTCTGACGAGGAAAAGGGAGCCTTAAAGGAGCTGTTGTCTAAATGAAAATATTAGGATTAGACGTCTCTACAAGGTCAACGGGGTGGTTCATTGCTAAACGCTCATGCGGTATAATCTCCCCCGATCCCAAGGCATCTTTTGAGGAGAAGTTGGTCGTCTTTAGAATAGAGTTAGACTACTTACTTTCCAAATACAATCCGGATCTTGTGGTTATCGAAGATGCGTATTACCGCCCCGGTTTTGGTAGTATACATACCTTGAAAGCGCTGGTTAAGTTTGCGGGCGTGGCTCAGGAGTTATGTGCGAGTAAGGGAATACAAGTAGAAATCATCACCGCTACTAAAGCAAGGAAGTATTGTTGTGGACGAAGCGGAGAAAAGGTTACTAAACAGGATGTCTTTGATTTCTTCGTGGAGAAATATGATCTAGATGACTGGACTTTTAATAAGCATAACGATATAACTGATGCGATGGCGTTATCATGGGGGTATCGTGAGAAACAGAGGCTTGAAAAGAAGAGCGATACGAAGAAAGCCCGGAAGTAAATCTCCGGAGTATATTACCCCAGAAAAAAAACGAAAAGGTGCAACATACAGCAACAGTAAAGATTACAAGTACTTTCACGGACATGTAGTACCGGAGATAGCCAGTCAGTTGTCAGACAAGCGTGTCATCTGCTGGTATAATGATCACATGCTTACCCTTCCAGTTTGTGCTATGAACAAATTCTGGAAGGAAAATAGTTATTGTAAGCGGTGCCCGTTATTTCAGAAAGATGAACACGCACAAGAACTCAGGTCGCTCATAGAAAAATGGGAAACAGACGACCTAGAGGAGGAGGAAACAGATGAAACTTAGAGGACTATCTGCTACAGGTATTAAGGACTTCCTTCAGTGTCAACTAAAGGTAACGTTTCGATATAACAGGGACATTCCTTCCATAAAGAATGACCATGCTAAGATCGGAATTGCAGTTCATGAGGCCTTAGAGCAGTTCACGCTCAGAATGCTGAAGAAGAAAAGTTTTCCAGACGCGAGCGACTATGAGTTTGCGCTGGCTACCTTCATGAATTCTGCTACTACTGAAGGTTTAGAAAACATGAGTTTCTATAGCGACGGTAGAACAATGGTAACGGAATATATTGACCGTTACGATCCTTCCGAAAAGGTTATTGCGGCAGAAGGGTTTTTCAAAATGGAGACCCCGGATGGAATTCCTATCGTTGGGGCCATCGACAAGGTGGTCGAGCTAAACGAGGATACCATCGCCATCATTGACTATAAGACCGCGCGAAATGCCCTGAATACATTTGAGCTGGACACAGATATTCAGCTGTCCATGTATGATTTGGCCGCTAGTATTAAGTGGCCACAGTATAAGAATAGGGTACTAATTCTTGACTATGTAAGAATAGATAAGAAAGTATCTTCCTATCGTACTGAAGAACAGCGCCAAGACTTTAGGGATTTTCTTACTAGTATCTGGACTCAGATGGGTAACCTAGAGCCGGAGGAAGCTACGGGTAGGATCAATACCCTGTGCGGCTGGTGTGATTATAATGACTACTGCCCAGCTTACGCACAGTTCTTAGACAATACCCTAGATAAGCGGACGCTTACTCCCCTGACTAGCATGGAAGATGGGGAATTTTTGGAGCACTGGACCGATGTCGCTAGTAAGAAGTCGATCATAGAGAACAGGCAACGAGAACTTAAGATGATTGCCAACCAGCGCATGATGCGCGGCGACGACATCGTAGCCGACGGTAAAGTGCTTTACACCACTCAGGCTGCTAGGACCAACTATAACATAGAAGAGGTAATGGAAATCATCCCGCAGGAAGATCTATTTGAAGTCTTATCTGTTCACAAGGCCCGATTAGATAAGTATGTAAAGAATCGTCCTGATCTTAAGCCAGCCTTAGCTAAGGTGGCTAAGGTAAGTTATAACGCCCCGGTCTTCAAGACTAAGGCAGTAAAGGTTGAGGAAAATGAAACAGCTGACCAAGACACGAAAACAGCTGCAAGCGCTGGGTAATCCTTTTATAGGGATAGAACTACAGGCGGGCCTAAAGGTTTTTGGTCAGGTGGATAGATTTACTCAGTACAAGATCTATGTTAAAGATAAGCACGGCGATATAGTTGATGTTCCAAGAAGGATAATAAAGAGAGCCTTCTTACTAATAAAAGGAGACGATAATGGCGGAGAAGAATTTCCTCAACAGAATAAATCCGCAAGGTAAGCCGGTTAAGAAAAAGAAGATAATGTTTTACGGAGACTCCCCAACATGCGCTACTGGTTTTGGGCAGGTTTCCCGTAACATTCTTCCAGCCTTGCACAATTCTGGTCGCTATGAGGTTGATATCTTAGGGATAAATTACTGGGGAGACCCCCATAACTACCCCTTCAGAATTTGGCCCATGGCTGTTAACTCAGATAGGGATCCTTATGGAAGAAAAAGACTTAATCAGCATCTTCTTGATCCTAATCTAAAGTATGATTATTTGTTCTTTCTTCAGGACACTTTCATTTTGGATTTTATTCCGGAGATGTTGGGAAACCTAAAGAAAGCTGGTAAAGATTTCAAGAGTATTTATTACTATCCTATCGATGGTATTCCCAAAGAGGCTTGGATTAAAGCAGCAAATTCCGTAGACTTTCCGGTTACTTATACCCAATTTGGTAGAGAGCAGTCTATAGAGAAGCTGCCGGAAATAGAAGAGCGCCTTAGAGTTATTCCTCACGGCGTCAATCCCGAGGTGTTCTTCCCTGTCCCTAAGGAGCAGGTGAAAGCCTTCAGGGATCAATATTTTGGGCCGCTTTCTGATAAGTTCATCATTACGAACGTGAATCGTAATCAGCAGAGAAAAGATATTCCTGCTACTATCCGAGCGTTCATGGAGTTCAAAAAGGAAAGACCGGACAGCGTCCTGTATTTGCACATGGCAGCACAGGATCAGGGTTGGAATCTTCCTGAAGTAATCAAGGGTTTCGGGCTTAACGTTCGTGAGGATGTGATTCTTCCACAGAAATTTACTCCGTCGGCCGGTTTTCCCTTAGAAGTCCTCAACTTGTTGTATAATGCTAGTGACTGTCTTATTAGCACTACCGTTGGTGAGGGGTGGGGTTTGTCCTGGACTGAGGCTATGGCCTGTAAGACGCCGGTAGTGTACCCCCTCAATACTTGTTTAGGTGAGTACATTACTGAAGAAACAGGGTTCCCATTTAAGAGTGGTGGAGATATGGATCACATTACTGTCCTCCCCCATGACAATGAGATCCCGCGCCCTACGGCCCACATTTATGATGTGGTGAAACAATTAATCATGGTTCATGACAATAAAGAAGAGGCGGCCACGAGGGCCGAAGCTGCCTACAAAATGGTACACAGCACATTGATTTGGGATAAGCAAATCAATCCTCAGTGGGTAAAGCTGTTTGATGAAATCACTGCAGGAACCGCTGGTCCACAGGAAATTGCGGATCTAGATCTTGCTCTTCCTGTGCTTAAGGGAGAAATGCTTTAAATGGGCGGAGTAAAGTACATCGGGCCGGTTTTTGATGGTAGCGGCTATGCTGAGGCTGCTCGTAATTATGTGCTGTCTCTCCATAAGAAAGGCTACCCTGTAACTCTAGCTCCTATCAGTTTCGAGACGGCCCGTCCTGAATTAGGAGAAGATGGTAAGATACTGCAGAGCTTGGTGAACGCTCAGATTGAGTACGATAAGATAATCGTTCACAGTACCCCCGATCTGTGGGAGCGCTGGACTCAGCACGAGCAGCATAAGTATATCATCGGATATACTGTGTGGGAGACCAGTAAGATAGTTCCTAGCTGGGCCCAAGCATGTAATAAAGTAAATGAGGTGTGGGTACCTAGTGAGTGGAATATGCAAGTATTCCGAGACTCGGGAGTAAAAGTTCCTCTCTATAAGATCCCTCACGCTATTGATGTCCCCAACTTAGACGAGTTACAGAAGTTTAATTTAGAGGGCATCTCCCCAAATGCGTATGTCTTTTACTCTATTTTCCAATGGCAGGAAAGAAAGAATCCTTACGGCCTGCTAGCTGCTTACAATGCCACCTTTAGTGGTGTTGACGATGTGGTTCTTATTGTTAAAACCTACAATAGGAACCAGGGTGATGATTTAGATGCTGTCAAGAAATTGATATTGGATTTCAGGAAGTATATTCATTTAGACAACTATCCTAAGATCATGTTAATTGTTGAGAATATGAGTAGAGAGGGTATTCTTGCTCTCCACAATAGGGGGGATTGTTTTGTGCTCTTACAGAGATCTGAGGGTTGGGGCCTGCCCCATTTTGAAGCCGCTGCCTGCGGTAACCCGGTGATCACTCCTGGTTATGGGGGCCAAACAGATTTTCTTAACGAGGAAAATAGTTATCTAACAGATTACACCCTCTGCCCTGTGACGGGCATGACGTGGTCCCCTTATTATAGAGGAGATCAGCTGTGGTGCGAGCCTGACATGGAACACGCTATGAAGCTGATGCGCCACGCCTATGACAATAGAGACGAGGCCGCTGGAAAAGGTGAGAAGGCCCGTCAAAGGGTAGAAGAGAACTTTACTTGGGACAAGGTGGGAGACTTAATGTTAGACAGGCTTACTGCCCTGGACCTCAAGACAGGTTGAAAAAATTAGAAAAATGACTTATATTTACTATGGGAAATTGCATCTTTTGGAGGAGTAATGAGGATATTGGTGACCGGGGGCGCTGGTTTTATTGGCAACCCATTGGTTACTTCTTTGGCAAAGGACAGGAAGAATACAATCTCTGTATTGGACGGCTATGTACACGGATTTCCTAAGAAGTTTCCAACAAAGAAGAACATAGAGTCCCCACTGGCTGGGAATATTAGAAGTCTTTCCCATGTGTCTAGTGCTTTACAGAGGTTTGTCCCAGAAGTAATCGTTCATATGGCAGCACATGTCACCAGGCCCGAAGCGGTGGGCAATTTTAGAGAGTGTGCAGAAGTAAACTACCTAGGAGCTGTTAATCTTTTGAAGGCATGTATGGATTCAAAAGAGAAGCCCAAGAAGATAATCTTTACATCTTCTCTTGCTGCTGTGAATACCCCAGGGTCCCATTTTGGAATCGCTAAGCAGGCCTCGGAGCAGATCTTCGAATCTTTGTGTGGGGAGATGGGGATCTCCTATACAACCATGCGTCTTTCAGAAGTTTATGGAGTGAGTGCTAGTCCCACCTCTGATAGTGAGGTGCATTTCTTGATTGATAACATGTTATCAGGTAATAATATCGTAGTCTATGGTCCCAATAAGCACAGAGATTACATGCATGTTTCGGATGCGGCAAGGGCCATAGCATTAGTAGTTAGTTCAGATGAACAATTTCCTATGGTGGAAATAGGGACAGGGGAACCAGTTGTTACTAAAGATTTAGTAAAGAAATTGAATAAGTTAACAAAGCATACGGGAAAAGTACGTCTATCAGACGACCCTCGCATAAATATAGTTAGTTATGTGGCAGACACCGGCCTTGCTAAAGAGAAATTTGGCTTTGTTTGTGAAAAGAATTTTGATGAAGGCCTAAAAGAATTGGTAAGTAAACGAAAAAAGGAATTGAAGTGAGCGAACAGAAAAAAGAATTCATTTATATAGACAATGATGCCGAGGCAGAAAAAGCAGTAGATTATCTATGTGGATTTAAGAGACTTGGGTATGATACTGAGACTACGGGCTTGGAGATAATAGGAGGGAAGGATAAGCTTCTCCTGATGCAGTTGGGAACAGAAGAGGTAGCCTATCTATTTGATCCTCGTAAGATTGATACCGAGGTTTTGAGACGCCCCTTGGAATCACCAGACATTCTGAAGATACTACATAATGCTAAGTTCGACTACCAGTCCACAAAGATAGGAACTGGAATACGTTTGGACAATGTGTTTGATACCATGCTTGCTTACAGGCTGCTAACGTCGGGCCTCATCGAAGATGGAAAAGGCGGCTTTGTAGCTGCGGTGTTTAGAGATAAGAACAAGAGACAATTTCCTTATAAGAGTTTGAAGTTTCTCTGCCAGAAGTATCTAGGAATAGTTTTAGACAAGAATGTTAGAAGGACATTTTCTGACCAGCGGTATGACAAGAAATTTACGGACAAGCAGTTGGAATACGCCGCTGATGATATTCTAGTGCTCCAGCCCCTGTGTGATATTCTAAGTCAGTCTCTTTTGGAAGAGGATCTAATAGAGACAGCCCTCTTGGAGTTTGAGTTCGTCGCTTCGGTCTCTGAAATGGAAATCAACGGGGCCAATATCAACAAGAAGAAGTGGGGACAGATCATTGAAGTAGCAAGACAACAGGCGGGGCTATTTGAGGCCGAGATTTCTGCTATTGTAGAGCCTTTGCAAGAACAACATACTTTGTTCGGTGCATCCCTGGTTAACATCAAGAGCCAGCCCCAACTTCTCGATGCATTTCGTAAGCTAGGTTTCGACGAAGAGTTGGTTCCTAGTACGGATAACAGAATCTTAAAGAAGTGCGACCACCCCCTGGCCGAGCACATTTTACATTACAGAGCCTATGAGAAATTGATCTCTACTTATGGAGACAAGGTTCTTAAAAAGATTAATGAAAATACTAACCGACTTCACTTTAATCTTCACCAGTTGGGCACCCACACGGGGAGGCTCAGCTCAGATAAGCCCAATATCCAGAATATCCCCCAGGACCGGGAGGATCAGGAAGTAAAGATCTCGTTCCGTGATTGTTTCGAGGCGGAAGAGGGGAACGTAATCCTAACCGCTGACTACAGCCAGTGTGAGCTTAGAATTTTAGCGGAGATTACGCAAGATAGAAAGTTCCTTGAGATCTTTACAAACGATGAGGACCTCCATATCATTACTTCTCAGGAGGTATTCGGATACTCTGATGAGGACCTGGCTACTTACCTAAAAGTAAAGAAGCAGGACAAACCAGACGCGGATATCTCTGACCTCTTCTCTGAGGAAGAGATAGCCGCTTACAAGATGATAGGTGACTACAGAGACAAGACCAAGACGATTAACTTTGGTATCGTTTATGGACTGAGTGCGTGGTCTTTGGCCGACAGATTTAAGATTCCTCAGGACGAAGCGCAGGAAATCTTAGACACGTATATGAATACCTACTCTGGTATCAAACGTTGGCTCAATAAAAATGGGCACGAGTCCATAGCCAAGAGATACAGTAAGACCCTGCTCGGCCGCAAGAGATATTATACCCTCCCCGACGCCGACGATGAAGAACTTTTCAGAAAAGCAAAGGGAGCTGTTAGAAGAATGGGTAACAACGCCGTTATCCAAGGAACCAACACAGACATTACTAAGGAAGCCTTAATTCATCTACAAAAAGCGTACAACGATATTGAAGGGGCGCGAGTTCTCTTTACTGTCCATGATGAAATTGTTTCCGAAGTCCCGGTTGAAAAGGCCGAGGAAATAGCAAAACTTAAAGCTGAAATTATGAAGCAAGCATTTCGCAGGTTTGTAAAAACAGTACCGGTGGGTGCAGGCGACAAGGTTTCTGTGAGTATAGCCTCCCATTGGACTAAATAAATCCAAGGAGGTCCCTTATGCTAAGTCACGAGAGCTTAGAGGGGATTTTTAGGGAATTAATCGGTAACTCAGTTAGGAAATTGGAAGCAAAAATTAGCCCCGGTGTAGAGGAATACATGATAGATGTAACAACCGGACTTGCTACCCGCCCTCACATGGTGTCTAAAGTTTACATAAATGACCTGTTGCGCACGGCCCTCGACTCCGACGGATATATCCGCAGAGAGTATTTAAGGGTAACCGGCGACATGGCCCTGTGCATATCAGGAATCTTTCCTGATAGTCTTGAGGCTCGAAGGTCTCAGTTTAATATTGGCGATTATATAGACATTGGCTCGGCAGCTTACGGTAATATAAACGGCGATATCTTTGATGAAATGTCTGAGAAGTTTCCAGAGATGGTAGACGTCTTGAACTTAGTTAGTATAAAAATTACTCTTACGTCAATAGATTTGGCGAACTATATTAAGAGAAGGAGGATAATAGATGCACGAGCTTCCCGAAAGTAAAGTCTTTTCTATAGGAGATAAGCAATTCACTTTCTCCCTAGCTACCACAGCTATGGAACTGATTACAGGGCTGGCAGGAGTCACTAGTTTAGAACCACTTGATGGTATGTTATTTGATTTTGGTATGAACTGGCCCGTAATCATGACCCCGAAGGGTTTAGTATTTCCTGTAGAGGTGGCATTCATAAATGAAGAAGGTGTTATTCGAGAGATCAAAACTCTTGATCCCTTAGATGGTTTTACCCAGGCCGCATCCGAGAAGGCAAGGTTTGCACTAGAGGTACCGGTAGGTTTCTTTGAAGAGAATGAGATAGTAGTTGGTAATATTCTAGAATTTTAATTCTAACTTCCACCGTGTGAAAAAGGAGCCGCCTGTACATGGCTAGATATACCCCTGAAACTTACTTTCTAAACCCCGCCCACGAAGAAATTGTGAAGTCTCGATATTATTTGATGAATCAAAAGGGCGAGTGTATAGAGACGAATGTTTTCCAAGTCTTCGAAAGGGTCAATAACTATATTTATAGGAATGACCTGGAACATAAGGACATAGCTCAGAGACTATGTGAAGAAAAGAAAATTATGTATGCTGGACGTCCCCTAGCTCAGGCGGGCACCGGTATAAAGAATCTGTTTAACTGTTTCGTTCTTGGTATTGAGGATAACCGAGAGGCTATATCTGAATGCCAGAGAATTCATTTTCATATTCAGGCCCATGGCGGGGGTACCGGCATTAACTTTTCAAAGCTCCGCCCAAGCGGCTCTTGGTGTAAAGGGGCCAACGCCCGTTCCAGCGGACCTGAAGGTTTTATTACTGCGATGGGGTATCTGTCTTCTAATATTCAACAAGGTGGCAACCGAAGTGGCGCTAACATGGGAATATTGGAAGATTGGCACCCCGGACTACTGAAATTTATTACCAAGAAGTCCAGGTCTAACTGGGAAAACATTAGAAAATTCTCTGTAGTAACCAATGAGAATGCATTCAAGCAATGGCAATGGTTGAATCCCTACGCATGGCAAACATTCAATGTTTCTGTAGCCCTGTCAGATGATTTTATGAAGCAGGTTAAACGTGAGAGTCCGCGCCCGTGGAAGTTACAGTGGCAGGGAGAAGATTGGCCACTTTGGGATTTTAAGGCAGTTTTAAATAGTCCCCTCCCCAATGGAGATGTCGTAGAGGAGGAGATTGTCATTACAGTCTGTGCTTTGGATGAAGAGGTCGCTCTCCATGAGGCCCTTAATGAGGTTCCTTTTAGAAACAAAGAGTCCGTAGGCCTGGTATTAGAGAACGGACCATACCACATCACTGCATATGAATGGTTCGAGAAGATTTGTACCAACGCTTGGGAGGATGGCTGCCCCGGAATATTTTTTATAGATAAGGCCCGGGCTTATCACAACGGAGAATACTTTAATCCTCTAGACGCGACCAACCCCTGCGCAGAGCAGATTCTACCCCAATGGTCAGTTTGTTGTCTATCCAGTATAGTTTTGCCCGAGTTTGTTACTGAAGAAGGCGATATAGATTGGGATGGTTTGAAGGAAGCAGTAATTGTATTAATACGTTCTCTCAACCACATTACTTTAATGAACGAGACGGGTGTAGATAAGATAGACACCAATGCTTTAAGAGAGCGTCGCATCGGTCTTGGAACTATAGGTATGCATGAACTTTTGATTAGGGTTTCTGCCCGGAAGAATGAAGATTGCCGCTATAGTTCGGCGGAGGGAAGAGCAGTAGCTAAGAAAATTTTGAAGTTCATTAAGCATACAGCTTATGAATCATCCATTGAGATGGCTAAAGAGATCGGACCATTCGCAGATTTTGATTATGATGGGTTTGCTGAGAGTAAGTTTATACAGCAGCTTATCAAAGAGCGTCCTGATCTCGGGGAGGCAATGAAAAAACATGGGATCGCGAATGTCACGATACTCACGCAAGCCCCCACGGGGACAACAGGGACCGCTACAGGTTATTCTAGCGGTTGCGAACCTTATTTTTCCATGGCTTATATTCGCAACTCTAATGTCGGCAGCTTTATGGATGGCTGCCCTTCTTTTAGAACATGGCTCGCTGATAAAGGAATTGATTTCGCAGATTATGATTACAGTCTTCGGGAGCTAAGGCGCAGATTCAAGAGGGTACCAAAGTATTTCGAGGAAGCTCAGGATATAGCTTGGGAGGACCACCTTGCGATGCAGGCGGTCTTTGCAGAGCAGGTTGATAGCTCGGTGTCCAAGACGATAAATCTCCCGTCTGACGCGGATGTAGAGGATATCATGGACGCTTACGTCTCTGCTTATGACCTGAATATCAAATCTACGGCTATTTACAGAGATGGTTCTAAGGCTCAAATTCTGGAGACTCTTAAGGGTAGCCAAAAGAGTTCAAAAAATAGGCCAAAGACTGTTATGACTGTTCAATCCCCTGTGCGAGGGGAGGTACTGGAGTGTGATATCCACACGACCAGTGTGAAGGGACAGAAGTGGAAGGTGCTGGTGGGCCTCTTGCACGGGAAGCCCTATGAGACCTTCTGTTTTCCGGAAGAACAAATCGAAATACCGGCCAGTAAAACCGAGGGGCTTATGTGCCGAGCAGAGCAAGGAAGGTATGACCTCTCCATAGGGGAAGAGGATAACAAATACGTTATCAAGAACATCGCAGCGCTGTTGTTGAATGATGAACACCGTATGGTAACGAGATTGCTTTCTGCCAATCTCCGTCACGGTACCCCTCTGAGCGCGGTCATCGGGCAGCTGTCTAAGTGCGAGGGTGACGTCACGGCCTTCAGTAAAGCGATGATGAGAGTGTTGAGAAAATATATCTCGGACGAAGAGTATCTAGAGATATCAAGATGTTCCATGTGTGGTTCCGCAAACCTCATTCTACACGCAGGTTGTTTAGAGTGTGCGGATTGTGGGACCAGCGCGTGCGAATGAACGGGGAGTAATTCCGGGGAGTGAAGGAAGGTCAAATGATTGGCCAAAAAACTAACTCCAACAGTAAGATGTGAGGTTTGTTACAAAAAATATAAGTCACTTGCTGGCCATTTAAGAAAGCACGGTTACAAAGCCAAGCGATACAAGGAGGAGTTCAACGCTCTCACTGTATCTCCGCTGACTTTACACCGTATTAAAATGGCACGCCTGAGGTTTATCCTCAGACAGCGCGCTCCAAAAAAAGAAATAGCAGTTGGTACTGGAACGCCACATACCGAAGAGGCCAAACAAAAGATTAGTGCGGCTCGCAGCGGTAAGAAGCTTTCTAGTGCTCATAAGATGGCAATTAGTGCTGGTCTTTTAGGGCATGAAGTCAGTGAGTTAACTCGTGAACTACTGCGTAACGTTGATTTCACTGATGAAAGGCGGAAGAATATTTCCAAGGCCCAGTCCGCGGAGAAAAGTAACTCCTGGAAGGGTGGAAAGTCCAGACACCTTTACTTTGGGAAGGGTAAGTATCGTCTAAAGAAAATCTTTGGGGACCCGTTGAAATGCTTTTTCCCTGGCTGTACTAAGATAGAGGGAGAAAATGTTAAGAGCGTGGACTGCCACCATTTGGATGGCGACCACGAGAACAATCCCCTAGACGGTATGAATTGGCTGCCACTTTGTAGACGGCATCACATGCTTTCTGACGGCAGACTAAAAACTGCCACAAAGGAAGAGGTGAAAGAGGCCAGAGATTTGGGATATAAGGTACATGCCACTCATAT
>Ga0114923_10002285_pt1 | contig 13035 bp, 19 predicted proteins | sample SumtaG_FD_89578 | JGI IMG/M metagenome (GOLD analysis project Ga0114923, IMG submission 89578) | Deep subsurface microbial communities from Indian Ocean to uncover new lineages of life (NeLLi) - Sumatra_00157 metaG | ecosystem: Environmental > Aquatic > Marine > Oceanic > Sediment | place: near... | reverse complement strand
TGGCTATGGAGGAGCTTCTGGAATTATTCGGCCCGGACAGCCTTGAAAAAGTATGGCATGGAGATCTGCGTCACTATGGGGCAAATCTCCTGGCGGCTTCCACTGGCTCACGGTTAGGGGAAGTGCAGGGACTTCAACGCCAGTACGTTTTCCCTGGATATATCAAAATAGTCCACGGTTGGGACGATCGGTATGGGCTCTCCGCCCCGAAGTGGAATAGTACCCGTGCCGTGCCGATCCCCCGAAAGACAGCGGAGGCTCTATCTGCTCTCATGGCCGTGTCCCGATGGGGGGAACCTGAACCGGAGGATATCCTTTTCTGGAGCCGGGACAGACATACACCACTTTCAAAAACCGCCATCCTGAAACAGTTCAAGCAAGCGCTCAAGAGAATCGGTATTGATGAAACCGAGCGGAAAAAGCGAGTTCTGGTCTTCCATTCCTACCGCCACGGCTTCAATACACTGATACGGGGCAAGATATCAGACGAGCAACTTAGAAGAGTAACCGGACATAAAACTCTGGCGATGTCGGATAACTACGATCATGCTGGTGCTGAGCACCTGCGGGACGTGCTGGCGGCGCAGGAGGTGCTGTTTTCCCTTTGACTCTTTGATTTAGAAAAGCTGGGGGGTGTTCTAAACTATTATAAAAAAAGCCCCCGGTTAAGGATCGGCATTTCAGTGGCAATTTATATATTTACTAAACATTTGTTGACTATTTTCTGGATTCTAATGCCATTTCACAATAAAACGCTCAAGATCTGGATATAAATCATTGACAATGATATTATATGTGCTATCAATGTAAGTAAGAACATGGATGAAAATGTACTCTGTAATCCTAAGAACGTTCGCTTTGACGATTTGCTGAAAATTTGCATGAAATATTTTGTAGATTACAGGGTAAAAGGCAGCCACTATATTTTTAAAATGCCTTGGCCTGGGGACCCAAGGATAAACCTACAAAAAGATGGTAAGATGGCTAAACCATATCAAGTGAAGGATGTGGCCAGAGCCATCGAAAAACTGAGAGAAAAAGGAGCAGAGAGTGCAACCTAAAGCTGATAAGTATTCTTATCGTATTGTGTGGTCGGAAGAGGATAAGGTCCACGTAGCTAGGTGCTTAGAATTTCCTTCTTTAGCAGCACATGCTGAAAGTGCCGATTTGGCTTTAAAGGAAATCGGAGATGTAGTACAAGGGGTTCTGGATTGGATGCAAAAGGATGGTGAAAAAATGCCCGAACCTCTCGGTCTAAAAAAATTCCGAGGACAGGTTTCCTTACGCATGCCTCCAGAAGTCCATCGGAACCTATCAATCAAATCATCTGAAGAAGGTGTCTCTTTAAACCAGTATATTCTTTCAAAAATCTGTATAGCTTGATCATCGAGAGTTCTTATCCTCAGCATTAAGCACACCCCCCCGCAAATAAAAAAGCCCCCGTTGCCGGGGGCTGATTTACAAAACTCGATAGGTCCGAGGTTTGTTCACTCATCTACTAAACTCTTAATGATACCGTCCAGATCATCTCCGGCAATGGGAAGCAAGGCATGCACAGGGGCTTCCGTATCCGCATCAAGACCTATTTTAATATAACCCATGATGAGCTCTGAGGGTTCTATGTCCTGCAATTGAGCGATCCTGTGAACCAAGTCGTACTGTTCAGTTGAAAGATCAATGGTAATTCCTTCATGCTGCACCCCTAACCTGATTGATCACATCGGTGATTTCTTCATCATCAAAGCCGACATTAAGCCCGGCATGACTGAAGGCATCCTCATCAGCACGAAGGCTGCCTTCCGTAGCCTCCAGTATCCACTGTTCCACAGATACCTCATAGATCTTGGCGAGGCGCTTAATCATGAGTATGTGCTCAGGGCTGAGGGTCAAAATGACTTCTACATTTTTGCATTTTTTCTTAGACATGTTACACTCCTTGTCCTCGAGTGCTTATCCTTTTTTACAAAGCCAGGGAAGACCGGCGGACAAGTCAACCGGCTTTCGCCTCCGGGGTATCCCCCTTCAGTTATCCCCGGCTACCCTTAAAATCGGCCCGTTAGGGCAGCCAGGCAACCTATTTCTTACCTCCTTTCTGCAGTATTTTTCTCATAGTTATCTTTCTAGGCCAGGGCCAGCAACCGCTCAAAATATGGAGCTGCCGGCTCTTCATCGTGAATATAGTGCTTCACTAACACATCAATATTGGCATGCCGGGTCTTCTCCTGGATCGCCTTAAGCTTCATGCCTTGCTTATAAAGAAGTGTTGCGACAGACCTGCGAAATAAGTGAGGACTGAATTGCAGGTCTCGCTTGATTATCCCGGCTTCCCTGGCAGCCGCGCCTATAGCGCTGATCCGTACCCATAACCGATGAGCTGTCATGGGCCGGACATTGTAGCCAGGATAGGCGGCCAGGCTGTAGAATAGATGATCCTCTGGCCGGGGATCTCTTTTAAATTGCTCGATGAAGTAGGCGTGAGCTGCCTCTACCGCAGAACTGAAAAACTCTTGACTTGCCTCTTTACCTCCTTTGCCGATAAAATTAGCTGTCCAGGCGCCCTCATAGTGCTCCAGGTCTCCCCATTTCAACTGACAGAGCTCAGAAGCCCGCAACCCGGAAGTAACCAGGTTGTAGACCATGGCGTGATCGGCCAGACCCTTGATTGATTTGTCTCCCTGCAGCCAGGCAAGCAGGTCCCGAGTCTCCCCTTTATTGAGCGCCTTCTTGGTTCTGTTCCCCTTCTTTGTCCGGTTCAGCTTTTTGGTAAGCTTTTCCTCCATGACTTCAAAAGGAGAGATGTAACCGGGGACTATCCTGGAGACTCCGGCAAAGAACCGCTTGAGCCCCCGGATCCGGAGACAGGCTGTGTTTCGATCCACGCGCTTAACTATGTGGTCATAGAAACCTTCGATGTGGCCAGGTGTAATCTGTAAGGGGTTCAATCCTGCTGTAAACTCGTATAACTGCTTAACACTTGTTAAGTAGGATCGGTAGGTGTTCGGGGATAATCCTGCACCCCGTAGCAGATACGTTTCCACATCCTCAAAGCTCTTGATCTGCTCGAACAACGTTCGGGCTTTGCTGAGAGCATCTAAGATGTTTGGAAAGTAGGATTGAATTTGCCGGAGAGCCTCGGCGGGCTCCTTAAATACGATTAGATCGTTCATAGCAACCTCCTTAAGATTGCTTCCTTGTGATGAATACCAGGGAAACCGGCAAGGTACCGGCTTGTCGGGCTTAAGTCCCTATCCCTGGCAGCCCTAAGTTAACCTTTTTGAGCTGCCTTTTCAACCTCCTTTTGCATAAGTCTTTCGATCTCTTCCCTAAGAGTTTTCCCTCTCTCTGCGCAAAGAGCTTTAAACTTACGCTTTATTTTTTCGTTAATATTTCTTAAGTATAATACTGACATGGTTTAAATGATAACATGTATAACAATAGCTGTCAAGAACTTTTTTTTACCCTCTCAGCAGCGCCTGGAGGGGTTAAATTTCGATTTTCTTATTGAGATCGGTAGATTGGTGCCCAGAGGATTGCCGTCAGGCCGGTTTAGCTGCAGGGTTGGTACTTGGGTACCTTGAATATAAGGGTATAGCCCGGGGGTGGGGGGGCAAGATAAGCGGAGAAAAATTACTACTTGCGTTTGCTTCGTGGCTGCTTTGCATGTTAATAAGCTGATAGCTTGATATTCTAATAGAAAAAAGCAGGCCGCTAAGCCTGCTTTAAAATGAATGTATGTTCTTATTCTTAGCCACAAAGACTAGTCGCCTTACACCATTTCCCGGTTGTTGGAGGAGAGATATTCTCCTTTTTAACTTTGAAGGGCTCAATTCGTTTAAGTATTTTTTCGAGGTTCTGCTGAGCTTCCAGTATTCTCTTTTCATGTTCAATAAAACGTTCCCCAGTCTTTCGTTTTGTCATACTTACCTCCTTAACATATAATACACTATTTTGATATTTCTGCAATAAAAAATTGATCTTTACTCTCAATACACTTGATCGCAGTATCTCGGACAAAATGATTTGTCCTTATATAAAGCTCGTACATTTTCTTCCAGAGATCACTTTTAATATCAATAAAATCTATATTCAAACCACACGACTTGGCTTCATCTCTATAAATAGGCCGCCCGTGGTCTTTTGTCTCTTTTGGCGTAAGAAATTTTTCGATATTCTTTTTTATATCATCCTCGTTCATCCCTTGCAACATCCCGGTTTTTAAACTTTTAATGGCTGAATCTTCAGACAATGCAAGGGCGGTTCTATATTCTTTGATTAGTCTTTCATCATATCTCGATAGCTGCTGTAAATATGGCTCTATGTTCCCCTTCTCTGCTATCGTTTTCTTAAACAATTCATCATAGCTCTCAACGATATTAAATACGGAAAATCGTTTTGGCCTTTCTTCTTCATCAATAACGATTTGAGGATCTACAGGACCTAATTCTGACGAGGCTCCCATGCATATTTTACTAGCTCCAAAACATATTAGAGTAGCTGCAGATTTTGCTTTTCCAGGCACAATTGCCCGGTATTCTCCACTTCCACTATAACTTCGGCATATATTAATAATTCTTTCAGCAGCGAGTGCGTCACCGCCAGGAGAATCTATAAATAACGCCAACCCCTTTGATAAGTCCATTTTTTGAAGAATCCCTTCTAACATCTGGGCATCACTATCTTCTATTCCAACTGGCGCACTAAAACTAGTAAAAAAAGAGACAATAGGTATTTTCAGTTCCTTTTCAATATCCTTAAAGAGGCTTTCCCGTGTTTCGTGCTCTTGGCCCTTTTCAATGAGGACTTTTCTAATTACCGGATCTGTATCTTTTATTGCCACTTTCCGCTCCTATGTTCATCCATGTTCAATTATATATCATTTATAGATTTTTAAAAGGATTTTTTACAAGATTCCCTTAATTCCCCCACGCTCCCATACTTGCTATCGATTCCAGCCTCTCCTCCTGCCCGTCCTCCAATAGAAAGAGGCAATTTAGGAGATTAATTTAGTATTTTTTATGTTTAGCTCTCAGATCGTTGCTTAGTTTTTTGCTCTCAGTTGTTATTTTTTCGATCTGTTTTGCAAGTTCTTTAGGGTCTTTTGAAATATCAATTTCATTCATAAACTTAATCGCATGTACAAAATATATTTGCGGGGGAAGCATAGGTCCTCCCTCATGTTTTACCTTTTCTAAATGTGCCTGATATTCTGCAATTGCTATTTGAACGGCGAGTTCCTGTTTGTGTCTTTGCTCCTCTGATTTTTTATTGATTTTTGTAAGCCATACCGAGAAAAAACCGCCTACAGACGCACCTACACCAGCGCCGATAATAGCTGCAATAGCAGGATCCATTTTGACCTCCTAAAATCGTATTAATTCCTCCACATCCCCACCTTCTCCTTAAGCCTCTCCTTCCCTTCCGGGCAGTCATCTGTCAGTTCTTCCCTGGTAAACACTATCTCTCTTCTCTCCCGCCCATTATACACCATCAGGCGCCGATCCTTCCACTCATAGGCGTTGATCTTGTCAGGGATCTCCTGCAACAGGTCTTCTATGTTGCGTTTGGCAAGGAACATACGGGATTGGGTGGTCATGGGGAGCTACTCCTCTGGTAGTTTATTACCACAATCGGGTGAACATAGTCCATACCCTCATGGAACATTCAACCGCACCAAGATAACCGGCAGATCATTACCCCATAAAAAAGGCCGCTATATCCAGTTGGAAAAAGCGGCCAAAAAACGGGTTATGGGCAAAAGGAGCAAAATCCCATCAACCCGGTTTATTCTTCTTCAGGCTTCTCCTCGTCGAGATTAGCCTGGAGCTCCTCTGTCCTGGCTGCCGCCCGTGCTGTTAGACCGAAAGGATCGTCTATCTCTTCTTGGGTGCGCTGGAAGGGTGCGACTGGAGCCGTCTGCTTTTTCTGGCCGACAGCGGGTCCATCCTGATCATCAGGAGCAGGAGGGGGAGCTGGTAAATCGTTCAGCGAATCATAAGGATTGACCCGCAGCCGCTCTTTTTCCTCTGGTGTCATCAGTGAGGCAGGTTGAACCCTACCATGTTGTGGTATCCAGCTAACCCTTCCCTTGCAGGCAGAAGTACCCGCCAGGTCAGCCTGCTGGCCAGCGGCCGGAGCGTTATCCTGGCGGATGGAGAAGCCGTCTTCCGGACCCGGGGGATCGCCCCCGTCTTCCGGCAGCCAGGGCTGACCAGGCAAATATTTACGCCCGTTGTAAACTGTCTCCATGCAGCAAATATAATTAATCATCGCTCCTTCCTTATTTCCTCAGAATGTCGGGTCCCGAGAAGTCTCTCAAAATATCTTTTTCCTCTTTTGGCGCTGAAGGAGCTTGCAAACCACTCTTTGAGACAAAACCGCAGAAACCACGCCCGGCTGTGGCCACCAGGCCAGCACCAAACTTTAACACGGGCTTTCGGCTCTTAGGAACCGGAGCAGGATTATCCCGGGGTGAGTTGGGCTGCTCGATAACCGCATAAGCTTGAGGTAGTCCGATCCGAGCTTCAACCTTGAAAGTCAGTCCGCTTTCAACGCTGTAATGCAAGATCAGGGAACCGGTTCCGTTATCCTCCACATGGGATAGTACCGGCATACCACACAGCCCCTCCGGAGGCTCGAACCCGGCCCAGCCTTTGTCTGGCGGGCCTACACCCGGGCGCCTAGTGACGATATCACCACGCTTATAAAGATGAGAGTCAAGTAAACACACAAAGTATTTTTCCATTCTACCTCCTGGTCGGCAGCAGTTTGCCGGGACCCTTTGGCTTTTCCACCTTCTTTTTCTTTAATTTTTCATCAAAATGGGGGTCGCGGTAATCCAACTTTGGCTCCTCCGGCTCCTTTTCAAACATGCTGTCGATGATTGCCTGCACCCCAGGCGTCACATCCTTGAACTGCGGTTCGCGGGCCACCATTTTTTTCTGGACATCAGAGAGATCACCCCCTGCTATGGCAGCAAACACGGCTGTTTTAGCGTCGGGGAAAGGCTCCAGGGCCAAGAAGATTTCTTTCTTCAAGGATATCCACGTCGGATTGATCAGGATTGAAATTTCCGGTTCCCGAGGGAAGCGGCCCAGCAGCTTGCCTAAAAGCTCGATCAAAGCCCGTATCTCCTTGCTCACGAGGACAACCTCTCGCAATTCCTCGCCGTCCTTTGCCTTTCGGAGGAAGGCGTGGAGAAGGCGCTGGAGATCCTTGACCTGGGCTGTGATCTCCTCACGTTCGATAAGTCCCTCAGTATGATATTGCTCCTGCATTTGGCTGGTAATGTGACCGTTTCTAAAATGCCTGCCGAGAGCGACATGAGAGACTCCGTACTCCGCTGCGATGGTACGTAATGGAATGCCCGCCACCAGGTCCCTGTCTATGTCAGCACGCCTCGGATGAGCGCAAGTTTTACACGTATTACCCATTTAAACCCCTTTGATAATGCCGCTGCCGGCGCCCGTGTACCGTAATGTGTCAGTTGAATACGGGCTATTATTTGTCGGCGTCCATCCGGAGATTCTTTGCAAGCTGCCAGTTCTTGCAGCGAGTCATCTCTTTGTACTTGTATTTCGCACCCGCCAGGTCTGCACCCTCGAGGTCCGTCAGGTGATCTGCCCGGATATCACGGAGATCGGCATTTCGTAGGTTGCAGCCAACGAAAGAGGCGCCACGAACATCAGCGTTCCGCAGGTCACTACCATGGAGACTGCCATTAAAAGTTGACCCTGAAAGATCAGCTCCGGACAATCGGGCATCTTTGAAATCCCGGACACCAAAGTCCATATTGGGAAGTGCGGCGTTGGTGAGCTGCCTGGAATTGTGCTGTACCATGTCACGAATGTCGCTGTAGTCGCCAGTCCCGCCATGAAGAATATTGCCCTCTACGTCACGAATGGTGCTCGCCACACGGCCATCATCCGACACCCTGGCGTATCGTGGGCTTTGGGGTGGGTAAACGGTTCGGGCAATTTCATCCAAACTGCGGGGCTCTTTCGATTCCTTGACCTGCTCGGTTTCCGGCTCCTGGACCTCTTCGACCTCTTCCTTCCTAGCCGCATCGGGATACAGCAGCTTAGCGATGTCTTCATCTGTTCTATTCCCTATTTCTTCAACCATAATGACCTCCTTTATTTACCGTATATTAGTTCGGCAATTTCTTCGTCCGTTCGGTTGCCAGCCCGAAATTCTTCTTTTTGTGCCGGTTCTGCTTCGATTCCGGCTTCTTCTGGCGCAACAATCCCCTCGTCCGCCGCTACCATCGCATCGATCTCCTCATTGCTGAGTTCCTTCCCTTCCGGGAGGCTGCGGTTCCAGCGATCCCAGCGCTCCTGGTTCCCTGCTTCAAGTGCGGCGTCACCTCGCACCCTCGCCTCATATTCCTCTTTTTCCTCAACCCCACGATCCCCTGATAACCGCTTTCCCATTGTATCGAATCGCCAAGGGAATTGCACCTTTTCCTCCGGAGTGCCTATGATGTCCACCATTTCAAAACTCCACCTTTGCTTTTCTCTCGGATCGGCCGGCTGTCGCACCGGCAGCAGCAGGGTTCAGAGCAGCTTTAATGGCTGCAGGGCTGCCGGCACCGATTATTTTTTCAGCAATCTTCCTGGCTGCCGGGTCTTTGCGGATCAACGCCAGCGTTTCTTCTTTATTCTTTGTACCCAGGGCAGACTGAAGCGACTTCAAGAGCTGCTCAGAGCCTTCGCCCAGCTGCGCTTCAAAATCTATTTTCTTAGCCATCTTCGCCTTCCTTCTCGACCAGCACCGTACCCGCAGGACCGAGATGCTTCGGGTCGGTCACCTCTTTAACCGGCTCGAAATACTCCATGCACGGGTGATCAAAGGGCAGATCGTACACCTTTCCCTTTTCGTACAAGAACCGTTCATCAGAAGTATCCTGCAAGCACACCACTTTGACCATCTTCTTTGCCTTAAACTCCTCTATATTTTCCATTTTCATCTCCCTGCAGGACCAGGTTTCCCCGGCCCTGCTTTTATATTTTCTTCTTCTTCTGCTGGTTCCCCTTCAATTAAACGCCTGGTTGGCTTTGGATTTGGTGGCTGATCATTTCCTCCAAATCGTTCGGCTGGCCGGAGAATAACCTCCAGGTGGCCCTTATCTTATCCGATCAACGACCGGTAATTTTCTGCCAATTACCTTACCCCCTCGCCTTCACTCCCTTCCGGAGAAAATAGCAGCAGAGAGAACAACGTCTGAAGGTCTAATTTCTATAGGCATTATGATCCTCTCCTAAAAACTTTGAACAGCTTTGTAAAAGGAGCCCGCCGCTGAAGCATATCCACCTATCTTAGCCCACTTAACTATGTCGCTTTTGTTTTGTTGCAGTTCTCTCTTTTTCCGTTCCAGCTCCGTTTGCCTTCGGGTATACTGCGCTGTCAACATTGACTCTTCCGCACCAATATCAGCCATAGCGGTCTTGAGCCTCAATCCGCCGATAGCTATGCCTGCGCTTCCTTTCTCTATCGTTCGATCGGCAGCAGCAGCGGCCTGGTCTACCTTTTGTTGTGCAGCAAGAAGAGGCGATCCTTTTGCTCTCACCCCAGAAGCTCCCAGTTTAGCTTCCTCAGAGGATGCAACCATTTCAACTTGGGTCATCGCCATTTTCCCCTCAAAGGCAGCTTGAGCACCTTGCTCTTTAAGCGAGAGAATACCCTCTTCCTTTGTTGCACCGATTCTCCGGTCGGCTTCGGCAGATATTTCTGCACTTCGAGCCTTAACATCAGCAATGGCTTGGCTGTAATCCCCAATTCCTTCTTCAATTTTCAATTCGGTTGCTTCACCTGTCGCAACAGCAGCAGCAATCATAAAGCCAACTTCCGCTATCGCTGCGCCTGCACTAACCGTATTAGCCATCCTGTTCCCCCTTTTTTCTCACCAATGCATACAGAATCATGTCTTCTCCATGGAAACCATAACGCCTCATCAATGCTTCCGGTTTGAATCCAAGACGTTCATCAAATCGAATCGCTTCCGGACAGCCAACCGGATCTAGAGCCGCCTGTAAACGCACATAGTCCTTAAAGGTGATATCAAGTAATTCTCTCGCCACTATCCATGTGTGCGGATATTTCTTTGCAAGAGGCGAAAACACAGCCCATATCTCCCCAACACCAGGCCACATGTCATGAATCCCACAAATAAACACAATCTGGCCTTGTGGATCCACCACAGTGGAAGCCGGCCCAGCCTTCTCTTTATACACCGACCACTCTTCAATCGGTTGCCCCTCCCGACATTTACGCTCATATTCCATTAGTTCGATGTTCAGAAAATCAGCTGGTTCATAAGGTCGCACTTTTAACTTTGTCATTTTTCTACTCCTCAATTTCCTACAAATATGATAGGTGGCAGCAGGTATACCCCGTCATCGTTCTGTTCAACAAAACCCTTTTTTAATAAGTTCTGCATAAAAAATTCACAGAGAGCAGGAGTTGATCTTGGATCATCAGGACATTCCTCTCGATGCGTTTTCGTCATACCCTCCAAAAACCTCTCCCATTGCGCCTCAATTTCCTTCGGCGTAAGCTGTACATCTACTGTGTTGCCGTTTATATATCTCATAACCAGTTACTCCTCCGGCCGGGTATCCAAACCCAGCACAATTTTAATTTCATAGCACAATACTCCCAGCTCCTGACTGACTCCCAGTGCAGTCATTTTTCATATCTTATCTTGCTCCGCCTTCTCTTCCTTCAATATCCCCTCCAAAATGACAGTTGTGACAGAAAACCACGTTTTTAGTTTTACAATGGATATTTCTACTTTTTACCATTGGGAACCTAAAAACGTGACAAAGTGTCATTCTGTCATAAATAAGCGTCATTTTTTACCGCAACTCCTTTGATACCGCGTGATGTCGCCACCCGATCGCGGTGTATGAACGCGAAACGCTCAACCAATAAATCCACCAACCGCCTGGCCGTTATCCTCTTGTCCCCTGAAAAGCCTTCATAGAGCTCAAGCAATTTTTGATTGGATACGAATTCATACTCACTATGAGTCAGTGAATCGTCGAAAAAACGTTCAATCAAGTCATTGTCATGCCGGTACTTTTCCTTCAGGGCTTTGCAGGTGAAGGATTCTAATATCTTGCCATTGTAGCTTTCGCGTAAATCAATAAAATCATAGATCAGATAACGGATAATTCCGGCATTTTCTTCTACAAGCTCCGCCATGAGTAGGTCTATTTCTCTGGCCGGATGTAGATTCTCAGCTTTGACACCACGGTTTAGGTATATTAATTTGTCTTCTGCGCTGGCATGGAATACAGATTCAAAGGGCAAGACCAGAAGCCTTGATAGAAAAGCCATATCATCTGCAGGATAAAAAGTCGGAAGTTTATTGCAAAGTGCATTAAGGCTCCATGTCTGTAAAAACTGAACTGATTTCTCACCCTTGTTCTCTCCCCGGATATACGAAAGGGAAGTGAGCCTTTTGATTTGTGCAATGTTAAAGTGACCGCCTACTTCATCAAAAAACCCTACAGTCTTTCCCCGTAATTCGATTTCTCCAAATCGGCGCTCTGATTTATCAGCATTCCGCAGGATAAGAGCGCCCTTAAGCGATGCTGCGCGGGCGCCTAATATTTTTATCAATAAATCCATGAGGGTGTTTTTAGCGTTATTGCCGAGCGGGCCATACCAAATAGTAAAATACTTACAGCCCTTATTTGAGATTGCAAGGGATAGACAATACCTGGCAGTAACCAGCGTTTCCGGATCAGGGAATAACTGCTGTAGGAATTGATCATATTTTAAAGTTTCCTTGGCGCTCAATATTTCTTCAGCTTTATACGGAATAGGGTCAAAAAAGTATTCACCTGGTTTCGGATCACGTGCACAGGGCGTTTTTTCTGAGAAATCGATTACCTTATCAAGGCATGGAAGTGCTTCAGCTGTCTCGTTCCTCGGGATCGGGTCCAGGATTACCCCCTCGGCATAAAGGGCAAGCACACCGTTAAGGAAGTCGCGGGTTCTGCATTTTTTAAGGGCATTCCCCATTTGCGAATATACTTCTTTAACATCTTTACTACTGATGTTTTGCTTAAGGCAGTGGAAAGAATTGTTGATTGACTGCTCAAGCACTTCGCGTGCCGTCGCCTTCGGATTTTGAACTTTCTGGTAATAGCATTCCCCTGGTTTTTTGAAATAGAAATCTCCATTACCCCTGCGGTCGAATGGTTCAAACAGATAATCCTTGAGATGCAGCTGCAAGACATCAGCTCCGGAGCCATGGGATAAACTTCTAAAAAAATCGATTTCTACATTATCCATGTCCGCCGGTTCATAACGGCTTACACTTTTTGCAATTGATTTAACTTCCTCCCTCGATAATGGCGGGGAGCAGCGATTCTCATTTTCTGCTATCAGGGCAGCCAGAATCGTCTCGCTATCCGCGCCCTGACGCCGCATGGATCCCGCAAGCTGGGTTAATCGGTTATTCCTGCTACCTGCTTGGGTAGTCTTTCCTGAGGTAATTTGTTGCTTATTATCTTTCCATGATCTTGAAATCAGAAGTTTGAGCAGCCCTGCAGGGCACTTGGCGGGGGCTCCACCATTGGAGACAAGCTTATATTCCCGGCCATCGGCATAAAACGAGCCAGGGAGGGTAATGCAGCCGCCATCGGCCTTCACTTCAATCCCGGGGAAGCCCTGAATCTCGGAGCTGTTACGAATCTCGCCATTAACCTGCCCCCCGGGGTACACGAAGAAAACATGGCCGCCTCCGGAAGGGGTACGAGACCGCATGCCTGGCAGCTTCCCAAATTGCTTTTCAAGCTTCAGGAAAGATTTCTTACCGGGCAATCCGTTTTTGACATCCACATCCAGGACAATTATACCGGAGCGCTTTCCGGTCACTACGGCATAATTAGCTTTCGGGAATTGCTTCCCCCAGGCCCGGATCTGTTCAGGATCGTCACTTGCGACGTTTGGCCAATCTTTAATGCAGGGATGCTTATTCCTGTCCTGGGGGAATAGCTTCCATCCCATTCCAGCGAATCTTAGCGC
>Ga0114923_10002284_pt1 | contig 13035 bp, 10 predicted proteins | sample SumtaG_FD_89578 | JGI IMG/M metagenome (GOLD analysis project Ga0114923, IMG submission 89578) | Deep subsurface microbial communities from Indian Ocean to uncover new lineages of life (NeLLi) - Sumatra_00157 metaG | ecosystem: Environmental > Aquatic > Marine > Oceanic > Sediment | place: near... | reverse complement strand
CCAAAAGTTAGTTTTGTAATACCCACACTTAACGCGGGAAGTGTCCTTTCAAACTGTTTGGAGTCCATTTTTATACAAGATTACCCAAAAGACAGAATTGAGATAATAATTTCGGATGGCGGATCGTCGGATAATACTCTCGATATAGCTAATGAATTTAAATGCAAAATCGTGAAGAACCCACTTAAGACAGGTGAGTCGGGAAAGGCTGTGGGTGTGAGAGAGGCAAAAGGTGAATATATCGCTCTTGTTGATTCTGATAATATTTTAAGTTCAAAAACCTGGCTTAAAGAAATGGTAAAACCCCTAGTTAAACACAAAGATTTTGTGGGGAGCGAACCGTGGGAGTATACCTGGAGAAAAGAGGATGGATTTATAGATCGATACTGCTCGCTTGTTGGGGTGAACGATCCCTTAGTACTTTTTACAGGAAACTACGATCGTTTAAACCTGCTGTCTGGAAGGTGGACCGAGATAGATCACCAGGAAGAAGATCACAAGAAATATATTTTAGCAACTTTTGATAGGAAAGGCTTGCCCACAATTGGTGCAAACGGAACTATTTTTAGATCCAGTTATTTAAAAAAGGAGTTAGGTAATTTAGATTACCTTTTTGACGTTGATATTGTTGCAAAAACTATAAAGTCCAAAGGCTCCGTTAAATTTATTAAGGTGAAGATTGGGATAATACATACATTTTGTGGCAACGACATTTTTAAATTTAGCCGTAAACAGAGAAGAAGAATAAGAGACTATATCTTTCACAAATTTAATTCGAAGCGTGATTATGCTTGGGAAAACGCACGTAACACAGTAGGCATAGCTAAGTTTATTTTAAGCTGTATCACTGTGCTGCCTCTTTTTGTGAGTTCGGTAAGGGGGTATATTAGAAAAAGAGATCTTGCCTGGTTTTTTCATCCACTCGCGTGTGAAATTACACTTTGGCAGTATGGGTTGTGGAGTATATTGAGTTTGTTCAAAAAGTCTGAGGTGAGTAGAAAGAAATGGAAGCAATAAAGAAAAACTATCAGCTCGATTTTATTGGGATCGGTTCTTCTAAATCGGGATCATCTTGGGTGTCAGCCTGTTTATTAGAGCATCCGCAGATAAACATTCCTAAAGAAAAGTCTTTGTTCTTTTTTAACACCGATTATGGAAACCAGTATGTGAAAGACAATTGGTCGAATTGGTCGAAGGGATTCGAGTGGTATTTAAGTAGGTTACCCCCAGTGGAAAAAAACAAGATAAGAGGAGAATTTGGTATAAGTTATTTGCATGACCCTATTGCTTATAAGCGTATAAAAAAGGTTTTTCCAAACACAAAAATTCTAGTAAGTTTAAGAAACCCCGTAGAAATGGTTTACTCACTTTATTGGTATAACGCCGCAACAGTGGAGGCCAAAGTTCCATCAACATTTGAAAAGGCAGTGGAAAAAGGATTATTCATAAATCGTGGCAAATATTTTTCACATATTAAAAAATTTTATTCAGTTTTTTCAAAGGAAAACGTTCATATTATTATTTTTGACGATATAAAAGAAAAACCAGAAAAGGTAGTTCAGAATTTGTATCGGTTTTTAAATGTCAATCAGGAATTTAAACCAGGAGTTCTGCGGAAAAAAGTATATTCTTCTATTGGAAATAGAAGCGTACTACTAAAGAATATTTGTTACACTGTTTTTTCTTGGATTAATAAATTTAAAATTACTTGGTTACGTGATTTTTTATTAGAAAACCCAATTTTTTATCGTGTATATAGTGCAGTAAATGTAAAAAGTAAAAAATACCCTCCATTAGATGACGAGACAAAAAATATGTTGCGAGAGTATTATAAAAAGGATATAGAGAAACTAGAAAAGCTTATCGGTATTGAATTGTGTAAGTGGAAATAAAAAAATGAAAATTGGAATCTTAATTGACAGGTTAAATATTGGTGGTGTAGAAAAGAGCGCCATCCAGGAAGTACGTGCTTTAAACAAATTGCGCGCGGATGCTACGTTGATTGTGTTAAGTAGGAAATCAGTGGTTAAGTTAGCCCACAAAGATTTGCTTAAGGGTGTTCCTGTAATATTTTTAGATGATAGGTTTCCGAAATTGCTTAAATTTACGTTTAAATTTCCAGGATTCGCATTTTTTTCTTTTTTTCATATTTCTTATCCACTAATACTTCCATTTTTTGTTAAAAGGGGCGAGTTTAAGTACATAATTAGTCATGGATCTTATACAACACTGTCGGCTTTGAGTTTGAAAATCACTAAAGGAATTCCTTATTCAATATACTTTTGGGATCCCGTTAAGTACATTATTAGGAGGGTGTATGTAGGTAGATTTCCTTCTTTGATGATAAGTTTATTTTCCTCACTTGGCACTCTTATTGACGGCTTGTTATCAACCAATTCTGATCATGTGTTTGTGGCGGCCAATACGCATGATACCTATTTAACAAGATTTGTGAAGAAAGAAAATATTGTTGTTGTTCCGCCGGGAACATACATTGGAAAAAGAGCTGCGAAAAAGGGTAAGCATGTATTAATGGTAACTACGTGGAAAAAAGGAAAGAACCCGGAATATGTTTTTGAAATAGTGGAAAAACTTCCTGATATTAAATTAAAGATGGTGGGTGGTTGGTTAGATCCAGCAATGTTGTCTAACTTCAAAGAGGAGATAAAAAATAGGGGTTTTGAAGATAATATCGAGTTGTGTGGAGCTGCCGATGAGGAAATGCTTGCGCAAATTTACCCCAAGGCGTTGGTTCACCTAACAACAAATCTAGAAAAGGGCTTCGGTATGCCTGTGTTAGAAGCTGCGGCTTGCGGCACATTATCGATAGTAGCAAAGGGAAGTGGTGTTTGCTCTGTGTTTAAACATGGAATTGATACTTTTATTACAGAGGAAAGAGATACAAAGAAGATTGCTAAGTACATAAAAAAATTAATAGAAAATCCGTCAATTGCCAAAAAAATGGGTAACAGTGCATACGAGCGTGTAAAGAACGATTTTTCGTGGAAAGCACATGTGCAAAAACTTTTCAAAAATATTAACGTTTTTTAGTTAGGTTTGTATTTCCCAGGAACTTTCTTTCAAGGTTTTTTGTTTTTAGAGAAATAGTAAAGTGGTGAGATGGCCACTTGACTAGACCGTAAGGAATTTTGTTGTGCAGCCATCTTAAATCAATGTAATTCCACACACCCTCAACAATGACCCTAGAGCCGTTCCGTTTGAGAAGCCTTTTTATTTTTCGTAATGTAAACGGTTTTTCCACAGGTTGATCGGTGTGACCGAATAGGGCTAACAGTGGCCTTCTCAAGTATTCTAAGCCAAATGGGAGGGCTGCGTGTACCACTAATATTTGCATTTCTGAAACCCTAACCATTTCAGAAATTGCCTTTTCCTGGTTTTCTATATGTTCCAATACCCCGACACTTACAGCGATTTCAAATTCATTTTTCTTAAAGGGTAAGTTTTCTGCCGATGCCCTTACAACTTTCTTCACACCCAGTTTTTTAGCTCTTTTTAAGGCTTCGTCAGAGATATCAACACCTACTGTTTCTGGCGAAAACATCGAAATAGAACCATATCCGCACCCAATATCTACACTCTTCTTTCCCTTTAAGATAAGGCCTAGTGTTTTGTAATATTCTACTTCTTCCATGTAAATATCGTCCTTACGTCTGTTGTGCCATTCGTTATATTTTTGTTTGTGTGTTTTCATTGGATTTTATTTTAGCATCTCATTTGTGGTGTAAGATTATTGTTGATGAAAGTAGGTGTTAACTCAAGAATCTATTCATCTGAATTTACTGGGATTCAGAATTATATTAGAGGTTTATATAATGCGATATCGAAAATTGATAGCAATAATAAATATACTTTTTTTCAAATGTCAAAAGAAAAGAAGTTGGGAAAAACACTAACAACATCTTTACCAAAAAATAAGCTAAGTAACGTTCTTTTTGATCTCTTTTTAGTAAGTAAGCACATTCGAAATAGTGGGGTGTCGGTATTTCATGGAGCAGCCAATGTTTTACCCTTTAATAGGATGGGGGGAGTTAAATATGTGGTTACAATACATGATTTGTTTGTAATGATCGATCCTGCTATGGCTCTGAAGCTTCATGGCCAATTCTATTACAGGGCTGTTTTAAAGCGTACGATAAAAAATGCTGATTTAATTATCGTTTATTCGGAAAGCACCAGGAAAGATGTAATCAAGTTTTTTAATATTAACCCAAACAAAGTAAAACTGATTTATGCGGGTGTAGATGAGTATTACTTTTCCGTCAAATCACCCCGCCGGCTTATTAAGGATAATTATTTTTTTACAGCTATGACTCATCCTACGAGGAAAAACACAGCTAGAGTTTTAGACGCCTTTTCAAAGGTACCCGATCTAAAAAAGTATAAACTGGTGGTAGCAGGTCCCGATCATATAATCGAGAAATTAACCGAAACCGCAATAAATTTGGGATTAGAAAAAAATCTTGTCCTTTTTGGGGTTGCTGATAAGAAACAAATGGCCAGCCTATACTCACACGCCCAATTCTTTGTTTTCCCCTCATTGTACGAGGGTTTTGGATTTCCTGTTTTAGAGGCGATGTTATGTGGTTGTCCCGTTATTACCTCAAATTGCAGCTCTCTTGTGGAAGTTACGCCAGATAGTAATTGGTTGGTGACTCCAGACAGTATAGATCAAATTGCCAAAAAGATGGAAAACCTAGTGGATTTGGATAATAATAAACTAAAACTGTTAATTAAAAAAAACCGCAGTTTTGCCGAGAAGTTTACGTGGGAGGCAGCAGCTCGAGAAACGGTTAAAACCTTCGAGAAGTTATCCAGACTTTCGTAATTTGAATCTGAATAAAAGTTTGTTATTCGAAAAAACAACACAAACCAACAGGGTGACAACTGAGAAAAAGGTCGAAACTAAAATACCATTTTTCAGTCTAAATTCGGAGTTATGTACAATATAAAAAGACCCATTTTCGAGCTTCTCCGAATCAACAATCCACCCATTTCCGTAGTAATTGGCTTTAAAATGATTTGCCTCAATAATATTGTTGCATTTTAACCAGCCACAATCCGTAGCGATCTTCCATCCCTCATCGTAAGTTTCGTTAAAAATAATAGGAAATTTTCCGTTTGGTAAAGATTTTGGTGTTACTTTGTATTTACTTTCCGAGATAGTTTCCACAGAGACATCAGAAGAATTATATTGACCAGTTTCTACGTTTTCGCTTATAAACATAGGTTTTTTACTTAGGTAATCTGGTGATTCTAATTCTTTAAGATATTCCTCGTAAGTAGGAATGGTTTGAATTACATCGGGGATATAAATTTTGTGTAGGTTTAATTCCTCTCTTAATTTGTGCAAAATAAGTGCGCTCTTGTCGCCAAAATTTGCTAGATAATCTTCCTTCGTGGGCTCTCCGGGGAATCTGTGAATATTTTCCCCCCCAACAACATGTGGGATGGTGAGCAAGTACTCCCTCGTAATTAAGCCAAACCTTTCTTTGTTTTCAGAATAGATATTGATAATGTTAATTACTTTATCTATGTTTTCGGATGACCATATTTTATACTTTGGTACCCCAATATAGTCAAAATCATTCATCTGGAGTGTGTGCGACACATTAAGTATTCTCATTAAGTTAGTAATTTTAATCGCACCATTGTTACTAGGCGCCACAATGAATTTTTCTATCTCGTTGTATAAGTCATTGGTTAAAACATCACCACTGTTGCCCGGGTAGTCGGTAAACCACAATGATCGCCCGTTTGTAAACAGGTCTCCGGGCCTTCCGACGTAACCTTTTTCCCAGAGGTAGCTTTTTTTGTAATAGGAATTCTTTGGCAATGTGAGAATACGGCCACCAAGAACGTTATTTTTGGTATAAGCTGATAGCTGTTTCCAATATTCAGGTATTTTTACGTATTCTCCCTTCATTGGACCATGTGTAAAGCCTCTAATTATTTGGCCGTTAAACATTGGGGAAAAAGCAAAAGGCAAATAGATCAGAAATAAAATCACAACAACAGTATGGGAAAGATCAAAATGTTTTTTTAGCAATTTTGATATGTAGTGTAAGCTTACGGGGAGTACGGCACAGAAGGAGAACAAGGAAATCAGAGTGAATTTGGAATAAGATTCGCGGAAAATTCTAAAGATTTTTACGCTTTCATAAAAATATTCGTAGATACCACCAAGGGGATCCGATTTTCCTTTTACTAAAAAAATGCCTAGGATGGAGATTCCAAGAAAGAGCAGTGTTTTTCTTCTGATTATTTCATTGGTGTATTTCTTGAATTTAGCAAAATAGGCCATTGGGAAAAACACAAGAATAGGAATAACAAATGTGATTAGTACACCTCTGAGTCTGTAATAAAATTGACCGAAGGTATAGTATGGGAGGCCGTTGTTATGGGCTGGAAGAGCCCAGAACCCAAAAAGTCTTAAAGCGTCGAACACCTTTGGACTGACACCGATATCCGAAAGAGATTGAAGCAGTGTGTCGCTAATTAAGTACATACTCCACAGTGATCCATATATCCACCAAAAGTTCACAAAAAAGCTAGCGAGAAGTATCCCAGTAAATAACATGATCAGTTTTGGTTTGTTCTTGTGTGTAAAAAGACCGTAAATTATTAGTATTGTTAGAATGGCAAACAAAGGTATTGTTTCCGCGATATTTACAAACGCTGGAGCGGCGGTGGGAGTTACTAAAATGAACAGGGCACTAAGGGCTATTTTAGTTTTCCATTTATTATTTTCAAAAATGCACCAGATTAAGTATGAAAACAAGGGAAGAGATACAAACACAGTCAGCTTGACCATGTTGGCAGCCAGGGGATGTATCATGGTATACGGATTGAAGAGGTACAAAAGTGCCCCACATATCTTGAAAACACTTAGTATCTTTTTTCCGAGGAACTTATCTAAAAATAAATACATGAAAATACCAGGCAAGAAAAGAGCTAAAAAGAAATGTGCCATTTCTCTAAATAATTCTCCAAATCCAAAATATTCGAGAGGTATATGCAAAATTGAGTAGGGTATGTGGTACATCATTTGAAATTCCACTCCCCCTGTGTTGAGATCATTGCGCCAAGACGAATTAATGGTTTTAAGATATCTGGAAAAATCTATCGCAACACTTTGATCGCCGGCGCCAATCAGATGGCCGTCCTTAAACCAAGTAAGTGTTACTAAAGAAAACAAACAAATAATTATTACGGCCTTTGCGAAATCGTTTCGAGCCACCTTTTTGTATAAGGATAAGAGCATCTTCTTAGTGATGAAAGTATCGTTCACACAGATATTATAGTGGAGTTGGGAATGTTAGGGTAGAATTGGGTAAGTTAATTAAGTATGAAAAAGGGTTTTGAAACAGCTTCTCTAGTGCTTTTTTCCTTGGGTGTTTTTCTTATTGTGTTAATGATCTTTTTCACAAGAACAACAGGAAACTACTGGGGGGATATAAATGTTCCAAAAGGAAGTACAGAGCCGTTCGCTCAGTGGGCTTTCGTCTGTTTTGTACTATCCTTCGTCTCTTTGTGCGCAAGTGAAATAGAGAGTTATTTCAATAAGCGGTAAAATAGGTACATGAGAACCTTTTTAGCGATTCTTTCATTTTCGTTTTTAGTCTATTTGGGTGGTTGGGTTTTTACTTATTCTTTTGGTATTAACGATCTTCCTATTCAATCAGAAGATACTTTACCAGCGATGTTTTTGCCTATCTCGATAATTAAGGAAGGAAATTTGTATTTAGATAATTATTACAAAATGATTATTGAAAAATATCCTCACCCAGATGATAAAGACTACCAAAGAGGTTTAACACCATATTACTTACGTAAAGCGGGTGATCATTATGTTTCTGCTTTTCCAATAACAACATCCCTACTCGCTCTGCCCGTCTATGCAGTCCCGATAGTGCTTGGACTAGATATTACGTGGGAAAACATCACAATTTTATCCCATGTTGTTTCAGCTATGATAGTGTCACTAAGTGGGGGAGTCTTGTTCTTATTGTTGAAAGAACACTTTTCGTTAAATAAGAAAAAATCACTTTTGCTAACGATAATTTATCTTTTTGGGACTATAAATCTATCGACGCTGTCACAATCTCTTTGGCAGCATGGAACCCTTCAATTGTTTGTGCTTCTTGGCATGTACTGTCTTTTTGATTTTATGAAGACCAAAAAAAGTTTGTATATGTTTCTTTCCGGTCTATTTTTTGGGTTGGGGGTTTTGTCCCGTCCAACTGGATTATTACCACTAGTTTTATTATTGTTATTTTTTGTTTTAAATAATATAAAAAGTAAAAAGCTTCACATCAAAGACTTTTTATTGTTTTCATTTGGGATTCTGCTTAATCTCGCTTTTTTCTATTGGTATACAAAAACTTATTATATTTCTGTTGCAAATCAGGGGTACGCCAACCAACTAACAAGTTGGCTTTCTCCTTTTCCAGAGGGGTTTTTGGGCACGTGGTTTTCACCAAGCAAAGGAATATTAATATATTCACCGATTTTCATTTTTTCATTTGTAGGTCTATATCTCAGTAAAAATAAAGATAAATTAAAGTATTTTACATTCGGATTAATTGTGTTGGTACACACACTAATACTAAGTTTGTGGAAGCATTGGTATGGTGGATGGTCATTTGGTTATCGAATGAGTTCTGATGTACTGCCTTTTTTAGTTTTGTTAATTGTTCCATTTGTAAAGTCAAAATATTTCAAAAAATATGTCCGAGTTTTTTATTCTTTATTAATTATTTCTATTCTTGTTAATTTGTGTGGCATTTTTGTTTTTGATGGAGTGTGGCATGCCGCTTACGATCTTGGTTACGAAAACACCTCTTGGTTATGGTCTGTTGAAAACTCCGAATTTATATTTAATGTTAGAAGGTTATTAGTTAAAGTTGGTTTATTAGAGAAAGCATGTCCAAAGTGTTTGCCGACTTTGTAACAAAACACAAGCCAATAGTACTATCCGCGCTAGTTTTTTTTATTCTCGTTATTTTTATTAATCCCCTCGGTAATTTCCCAATTAATGATGATTGGCTTTTTGTAAGACAGGTAGAAGCTTTTTCTAAAGGAATTTGGGAAAAGAATGTATTGATAGATCCGACATTTATTTCTCAGGGAATGGTGGGTCTGGTTTGGTCGAAAATATTTGGAGTGGGTTTTGAGTCGTTGCGTCTTCTAACCATGGTGGTTTTTGTCGTCTTTCTCGTGGGAGTCTATGTATTACTAAATTTATTAAAGATAAATAAAAAGTTTATCTTAGTGGTACTTTTGTTATTCGTACTAAATCCACTTGTGGTCGCATCCTCTTTAACTTTTATGACAGATATCTATTTTCTGTTTTTCCTGGTTTTTACGTTGTATTTTTATCTTCTTTACGCAAAGGAAAAACATCTTAAATATTTTGTCTACGGGTCTGTGTTTTGTGGGCTAACTTTCTTGAACAGACAGATTGGATTAATACCTTACATTGCGATGTCTTTGTTTTTATTTGTACAAAGAAAAAAGAATCTAAAACATCTAATGGTTGGTACATTGCCTATAGCAGCAGCCCTAATAAGTTTTTATTATTGGCCGGCATATAAAGCAAATTCGCTAGAGATAACGTCCAACATCATGGAGTTTAAAAATGTCTATAAGCGTCTTAGAGAGATGCTTTTTGTTTTACCTGCTTTAGGGTTTTATATGTTGCCGGTTACCTTCTTATTTTCCTGGAAAAGACCTGTATTTACTATCCCATTGGTTTTGGTTTTATCCTGGGTGATATTCACCTATGATGTTTTACCTTTAGGAAGCGTTTTTTATTTGGAGGGGCTGCATGCAAAATCCGGATTTAGAACAAACTTAAGCGTTTTCGATAATGTTATTTTTAAATTGTTACTATCTTTTCTTTCGGGACTGTCCTTGTTTAATCTGTTTTATTTATTAGTGGGTATCCGAAAGAAGGCTCGTGAAAAGTATCTTCCTTTTCTTGAACTGAACCTACTTGGCTTCTTCTTGGTTTTATTTGTGGCGTCTGATATTTATGATCGGTATTTACTCCCACTATTATTGGTTTTAATTATTTATTTAGCTAATAAACACAACAAAAGAAAGTTGTTAAATACCAAATTGTGTTCTGTAATCTTCGTCTTATTTTTTTGCATGACGTTATTTTTAAATCGGGAATATCTTGAAGTGAGAAGATTAAAATGGGCACAAGCCCGACACATACAACAATTAACAGGTTTTAAGACAGGAATCTTTTTGGACGGTACATATACTAAATATATTCGAGCATTTTCAAAAGGTGACTATTCGGGTTTAGAAGGCGGAATGCCTAGTGGGCTAGTTTACGCTTGTTATGTGCAGCAGTATACGTTTGAGAATAAAGGTACATTGTTTTGGAAACTAAATAATCAAATTGAAAAATATATTGCTAATCCAAAAATCTACAACAGAAGAAAATTAGAAACAAAAAGAATAAAAAAACATTTGGATGAATTAATTATTGATAAGGAGTATTTCTCTCTCCTATACACTATAATAAACAAACAAGCGTATGTAGGTTCCTGGTGCGACAGTGAGTATGATAACTAATAAAGCAGAAGAAAAACTAAATATTATCTGTCTTTCTAATCAACTGTGGGATTTTGAGAATTGGACGAATAAAAAACATGTTATGTATAGGTTGTCAAAAATGGGTCACAACGTTCTTTTTGTAGACCCTCCCTTTAATACAGGCTTTCTTTTTTTGAGGCAGCTAAGGCGTGGTTTATGGAACTTAAGCAGATTGGCCAGGCAGTTTAAGTACGACCCATCTCGTGTAATTGTTTATACACCTCTAAATTTGGTTCCATTTGGTTGGTTCACATCTTTGCTGCACGCACTTCGAATAAGATTACTTAGCAGATTACTCGATTCTAAACGTAACACTGTTCTTTGGGTTTACCATGTAGAAATTGCAGGACTAAAGCATTACATGAACTTAGTTAAACACGATGTATTGGTATACGACTGCGTAGACAACTACGTGGGTTTCCCGAGACATGATACTTTGAGAAAGAAAGAAAAGATTCGAAAGATAGAGGAATATCTTACGAGAAAAGCGGATGTTGTTTTTGCCACCACCGAGTCTTTAACAAAAAAACTAAGTAAATACAACATGAATACGCATTTCACACCCAATGTTGGTGATTTTGATAGGTTTAAGAATACAAGAAAATATAAGTATAAAATCCCCGAAGATTTGAAAAAAATTCCACCTCCCAGAATAGGATTCATTGGAGCTATAGATCCTTATAAGTTTGATATCAATCTAGTGAAAAGGGTGGCGCAAGACCACCCAAACTACTCGTTTGTAATAATTGGACCCTCGGGGCTTAAAGACGACGATGTTGAACTTGGTTTAGAAAAGCTTAATAACGTTTATTACTTAGGATCAAAACCATATAAAGATAAAAAGCATTATATGGCGGGGTTTTCCGTAGATATTATCCCATACGTTCTTAATGATTATACTATCAACGGATGTTTTCCTGTTAAATTCCACGATTCGTTGGCGGCCGGAATGCCTCTAGTAGTTACAGATCTTCCTAGCTATGCCCCATTTGAAGACGTTTGCTACATATCAAAAAGTTATGAGGAATTTTCCAAAAATATAAAAAGAGCTTTAGATGAGGATTCTTTAGGTAAAATAAAAGAAAGGCAGAGAGTTGCCAAAAAACATAGTTGGGACAACAAAGTAGAAAAAATGGTTGGTTTGATTAATGATGCATTAACAAAATGAGAATATTGTACGTTTTAAATTCTGGTAGCCCTGGCGGAGTCGAGCAGCATGTTTTCGATTTAGTAAAGGGGATGGTAAATAATGGCCATAAGGTTTATGTGTGGTGCAGGCCGGGTGAGATTTCTTCTTGGTATACGAAAGCAGGCGCCAAAGTGAAAGAAAAGGGTATTGGTCCGGATATCGACAAGAACTTTATTACCTCTTTAAAAGAATTTTTAGTCGAAGAAGAGATTGATATATTACATGCGCACGACTTAAAAAGTGTAGCAAATTCGCTATTAGCAGGGTTTTATGCAAAAACACCCGTCAGAATTACACACTCTCATACTCCGATTTCAGAGTGGAAGGTGAGTGGATTACTGAAAAAGCTAATTACACATTTCCAAATATTTTGTTATGCAGTTGAAGTAAATTTGCTAGCTACTGTTGAATTAGCACTCACTGAATCTAGAAAAAAGGTAAAGATACAAGAAGGGATATTAAGACATAAACTTAGGGTAATCCCAAATGGTTTAGATTTTGGAAAATTTGATTTGAAACAAACAACAAGAAAGAGACATCGCTCAGAAATTAGGAAGAAATATGGTATCCCAAGCGATGCACTTGTTATTGGCAATCTAGGCAGACTCACAGAAGAAAAAGGAAATTCTGTACTTATCGAAGCATTCGCCGATTTTTTAAGATTTCCGGTGGCAGGTAAAGATGATTTTTACCTTTTGTTAGCTGGTGGTGGTGAGTTGGAGTCTAACCTGAAGAAATTAGCAAAAGAGCTCAAAATCGAAGACAAGGTTATAATCACGGGAGTCTTCGAAGAAAAGGATAAAGTGAAGTTTTACAATTGTTTTGATCTTTTCGTTTTCCCATCTTTGGCTGAAGGATTCGGGATAGTTTTGATAGAGGCCATGTTTGTAGGTTTACCAATCATTTGTTCGAATCTCCCTGTTTTAAAAGAAGTGGCCAAAGATACAGCTGTGTATTTCAAGGTTGAAGACAGTCGTGATTTAGCAAATCATATATCTGTTTTATACAAAAATTGGAAAACTAGGGGTGTGGATACAACACGACAAAAACTTTTAGTGAAAGATAGGTATTCGTCGACTTCGTTTGTTAGGAACTATTTGGAGTTGTACATAGGTTTACTATTAGCAAAAAAATGAAAATATTGATGGTTGGAAGAATTGGGCTTTTGCAAAAGGGGGGCGGTGATAAGTTGCAGATACTCAAAACTGCTGAAGAGT